>Ga0209371_1001304_pt1 | contig 17481 bp, 22 predicted proteins | sample AgamicAtAmrz_FD_187165 | JGI IMG/M metagenome (GOLD analysis project Ga0209371, IMG submission 187165) | Agave microbial communities from Guanajuato, Mexico - At.Am.rz (SPAdes) (version 2) | ecosystem: Host-associated > Plants > Roots > Rhizosphere | place: Guanajato, Mexico | collected 2012-06-07
CGATGACGATGGGGCTGGGCGGCGCATTGATGGAGGAGCTGGCGGTCGATACGCGCCAGGGTTACTTCGTCAATCACGATATGGCGACCTACGAGGTGCCGGTGCATGCCGACGTGCCTGAGCAGGATGTGATCTTCCTCGACGACACCGATCCCATCTCCTCGCCGATGAAGGCCAAAGGCGTGGGCGAACTGGGGCTGTGCGGCGTCAGCGCGGCGATTGCTAATGCGATCTACAACGCGACCGGCGTGCGGGTGCGGGATTATCCGGTCACGCTCGATAAGCTGCTCGACGCCTTGCCGGATATGGCCTGAGGAGACGTTATGCAGCAGACCATTCTGGCACCCGACACGGCAGATGAAACGCTGCTGACGCCGCAGCAGGCGCTGCTCACGGATGACAGCGAAGAGATTTTGCGCTTCGCCGTCGATGCGATCGGCGCAGGCATGGAGACGGCTCTGGTGACGCTGACCGCCATTCGCGGCGGCGCAGCTCGCGCGGCGGGCGCGCAGATGGTGGTACGCGCAGATGGCGGCTATTGCGGCTTCGTCTCTGGCGGCTGCGTGGAGTCTGCCGCCGCCTTTGAAGCGATGGCGGCACTCGCCTGCTTTGAAGATCGCGTAGTGCGCTACGGCGAGGGTTCGCCGTGGTTCGACATTGTGCTCCCCTGCGGCGGTGGCATCACGCTGCATATTCATCGCATGCGTAGCGCGCAACCGCTGCTGGCGGTGCTGAACCTGCTTGCGCAGCGCCAGCCCGCCGCGCTGCGCTACCATCCGGCTCGTGAACAGCTTGAGTGTGTGACGGGTGTGACCCAAAGCGGCTGGGATGAGGAGGTCTTTACCGTCGCCTACCGCCCGCGCGTACGGGTGATGGTGTTTGGCCGCTCGATCGAAGCGCAGGCCACCGCCAGCCTCGCCCGCGCGTCGGGCTACGATGTGCAGCTTGTCGAGACGCTAACGGATGGCGCACAGATCGACGCGCAGACGGCGGTGATCCTGCTGTCGCACGATCTGCACCGCGAACTGCCGGTGTTGCAGGCGGCGCTTAGCGCGCAGCCTTTCTACATCGGCGCGCTCGGCAGCTATCGCACCCATCAAAAACGCACGCAGAAGCTCAGTGAGATTGGCTTTGCGCCCTCTGATATTGCGCGCATCAAAGCGCCGATTGGTATTTTCCCGAAAGCGCGCGATGCGCGTTCGCTGGCGCTCTCAGTGCTGGCGGATGTGGCTGCTGCACAGCTTGCAACGGACGAAAGCTGATGGCTGGTCCGGTGGTAATTATTCTTGCCGCAGGACGCGGCGAGCGCTTTCTCGCCTCCGGCGCGCAACGCCATAAGCTTGATACGCCGCTCGGTGAGCGCACGCTGCTGGAACATGTGATTCATGCAGTAGAGCGCGCCGGTCTCGCCTGGCATCTGGTTCGCCCTGCGGGTGGCACGGGCGGAATGGGTGACTCTATCGCGCTGGGCGTTAACGCTACTTCGAACGCCTCCGGCTGGCTGATTCTGCCCGCCGACCTGCCGCTGATCGCCCCGGAATCGTTGCTGCGCGTCGCCGACGGGTTAGGTGAAAAACTGCTGGTGGTGCCGTGGCATCAGCAGCACCAGGGCCACCCGGTGGCCTTTTCCCGCTGCTACTTCCCTGCCCTGCGGGCATTAACTGGCGATAGCGGCGCGAAAAGCATTGTGCAGCAGGCAAGAGTGCGCGGCGAGGTGCTGGATCTGCCGCTGAAGGATGCGGGAATTATTCAGGATATTGATACGCTGGAAGATTTGCGGCGGGCGGAGCGTATCTACGATAACCCTTTACGCGTCCAGCGTGCGTAAGTGAGTCGCCACGCCCCAGCGCAGCACCGCGCATTTTTCTTCTGCCATTTCTAACACTGCGTAGCTCGCATTGGGGTGGGCATAGCGGGCGAAGTTCTCCAGGCTCCCTTCCTTCAGCAGCGCCAGCAGCCCCTGAGTGACGTGCCCATGGCAGACAAGGCAGAGGGTTCTATGCGCCGCGCGAGTGTGCTGAAGCTGTAAAAACGCCAGCATGCGCTGAACCGCCTGCGCCAGCGATTCGCCGCCAGGCGGGCAGAATGCGGCATCGTGCGCGAATAATGCATCTGCTTCAGCGGGACATTCAGCCCGCAAATCCTGCGTAGAAAGCCCCTCGTAGCATCCGAATGACTGCTCCATCAGCGCGGCATCAATCATCAGCGGCGCCTGAAAAAGCGCGGCGAGTTGTTCGCCCATGCTGCGCGCCCGCGCGAGCGGCGAGCTAAAGACAGACTCTGCGGCGTAACCTTCATCTTTTAATGCAGCGAGTAATGCCGCCGTTTCCAGCTCGCCGCGCTCGGTGATCGGGCTGTCCTGCTGGCCCTGAATCATGCCCGCGCAGTTCCATTGCGTTTGTGCGTGGCGTACGAGAATAACTTTCATCTGCCCTGCTCCAGTTTGCTACTGCGCCCGGTATATTCACGGGGGATTTTAAAGAGTGGCTGGTAAGTTAGAGTACGCGCTGATACTGGTTCACCCGGTGGCCCACCGCGATGCATTTCGCCTCGACCATGCTGATGTAGTAATAGCGGGGGTTTGGCAGATGGGTCATCAGCCACGGAAGCTCCGTGGAGTCTTCGACATCAGTGGTAGCGATCATCCATACCGGCTCGCCATATAAGGTGATGACCGTAGCGTGATGGGCGTACTCATCCCACCCGCGTCGGCTCTGCGCGGCATAGGCTCTGGCGATCTCAATGGCTTCAGCTTGAGTGATCAATTCCGCGTCCTGACAGAAAAGTTTTGAGTAAGCTACACGGCTTTGTTGCGAATGGCTATGACGGTTTTTAGCTGAGGCAGTAGGGATAAATTATCTCGTGCCTGGCAATCCATCAGCTGCGGCGAGAGGGAAATCATTTCTGCCAGTGATGCTTTTGTTTGGGCTTCGTTTTTACATTCTCTTTTCGGCTCAGCTACACTACCCGCTCAATTTTTCTTGCTGAACTCAATAATGTTAAAAAAATTACGCTTTATCATTCCTCTGCTCGCGCTGGTTGGCGCTGTCGCCTACTGGCTAACGCCGCACTACTCCGAAGAGGAAGAGAGCCATTACCGCGCGGTGTTCTGCACCATCGATCATGACGATTCACAGAATTTTGCCCGTGATATGGAAAACATTATCGAGGGCGGCAACTCCGATTACGCATTACGTAAAAATCACTACATCTCCGCGCTGGGCACACGGATGATCGATACCTGGACGTCGCTCAGCGCGCAGCAGCAGGCAGCGATCAAAGAAAACCAGCAGAAGTGCCGCGACATAATGAGTGACAAACAGCGGTCATAATAAAATTATGAGCTTTGCAGCAGTGGCCTTCTGGTTTAACGGCAGGGATTATTTGAGAGTAAGTTATGAGCAAAAAGAGTACCGACACCAGTAAATTCTTAAGTTATGTCTTGCGCCATGAACCAGAAGCCATTGAGCTATCTCTGGATAAAGAGGGCTGGGCCGTTATAGACGATCTTATTTTGCGTGCTGGTAATAAAGGCTATGCACTCGATAAAGATCTTATTTTCGACGTTGTTGAAAGCAGTGAAAAGAAACGCTTTACAATTTCAGAAGATGGCTTACGCATTCGCGCGGCTCAGGGGCACTCCACTCAACAGGTCAATATCACTTACGTAGAGAAAATGCCTCCAGATATTTTGTATCACGGCACTGCAACTCGCTTTATCGTTCAAATCAGAGATCAAGGCCTACTCCCTTTGTCGCGCCAGTATGTACATCTTTCCTCTGATGAAGATACGGCAATTCAAGTCGGGCAACGTTATGGAAAGCCCGTGTTATTAAAAATAAAAGCCATGGATATGTATGATAAGGGCTTTAAATTCTACCAGGCAGATAATGGGGTTTGGTTAACGGAGCATGTGCCGTATGAGTATATTCAGGAGTGACGGCTACTCATCATCATCCTGATCATCTTGATGACGGGTTGCGTCAAGGCGAGCCGATTTTCACCTGAGTAATTCCAAATGCGAAGAGATGAAAACCAACCCGACAAAAACTACGTAAATTTGATCACACATTCAGATAATGCGAAAGAACGTCCATCAGAGATCACAAACCGATCATTTTCAATATGGGCGAGCAACAGGCCAAGCCCATGCGCGCCAGTTTCGATATCTTTACGCCAGCCTTCCAGATCGCCATGATAGCCTATTGCATAGAAAGTGAGGCCTTCAGGTATAGTGATAGAACAGCCTCGATCATTTCTGCCTCCACTCTTAGCACTTCTTGGTGATACAGAGGCAGTGAGGTTATCGAACTGTTTGCTAAATTTACTTTTCCCATCATCAGAGAAATAGACGATTTCTAAACCATCAACTTTTTCTGTGCCGGGAACAACACGCGCATCACTTCGCTCAATCTTAGCGCCACAATTCTTTTCAAGCTCATCTAAAAATTTAGTCATACTATCGCTATTTATCTGCTTTTGGTTTAAAGGGGGATATTTAGCGTTTATTACCGCTAATGCCTGGATCGCTGCTTTTAGCAAAACGGCTGATAACGCTCTTGAAGCCTGGTTAAATAAATCCTTACTAACCCTTCATCATCCTGGTACTCCTTGACATAACTTCGAGAGAGAAAGGACATTAACTCAACAAATTTTTGAGGAGAAATTGCTGAGCTTTCATAGTCCCCAAACATAAAGCTGACTTCGTTAAAATCTTCAGGAACATCCCAATTTTGATCTAGCGAATAACCGCATCCTTCTGATGGGGAACATCCATACCCTTCGCTAGCTCGTTTCAAAAAGGCGATATAACTCATCTTATTTAGTGATAAAACCAAATAAACAATATCATATAAATCCCTGCCATCATTTTGATAAAAATAGTTTTTTGTTGTTTCTAACCACTTTAAATTTTTCATACGCGTTAATGATGACTTGTAAGAAGTAGAATAAATTTTTTATTCACAGTGTATCCTCTGTAGTTGCGCCAGGATAATTTACGAAACCAGATCAGCTTGCCAATTATCACTCATTAGGGTCAATATTATCCAGTGCAACTTCCCAATCAACTGTCAGTTGATGAGGGTCACTAACGAACTCAGGGATAAAGTTCCCTGCACGGTACTGTTTTGTGCAAGATTTCTCGCAATCCATTCTTTTTTTCATAACTTTTTCTTAGCTCTGTAAGTTAACGCTATTCTAAATTTGCTTTGATAATTACTGTCAACTATTAAACATTATAGTTTTTGATCGCAACGTTTCCAGTTTCGCTATAATCGAAATATTTAATATTATTATCAAACCTTAAGAGCTCAGACTTTACATTATTAAAACCTAAATTTTCTATTCTTATTTTCTTCAAAGATATAAAAGAATCATTGGCTTTATTAAAGTCATTTACATTATAAAAATTAATATAGCTATTGAAATTAATCGACTCAATAACTAGATCTGATTCATGGAAATTTAAATGAATTTCCCCATCAAAAACTAACATTATATTAATTGTCGTATTTTCGAAATCAGAGCAGTAGCCAGCAAGCCAAATGTGCTTATCTCCAACACAAAACTCATTCCCTATGGAGTGATAATAGTCATCGGTGTCAGTCGATAACTTAATATACACACATTTAATTCCTGAAATCGTTAACTCTGCTCGTTGCATCATTAAAGTAAAAATATCTAAACCATCAACATCTAAGCTATTCAAAGCTCTAGCTACAATACTATTGCTATTTGTTTTAGTTATTACGCCATACCATAATTCATCATCAATATTTATAACCATATTGTCCAACAAAATAGATGAGTTTTCTTTTTTATTAATGATATCTAAAATTGAAAAATATGATTTCAAACCAATGTTATTATCCAGACAAATTACTTGGGGATAGCAATCCGTTATATTTAACTTATACTTAATCATTTACTGTCACCTTTTTTTTTAAATTTATATTCAGTAACTGTTGATTTGTTTATCGGTTTCCCATCAGTCTATGGAAACCCAGTAAAGTTCCCACGCTCTTCGATCTTTCGTCAACATAACGCTCAAATAATCTGTGTCTTGTTATTTTATTTTGTAGCTATAGTGATATTTTCAATTTTTTCTTTATCGGATAAGCTAAAGCACACTTCTGGTTCATGCTTATCATCATCAACCCAGGACAAAATAGCATCATTTACGATATCAAGATAAATATCTAAATAGCGCACTGGTAACTCAGAGAGTTGCTCGTGAATGAGCACTATTTTCTTATTAGTGATCCAGTGAAAATCGCATACATCATCAGGATAAACATTCTAATTTACGAGAAAGTAAACCAATTATTCTTATAAATTTCACGCGATTAAGAAGTGAGTTCTATCCACATTGTAAATCGATAAGGAACACCAAAATAATATTTACCTCACCCGAACACGCCGTTTTTTACAATATACATACTAGAAATGATGCACCCCCGGAGATCATCCAATGTACAGTTGCGCTAATGGGCCTGAGTAAGCCTGACGGTCGATAATATGCTTAAAGCCTTTATGATGTCGCTCATTGTATTACTCTCAAAAATAGCACTTGGCTAAAAATTAAATTACCTTCGTTCATAACGGTCCTCCTGGACAATATAAGGCTCAGCAATCTCTTTCCAAACAATCTGAGCCATCCTCTGCCATTCAGTTGGATTTTTTTGCTCTGAAATATATTCTCTAATTAATCTGACAGCCAAGTTAAAATCCTGCTTGTTAAGTTCAGCAAATGAATAAAACTTCAAATACTCGCCTTCCTCACATTTAACCATCTCATGTAATTTAGAGTAGCCCGACAAAAAAACCGCATCCAGAAGATCGCCGAATGCATCCCAATACCTGCTATTGACATATGTAGATTTAAATTTATCCTCAATTTTCTCTACAGTATTATCCTGACTGAAAATTATAACTGCCCCCATGGAATTACCTCACAATAAAAATTTTATTCTTTTTGCTGATGTAATAGAACTGCATCAGGTTAACGAAAGTAAGGTAATTATCGAAAGACAAGCATAAAAACTGAATACCCACCCATTGTTTACCCCCTCTATATATTAATCTTTTTGATAAAAAGTAAGAGTTGGCCCATATTCAGCATCATCATTTGATGACTCTATAATAAATTCCTTTTCAGGAAATACCTCTTTCAACGTCATTCTCCATGAGCATTTCATTACGGTACATAATTGGTTGAAAACTGAGTCTGACACATTATCAGCTATACTCCCAAAAAGGTCGTAAACATGAGTGTGGTTTATCATTTTCTCTACAGCTGAATTTTCCTGAGGGAATTTTAGTTTCCATGCCAGAAAGTTGTTTTCCTCGTATCTTTCATAAAGTAAGACACAGTTATCAACCACGATGAACTCAGGAAAAAAAAGACGTGAGCAAATTAAAACATCCTCCGGATGGCATTTTTCACTTATATACTCATGCAATCCTAATGTCTCAGGCTCCTCCCATTGAGCTTCCCAGGCATCATATCGTACAAGGTCATGAGGTTCGTCAATTAGAGATTTTTTTATCATGATATTTCATCCTGTGTTTCTAGAGATTTCTTTCCCCCGCATCACTTTCAGATTGTCTCTGGCTCTGACGCGGAGTAGTTGCCATCTTATCACTTAGCTGTGTTGTTTCACGGGAAACAGGTCAGAGCATCATTACAGGAGAGAACATCCGCACCATGTTTTTGTACAGCATGCAAATGATTTTCTTCTGTTCCAAGAAAGTTATTCTCAACAAAAAAATTAATTAGGGTTCATCTGTATAGATGCTAAATTTATTAGATCCAGGTTCATCTTCAATGATGACTCTTCCGCAGGAAGGGCACTTGTAAACGTCTCGCCTAAATTTGTTATAACAATCAAAAAAATCGTCACTTGTGATATAGCCGCGAGTTTACGCGGGTTGGTGAATTAAAAAATGAGGCAAACAAACCAGCATTACTAACTGACTATTATTTAATAGTGGCGGTAAGTCAGGTTCAGCTAGCTTTTCCGCTCCGTGCTAGAAGCAGACATTGATAATATGATGATAAGATCAGTTTCACATGCACTTTTGCCAGCACGACGTTGACTAAGGTACCTGCCCAACCGGGTCAGCCGAACCCGCTGCGGCAGCTCACCATTTAAGGCCGCTGGCTGGAGCTCTGGAATTCAGCACCGGGCAGGTGGTGGTGGTACCGCTGAAAAGGGACGGCTGATTATTGAGACGCAGTTGAAGAGCGACCGTAAAAAGTTAAAATCCCGGCTTTTGAGGGCGGGGATTTACTACTCACCTATATATATAACCCCACTTTCAGGCGGGATCGAGTGATCCCATCCCATTACATTCAGTATAGCTTTTGCCTGGACTCTCATTTTTTCCCATTCCTGACTGTGACAGAGTGCATCGTCGTTCCAGTACTTAAGATTATCAACCCCACTGATTGATAAAATATAATCATCCAGCTCCTTGATCATCTGTCTCTGAATGTTCGCTAGTCTTGAGTCATCCATTTCATCCAAGGCTACTTCCCACTCAACAGCTAATTGATCGGCAGCATTTACGAACTGAGGAAATAAGTTTTTCTGTATTTCAAAGGATTGAGAAAATGCTTGAGTAACCCATTTAAATTTATTCATATACCTGCTCTTTAGGTCTATTTATGATCGTGGCCTTTTCACCAGCACCTGGCTTATAAGAGGCAGGATCTACAACTTTGATCGTACCTTGCGTTGTAGTTGAGACCTTATTATAGCTACCACCGTGTCTTACTCCTCGCGGATGATATTAGATCTAGTTGATCTCAGGATACCCCTTAACTTCAATAATTGCTGCCTGTCCAGAGCCTCGCCTAGTTATGCATACAACTAACGGAAAAAAGTGGCCAAGAAAAAGCTAAAAAAAAACTTCAGTTAAACAATAATTTCATAAAGAGTATCCGGTGGCGCTTGATACTTTTCGAAATCAGCATGTATGACCTCATATAAATCAGATAACTGAATTTTTTTTATTGTTTCAATTTGTTCGCACTCATTCAATGAAACAACCATTTTTTTTGCATTTGATATCTTTATCATTTCAAAAAAAACATCTAAAAGAATATTTAAACGCTCTTTTGGATCAGGGGGGAAACCTATATCTGCTGATACAGGATCATATTCTAAATAATCAATTAAGTATGTTGCATTAACCGAATCCTTATTATCTGCAATATCGAATATAAAACATTCATCTTCGGGATAATACTCCACAGGATAGTTGATTAGCTCATCCTTTTTTATCACCCTAATATTCAAAGAATTATGCGCTATATAATCCTCTAGTGAACGACAATCCAAAGAAGTTTCATCATCTGGTTGTAAATAGCCATAAACATTATTTGACATAATTAAAGCACATTCCTATATTACGCAGCAATTATCATTGATTAAATTCACGTAAAATATTGATAAATATTATTTACTGGCAAAGATGCATTTTTCTCGATAGAAAATATTGCATAATTAATTTTACATTAATCACCTTCAGCCAAACTACATATTTCCATAGATCTTAACGAATCCAGACAACTGTAAAATAAATTATTATCGTCAGTGTTAATGAGATATAATATTACTTCAAGTTCATAACTGTTGTTTAAACCCCCAAGGCACTCTATTAGTCTAATTTTCCAAAATATAGGTTTATTTGCCAAATCGCTAAATAGGCATTTCCAGTCTGACTCTTTGAATTTACTTAACATATCAGTAGATTCCACGATGGCGCAATCATACCAATAATCCCCGGGGTCTTTATCACTACTAAAATCTGTAATGCATAAATCAAAGTTTCTATACATGTATGTATCTCAACCGTTTCAGGCGCTCCCCCATCTGAAATCGCTCATTAAAGATTGCTAACGTACAGCGGGAAATATGGAGGTGTTGGCTGCCGCTCGTCCCCTGCTACGCTTTTTCAAAATCACTGTTATTGAAGGTCTGATGCATAATCATTACTGATGGCAGCATTGACCTGCACCCGGTAACTGTTACGGAGTTAATCATGGCTGAACTCGATACCGGGTCACAACAGGGTCACGCCACCACAACCACCATCTGCGAGCGGCAGGCACATTATTACAGGGTCGGTCAGGCGAACCTGCTGCCGCTGCTCACCTTAATGGAATCTTTTGATAATAGTTAAGCCATCACAATAAAATAAACTAATCAGTTTTATAATTTTCAATCATTTTTGTTAAAAAAGATCTACCCATCAACTTAACCAATTCAACATTACGGGAAGTTTTTTCCTCAAGCCATTCTTTAAAAACATCACAATCAACAAAGTTTTCATAAATTAACTCATTGATGGATTCCAGGCTCATATTTCGGTTGAACCCCATAACTCCTTCATCAACAGGACTTTTCTGGAAGATAGCCCATTGCTTGTTTTGATCTAAAATAATCAGACCACCGTAATCACCAGCGTTATTCATCTCAGTGCTCAAGGAGACTATTTTAGTGACCCAATCTTCATTCATATGTAGATCGCCGAGGAATTTATAATCGGAGCTGGTGAAAACTTTTGCAATTACATCAGAACCAAAAGAAAGCCTGACAATTAGTTCGGTCACACTGATCAAAACTTCTGAAGTGCAAATATCATTATCGAAAAATAAATATTCATCAAATCGCTTATGAAATATGTAATTAGGAAAATTAACCTCACGTCTTATCACATTTTCAAGTATAGTAATCTCATTATCATATCCATCAGTCACGGTATCACTCTCCAGGGAGACATAGTTTAATTATGATTTTATATTTATTTATACGGCGGCTGATGGCTCCTGGATCCAGAAGACCGCCACAGCTTCAATCCTAAATAAAGGCCTTTTAAACCACTAAACTTATCGGCGTATTGTTCACCAATATATATATACTTTTTTGCTGAGGCTCTCAAACTGATATGCCATAAGCATGCACATTATCTTATAGCAACAACCGACTACGGGAGCTTTACCTGAGCCCTGATTTATGTAACGAATTCTTCAATCGATATACACTAGTTGATACTCGTTCAAATTCCCTTGAGGCCACCATATTACTCAAAGCATCCTCAATTTTATTTTCATTATTGAGTAGAAAACCACGTCAATATGAAGCATAGCGTTCTTTTAGTCTCATCATAGAGCGTTCTATTGCCTCTTTATTTTCTGGATGCTCAGTTATATAACTATCCGTTATGACCTGCATTAACTTAACAAATTTCTGAGGTGAAATCGTCGAATTTTCATAGTCACCAAGGATAAAACAAGCACCATCAAACTCACTTGGATCATCTAGATCTTGATCTAATACGTATTCTACCCCTTCAGAGACAACACTGCCTATTCCTCTTGATGCATCATAAATAAATTGTTGGAAGTTCATTTTTTGTTCTTTATACATCACTTCTAATAAGCAATATAAATCTTCAGCCCCATCATTTAGGAGTCGTTGTTCTACTTTTTTAACCAAGCCAAATCGTCTGTCATTTACTGTTCCTTGAGGGTAAAGTAATGAAAGCATTACTGACTTGCCCTGTTTTAGTATCTTTAGTCACTCTGAATCAATAACCATTAACTATGATGTCATGAAGATTCTTTGAAGGGTTCGCTTTAAAGTAATCTTGCCGGCTTTGCGTTTAACGTTCGCATATATTTCTGTTAAGGTGGTGAATTTTTGGCCACTAATATCAATTACAATCTCTTGCCGAATTCCCGCATGTCAATTCTCGACACGCTGGATCGCTTGCTTATAAAAATTATTTATCAGCCAAATCTGATTAGCCGAAATGTTATTTTTTTCACTTCAACAATGCAAACATTTCCCTGACATCAGTCTGGACGAACGCCACCTTTCGTGCAGTAGGGAACCTCTTTGCCGACTTTGAAACTTACTTGTTCGCGCCATCCATCACCGGCCCATTAAATAATGGCTTGTATCGATTATTGTAACTGCCGTTTTAGGGATGAATGCCTGGATAAACATTAGTTCAGCGATCTCTCCCATGCAAGGAAAGTCACTAATGACCGACGGAAGAACTATAGCTTATGTCGGCCTCATTACTAAGTGAATTATCTGACACCAGCGGAGTTTACAGCGGACTGGCGAATTAAAAAAAAGAAGGTAAACAAACAGCATTACAAACTGACTATCATTTAATACTGGGGGTAAGTCAGGTGCAGTTAGCTTGTCCGCTCCGTGCCAAATGCAGATATTGATAACATGCTGATAAGATAAGTTTTCACCTGCACTTTTGCCAGCAAGACGTTGACTAAGGTATGCTCCATAATTCCTGCCATGATGTTATTTTTACCGATTCCATTGGCGATATACGACACCGCATCCTTTGCAAGCGCAGCGTTAAAATTTCCCCCATGCTAGTCCACTGACCGCAGTAGTGGCCGCGGTGATAATTGCTGTACATCACTGCCAATAAGATCATACAACTTTCAGCAATTAATATCGGTTTTCTTACTGTCTAACCTCCCGTTTCACTACAACACAGCAAACGTTAGATGGCATCCGACTATTCAGTCTGAATATTGGCGATACTACTTATATTCCTCTATCACCAGTCAACAGCGATTTCTCTGGCCGGAAATTTATCTGTACCTGCTCTCAATCACAATTTGCCAGAACGCGTTTAAATAAAAACTCATAAAAATCTTTTGCATAAAAAACTTCCTCTCCAGAAGGTAATTTGAGATACAAAGGGCACTCTTGCCCATCAATTCTTGAATAATCGAAATAGAATGTTTCGCCAAAATCAGTTTGACTAACAACGATTTGATAAATTTTATTCAACCCACTTTTAAAATCATTTAGATATTGATATACAATATCTCCCCCCCGCGTACTTGATCAAATTCAACCCCGTAAATACTAAATATTTCTTCTCCGCCAACCTCACCACCTGTATAATTTTTCAAAAACCACACATACGATGGAGTTAGCTTGACTCCGAGAGTACTCTCTGCCTTTCTTATCCAATCGTCATCTACTACATTCTCAGAAGTGCCAAAATTCACGATGTCACTGTGAGCATTGAACAGTTCAACAACGTCTGCAGCTGTGATATTTTTCAATTGACTATTTCCTATAAGTTTTAGCTCTCTTTTCCCGCTAAAAATTGCCGTAACTTCTCATCACTTACTTTCATTCTTTTCTTCCCCCTGAATTATTTTGTCTTGTAACTTTTTCAGTTTTTCATACCTTACTCCATATTGATCCTTCGCTTTCGTAAGAAGAGTAATAATTGGTTTCCAGAAGCGATTAGTTTAATCCTGGTGACCTGCCCCAGTTTTTACCTCAAGGGCAACTGACTGGAAAAGGCGGGGTTTGCGACCGTTACACCAGTTACCGTGGCAATTGAACACGGGCAACTGGTGATACGACCGCTGGCTGCGTGACAGAGATCAATCCTGAGTTAGTGATAATCTGAGCAATCACCGTTAAATATGGTGGAAGTTGCACAGCACTATTGAAAGTATGAAAATTAATAAAAGATCCTGGTTTAAAAACTTATGATCCTCTTTGTTAATTCATAAGAACCATTAACTTTTATTCAACTGGTTTTAATGAAACAGCTATTTCTAAAGCGATTTTATTATATTTTTGACCAAAGTTAAGCATTGCCTTTGGTTTAAGCTCATCAAGAGCATAGACAATACTTGCCCTATGTCCCTTATCAAAAAAATTAAGTCTTCATCTTGATTAGTATAAATACCAACGGATTGGATGCTTCCATCATCAAGTAATAAACCGATAGTATTATTAAAATCAAAAGGGTCTTGCCCTGCTACATAAGCTTTTTTTTATTACTCCAGACAGTGATAGCAACGGCATTTTACCTTGAGTGATACTATCCCACCATTCTTGTGACCCAAAAAGACCATAAGCTCCATTTAACCCAAAATAATGCCTTGACTTATCTAATATTAAGGATTGAGTCAAGGAAACATATTCAGGATCAGCTTTTAACTCTTCAGAAAGAAGATATACCAGTTTCATGGGTGTTTTTGTGTTTTCTAACGTTTTTCCGGGGGCGCTTTTACATCGGCGATCTGCCGGTCTACAAGCGCGGGAACGGGCATTTTGCCTGATGGTTGACAGCGCGATCCCGGCCATTCAGACCGGGTTTTCTTTTAACCGGTATAATTTATCCGATATTTTCTCTAATTCACCTGAGATAACCATATTATTTAAAAGCACCTCAAGCTGGTTTTCATCATCAAGCGAAAAGTACTGTAGTAATCGCCATGTATCAGCCAATTCAGGACAACTTATATTATTATGTACATCAACCACTTTAGCAATGTGTGATCCTTCCATAAAGAACCTGATTCCCTTTCCATGTTTGGAAAAACTCCATATATCATCATTAATATGGACATATCCATTTTTGGGAAAATCTAATAACCACTCAATGTCTTTTGCCATTGGATAAGCTTTAAATAAGGCTTTAACCAGCTCAATCTGAAGTAGAAAAAATCGGATAATTTCATCTTTATCAAAAATATTATTCATTTCAGTGCCTCACCCTTGCCTCAGCTGCTTCACGCAGTAATTGATCACCTTGTTCTTTTGTAACATGGTGAACTCTGACTGGGATAATGGAGTTTAGTTAACGGAGCATGTGCCCTGTGAGTTTATTCAGGAGCGACAGTTACTCATCGTCATCCCGATCATCTTTATGACGGGTTGCGTCAAGGCGAGCTGATTTTAGCCACTCATCAAAGTTAGCCACATAAACTCTGTCTTCCCATCCAGCGGAGGCAAAGGCAGAAGAAATAATAGACTTTTGGATCTCCTGAAATATCCGAACCATGAAAGCAGGCGATATCATCAGAATAAAGCTAGTTCGCAAAAGGAATTAACTTCCTTTCAGGATAGAGTTCTTTGACTTTTTGAAACCAAAAATCAACAGAGCTTTGTGTGTGGCAAAGCAGCCACCACGGTTCGATATCCTCAAGGTTTTCCTGAGACACGTAATTGATAAAACTTTCAGGAAAAGTGAATCCTGAGTATAAATAATTATGGTACGTAATAGCTCTGATAGTCATTTTTCACTATTATCCCTGAATGGAATGAAGCGTTGGGGATTTTTTATTTAACCCACCCCGAATTATTAAAACCTCCAGCAATGGATTCATCTCACTTTATTAATTAAGAGCCACAAAGACCAAAGCTGCTCTTTTTATTCTAACAAACAGCTCAAGCATTAATACTTAAAGTTAGATTTTTAATAAAAAACTTAGCTTTTCCAGTGACTCCTGTATATAGGAATCCTCATGATTAACACTTTCATTTCTATATAATGAAACTGCATACACTTGCTCCAGGACAAACCAATATTCATGGAACTCGTTTTTCCATTCAACATCAACGGATTGCAAGCGATATAATAACCCTTCTTATGAGTTTCACTTTATTGAGGAAGGATCTCTATCCATATTGAAAATCGATAAGGATCACCAAAAATTATTTTATCTCCATTTCCCGGGTAGGCATTCTAGTCTATTTGCATCAGCAGGTCATTGACCGTTTTTTGATCATCCGGATGGAGCTTTATATATCTTTCACATGCAAGCCTGACGTAATTAAAGCCTACAGATTCAGGTACGATAATCTCCCCGTCATAGACACTGAACATAATTCCTTCAAAATGACACATAGGATCTGGATCATCTAAATCTGGAAAAGTACAAGCAGTTTCATTAACACAGCATCCATACCTTTTCAGGATAAATGGCAATGCCCATAAAAACTTGTGTTGAGAATATATAGAATTAAAAAATTCTTTTATAGCCCACTCAGGATCATTTTCATAATCTATGCCTTCGAAAAGTTGTTTGTTATTCATTCAGCCACCGGAAAAAAGTTCATAACTCTGCCTGTTTGTTGATCCAAAAACACCTGGAATTTTACTCCCCCTGCGGTTGATTGATACTCCCGTCGACCTTGGAATATCGCATCTTTGTAACCATTGGAAGCAGCTTGCTGACCTAAATCTAACATTTTTTGATCAGAAAAAACTTTTGGGTCATATACTGTTTTAACATAAGGTTTATCTTTAAATTCTCCTGGGATGATGTTCCCCTCCCTATTTTTCTTAGGCATCTGATACACAATTTCACTAATTCCCTTAACACTACTTGGCGTCTGGCTAATAATCTTTATTCCAATTTCAGATGCTGCCTGAGTAAATTCATTCACATTATGCGTTCCATATACACCTTTGTTAGTTATCCCATCAAAAGTGGTTAAATGAATTTTCTGCTCCAGAGCGAAACTAATACCATCTGCATAAGTTATCTCTTTCGATATATTAGTCCCACCATTTGGCTTACCTGCACTAACTTTATTTCCTAAGTAGCCGCCTGATATAGCCAATCCACCAAGCCCAATATTGATACTACCTTCTGCAATCTTACCATCGATAATTTGACCAATCCCTGTCCCAGTTTGATATGAACCACCTGAAATTAACGCTAACCGCATTAATTGGCTCGCTCGTCCAGGGCCTGCTAATAATGCATCCGTGCCAATCATTGCTTGCCATGCATGTCTTTCTTCGGTGCTGAGTTGCCCTAACGCTCTATTGTATTCTGCTGATAAATCAGGTGTTGCACTGCTTGGATACTTCAATATCAGTTTTACAGCCTTGAGTGCATCCGATTCACTCATACCTCTTAACTGCAATTGTGTCGCATACGCATTCAGGTATTCAGTCAGTGCGGCTTCACCTGCCTTATCTAGCGTACCTTGACCATACTGATAGAGTAAATGGTCGGTATAATTATCTTTATCTGTTAAATAGATAATATTTTGAGAGGCTTCTTTAAGATTTTTACCCGCCTTTTGATCTTCGAGTGCCTTATTTCTTGTATCTCGATCATCCGGACTTAAAAGGTTATTCTCAACCGTCGTTTTCCCGGCCTGCGCCGCGGCAACCACACTTGCGCTGCTGTCGCCCACCAGACCGCCAGCAAGGCCGGATGCCAGAGTTGCCAGTGCGGAAACGGTCTGTTTCTCTTCCTCGCTCAGCTCACCAACTGTTTTATGGTACGCGTCAACGGCAATTATGCCTGCCAGTTCGCCGGTGGCGGCTCCTGCCGCTGCGGTCGCTGCATCTTTTTTGCTCGCCGCCGCCAGCGCGGCATTCACCACAGCGTGCGCCAGCACGCGTGCTTGCCAATCTTTTTCGGGAATTAACCTGGCGATCTCATTCGCCAGGTAAGGTGCGGCGCCACCGGCAATCGCTGATTTGAGGTCGCCTCCCGCCAGCGCCTGCACTGCGGCGGTTGTGGCAGTGATGGCTCGCTGAACGCTGCCGCCTGTGCCCTGCTGTGTTTTCGCAAACTCACGGTTATAGAAGGTCTGGTACATCTGGTCACTGATAGCCTCATCAGTAACCGGCTTCCCTGCCTTCTGCAGCACGCTGATG
>Ga0209371_1001305_pt1 | contig 17451 bp, 17 predicted proteins | sample AgamicAtAmrz_FD_187165 | JGI IMG/M metagenome (GOLD analysis project Ga0209371, IMG submission 187165) | Agave microbial communities from Guanajuato, Mexico - At.Am.rz (SPAdes) (version 2) | ecosystem: Host-associated > Plants > Roots > Rhizosphere | place: Guanajato, Mexico | collected 2012-06-07
CGACGCTTTACCCGTCCACCGCTCTGCGATCGCAATGGTGGACAAAAAGAGCGTTGTCCACCCTACGCTGGGAGCGGCCGCTTCTGCCTTGTAGCTGCCGATCAGCACGCCTCGGTTAGCGGTTTCGCCACCCGGCGATGTCATCTCGAATACCGATCACCAATAACCTTTTGGTTATGTATGGCCGATATCTTTTCAATAGGCGCCTTGCCCCCTTTATCTGATCATGGCCCGCAGAGCCTGCATCGGCGCAAGCGCGCCATATGACCGGCGACTCCACAATTTCAATAACCAGGAGCGTCCCATGTCCGAGGACAGCCGTTTCATCATCCGTGATCGCAATTGGCACCCCAAAGCCTTTACCCCCGATTACAAGACCTCCATCGCTCGTTCGCCGCGCCAGGCGCTGGTGAGCATTGCGCAATCGATTTCGGAAACCACCGGGCCGGATTTCACCCACTTGAAAATGGGCAGACACGACAACGACCTGCTGCTCAATTTCAACAACGGCGGCCTGCCCATCGGTGAGCGCATTCTGGTGTGCGGCCGGGTGATGGATCAGTACGGCAAGCCGATCCCCCATACTTTCGTGGAAATGTGGCAGGCCAACGCCGGCGGCCGCTATCGCCACAAGAACGACCGCTACCTGGCGCCGCTGGATCCGAACTTCGGCGGTGTCGGTCGCGCCCTGACCGACAGCGAAGGCAACTACAGCTTCCGTACCGTCAAACCGGGCCCGTACCCCTGGCGCAACGGCCCCAATGACTGGCGCCCGGCGCACATCCATTTCTCCATCAGTGGCCCGTCGATCGCCACCAAACTGATCACTCAGCTGTATTTCGAAGGGGATCCGCTGATCCCGCTGTGCCCGATCGTCAAGTCGATCGCCAACCCGGACGCGGTACAGACGCTGATCGCCAAGCTCGACATGAGCATGGCCAACCCCATGGACTGCCTGGCCTACCGCTTCGACATCGTGCTGCGCGGCCAGCGCAAGACCCACTTCGAGAATTGCTGAGGAGCCCGCCATGCCCGTCGAACTCTTGCCCGAAACCGCTTCGCAAACCGCCGGCCCCTACGTGCATATCGGCCTGGCCCTGGCCGCCGCCGGCAACCCGACCCGCGACCAGGAGATCTGGAACCAGATGGCCAAGCCCGGTGCGCCGGGCGAGCACGTCACCCTGATCGGTCACGTCTACGATGGCAACGGCCACCTGGTCCGCGATGCCTTCCTGGAACTCTGGCAGGCCGATCACCAGGGCCGCTACGAGGCCGAGTACGACCTCGACAAACCCTTCAATGGCTTCGGCCGTACCGCCACCACCTTCGATGCCGGCAGCGAGTGGACGGTGCAGACCATCAAGCCCGGTGTGGTCGACAACGCCGCCGGTGTGCCGATGGCGCCGCATATCAACGTTGCGCTGTTCGCCCGTGGCATCAACATCCACCTGCATACGCGTTTGTATTTCGAGGACGAAGCCGAGGCCAACGGCAAGGACCCGGTGCTCAACCTGATCGAGCAGCCGTCGCGCCGCGAAACCCTGATCGCCAGGCGCTGCGAGGTTGACGGCAAGCCGGCCTACCGATTTGATATCCGCATTCAGGGGGACGGCGAAACGGTGTTTTTTGATTTCTGACAGTGTGCCCGCCGAGCAGATCGATGCGCGCATCCACCAGGGTTTCAGCGCGGCGCTCGAAGCCCGTGGCTTTCGCGCCGACAGTCAGCAACAGCAGGCAATCGATACGCTCGGGCAGTGGCTGCAAGGCTGGTGCGCCGGGCGCCGTGGCTGGCTGCGCAAGCCGGCGGCCGGCGTGTACCTGTGGGGTGGCGTGGGGCGCGGCAAGAGCTTCGTGATGGATGCTTTCTTCGCCGCGGCGCCGTTCACCGCCAAGCGCCGCGTGCATTTCCACGCCTTCTTGCAGGAGCTGCAACAGCGCATGCAGGCGTTCGCCGGCCAACCCGACCCGCTGGTACTGGCGATCCGCGCGCTGGCCAAGGATATCCGCCTGCTGTGCTTCGACGAATTCCACGTGCATGACATCGGTGATGCCATGCTCTTGCGCCGCTTGCTCGACGTGCTGGTCGAGGAGGGCGTCGGTCTGGTGATGACCTCCAACTATCCGCCCGCCGGGCTGTGCCCCAATCCGCTGTACCGCGAGCGCTTCACCCCGGCCATCGAGATGCTCGAGAAGCGTTTCACGGTGCTGGCCCTGGATGCCGGCACCGACTACCGCGAATTGCCCGGCAACGCCCAGCAGTGGGGCGAATACCTGTGGCCACAGTCGGCCGGCGGGCTGGCTTATCTGCAGCGCTGGCTGGCGCTGGATGAGCAGGCGCAGCGCGATCAGGTCCTGACCGTCAACCACCATCCGCTGCAGGTGCGTGCCCTGGCGCCCGGTCGCGCCTGGCTGGAGTTCGCCGAGCTGTGTGGCAGCGCCCACTCCACGGCGGATTTTCTCTGGCTGCTGCAGCGCTATCCGCGCCTGGCGCTGACCGGGGTGCCGAGCCTGGATTCGCAGCCCACCGATGCCTGCCAGCGCTTCATCAACCTGGTGGATATCGCCTACGATGCCGGCGCCACGCTGCTGCTGTGCAGCGAGTTCAGTCTCGAGCGCCTGTGCCGCGGCTCCGCCCATCAGGATTTCGTGCGAACCCGCAGCCGCCTCGGTCAATTGCACAAACGAGAACTGGTGACCGAAGGCCCTGGCCGAGAGCCCCGCGCCCTCTGCGACAAGGAATGCTGAACCCGTGCTGCAAATCCTCCAGATCACCGCACCGATCTTCCTGCTGATCGGCCTCGGCTACCTCGCGGCCATGGGCGGCCTGCTCAACCGCGAGCAGGTGCGGGGCATCGGCGCCTTCGTGATCACCTTCGCCATGCCGGCGCTGCTGATCAGGACCCTGGGCACTTCGCCGATCCAGCAGACCCTGATGCCCGGCTACCTGATCGCCTACGCGTTCGGCTCCCTGGCGGCCTTCACCCTGGCCTTCGGCGTGTCGCGCTGGCTGCGCGGCGACAACCTCTCGGGCTCGGCCATCAACGCCATGGGCATGTCGGTTTCCAACAGCGGTTTCGTCGGCTACCCGCTGGTGGCGGCCGCCATCGGTTCGCCGGCGGTGCTGGGCATGGCCATGGGCATGCTGGTCGAGAACCTGCTGATGATTCCCCTGGCGCTGGTACTGGCCGAGGCGGGCAAGCAGCAGGGCGGCGGCGGGCTCAGGGTGCTGGGCATGACCTTCGGGCGACTGCTGAAGAACCCGGTGATCGTCGGCATCATCATCGGCCTGGGGGTATCGCTGCTGGGCATCGAGATTCCACCGTTGCTGTTCAAGCCCATCGACATGCTCGCCGGGGTGTCGGCGCCCCTGGCGCTGTTCGTGATCGGCGCCGGCCTGTTCGGCATGAAGGCCCGCGGCGTGTGGCTCGATGCGGCGTGGATCTCGGGCGGCAAGCTGATCCTTCACCCATTGGCAGTGCTTTGCGCCTTCATGCTGGTGCCGGGCGTCGACCCGGTGATGAAGGCAGTGGGCGTGCTGTTCGCCTGCTCGCCGATGATGAGCATCTTCCCGATCCTCGGCCAGCGCTTCGGCCTCGAGGACCGCTGCAGCGCGACGCTGCTGGTGGCCACCGTGCTGTCGTTCGTCACCATCAGCCTAGCGCTGGTGTTCATCGGCGCGGGGACGTCCTGAGCGGGGTTGTGGGAGCGGGCCATGCCCGTGAAGGCGTGCGTACGAACCCGCTGTAGGATGGCTCGGGCCGTAGGGTGGATCGGGGCGCGTAGCTGACGCTCTTTTCATCCACCGTTGCAATTGCAGGCCAGTGAATGGGGCGGGGCCGCGGAGGTGAAGCATCATCTAGCCTATGGACTGGTGATTATCTGTGGGAGCGGGCCATGCCCGCGAAAAAGTCACGGGCACGGCCCGTCTCCACAGGTAAAGCAACGATGTCCGATTCTGCCTTTTAGCAGCCTCGTTGATGTCGTCTAAGAAGATCGCGCACAGATTCTGATCAAACCCGACTGCCGAGCAATTCGGCACGCCTTATCCAGTTCTGGCGCTGGTTTTCCGAGGACGGGCGCACCGGCGAAAACGTCTCCAGGCGGCGCGTTTTGATGCCGCAGAAGCCGAGGATGGTACGTTTCATCTGACGATGGGCCGGCGCGCCGTAGATCCAGTGAAAGTACCAGCGCGGCGTATCGAGGGTGACCAGCAGGTCCGCGCTGCGGCCGCTGAGCAGCTTGTCCCAGCGCTGCGAGTCGCTGCGGTACTTGAAGGCGAAGCCGGGCAGCAGCACGCGGTCGAAAAAGCCCTTGAGCTGGGCCGGCAGGCCGCCCCACCACACCGGGTAGACGAACACCAGGTGCTGGGCCCAGTGGATCTGGCGCTGCGCTTCGAGCAGGTCCGGTTCCAGGGTCTGGCTCTGGCTGTAGCCTTCGTGCAGCACCGGATCGAAGCTCATCTCGCTCAGGCGCATCTGCCGCACCACATGGCCCTCGGTGCGCGCGCCCAGGGCGTAGGCCTCCGCCAGGGAATGGCAGAGGCTGTCGCTTTTCGGCGAGCCGATGATCATCAGGATCCGCTTGCCGTCACCCTCCAGCGGGGTGGCGCCGCTCTTGGCGCCGTCAGTCATGGTGGCCGGCCTGCAGCATGGTTTCCGGGCGCACCCAGGCGTCGAACTGCTCGTCAGTCAGATGGCCCAGCGCCAGCGCTGCCTCGCGCAGGGTGGTGCCCTCGTTGTAGGCCTTCTTGGCGATTTCCGCGGCCTTGTCGTAGCCGATATGGGGGTTCAGGGCGGTGACCAGCATCAGGCCGCGTTCCAGGTGCTCGGCCATGCGCGGAGCATCGGGTTCCAGGCCCAGCACGCAATGCTCGCGGAAGTTGCGGCAGCCATCGGCCAGCAGGCGGATCGATTGCAGCACGTTATGGATGATCACCGGCTTGTAGACGTTGAGCTGCAGATGGCCCTGGCTCGCCGCGAAACCGATGGTCACGTCATTGCCCATCACCTGGCAGGCGAGCATCGACAGGGCTTCGCACTGGGTCGGGTTGACCTTGCCGGGCATGATCGAGCTGCCCGGCTCGTTGGCCGGCAGGCGCACTTCGGCCAGGCCGCCGCGTGGGCCGGAGCCGAGCAGGCGCAGGTCGTTGGCGATCTTCATCAGCGCCACGGCAAGGGTCTTCAGGGCGCCGGACAGCGCGGTCAGCGGCTCGTGGCCGGCGAGGGCGGCGAACTTGTTCGGCGCGCTCTTCAGCGGCAGGCCGCTGAGGGCCGCCAGTTCCGCGGCGATCGCCTCGCCGAAGCCGGGGGGCGAATTCAGGCCGGTCCCCACCGCCGTGCCGCCCTGGGCCAGTTCGCAGACCGCCGGCAGGGTGGCGCGAATCGCCTGCTGGGCCAGCTCCAGCTGGGCGACGAACGCCGACAGCTCCTGGCCGAAGGTGATGGGCGTGGCATCCATCATGTGGGTTCGGCCGGTCTTCACCAGGCGGTTGTGGCGCGCGGCCTGGTCGGCCAGGGCTTCGGACAGCTCGGCGATGGCCGGCAGCAGGTCGCGCTGCACGGCGCCGGCGGCGGCGATGTGCATGGCGGTGGGGAAGCAGTCGTTGGAGCTCTGCGCCCGGTTGACGTGGTCGTTGGGGTGCACCGGACTCTTGCCGCCCCGGGGGTTGCCGGCCAGCTCGTTGGCGCGCCCGGCGATCACCTCGTTGACGTTCATGTTGCTCTGAGTGCCGCTGCCGGTCTGCCAGACCACCAGGGGAAACTGTTCATCATGCTGGCCGGCGATCACCTCGTCGGCGGCCTGCTCGATCAGCCGGGCGATGTCCTGGGGCAGGTCGCCGATGCGGTCGTTGATACGCGCAGCGGCCTTCTTGATCAGCGCCAGGGCGTGCACCACCGCCAGCGGCATGCGTTCCTCGCCAATCGCGAAGTTGATCCGCGAACGCTGGGTCTGGGCGCCCCAGTAGGCCTCTTCAGGGACTTCGATGGGGCCGATGCTGTCGGTTTCGGTGCGGCTCATTGCGGGACTCTCCGTCGCTGTTCAAGCTCGTTAGGCTGCGCCGGCGGCGACACGTTCCAACTACCAGCGCGTTCGGCTCGTGCCGATCCAGCCCTGTGCGGCACGTACCGGTACACGTTCGCCCAGGGCATTGCGCAGCAGGCCGTCGTACTGGCCGAACCACTCGTGGGTATCGGCATACAGCAGGCCCAGGCCGAGGCGCGGTCTGGCGACGTGGGCCTGGCGCGGGGTGAAGGTGAGGTCGACCTGCCCGTCCTCGGTGCACAGCTGCCAGGGCGCCAGGTGCGCCTGGCGGGTCTGGCTGATCTGCACGGCCTGCTCCAGATGCAGCAAGGCGCCGCCGAACCACAGGGCGTTTTCCGTCAGCCCGCTGTGCTCGGTCCAGCCGCTGCCGAAGTTGCCGCCGATGCCGCCGGGCGCCGCGAACACCGCGCGCGTCCATTGGCTGTACAGCGGCCAGACGCCGCGGCCGAAGTCCATGGAGGCGAAGCTGTGGCCACTGGCGCACTCATAGTCCCTGGCACCCAGGTGCACGCTGCCGGTGACGGGCAGGCCCACCTGACGGCAGGTGGCATGAAAGCCCTGGTTGCCGAAGGGCACCACCAGGTTCACCGACTCCAGGTGAGCAGGGCGCTGGATGTCCAGGGCCAGGTGCAGGGGCTGGCCGCCGATATTCGGTGAGGTGGCGGTCAGCCGCACGCGGCCGGGGTACTCGTTGAAATGCAGCTGCAGTCGCGGGTGCTCGAAGGCGTGGCCGCCTTGGGGCGTGTCCGGCAGGTGGCAGCCGCGGGCGAGCAGGCTGAGCTGGTTGAGGGCGACATGGCGGCCGCTGCCCAGGTCGAGAAAGTAGGCGGCACCATAACCGACGTAGTCGAGATCGGCCTGGATCAGCGACAGCGTCCAGTCCGGGGTGCAGATGTTCCAGTGGTTCCAGCGTTTGCGACGCCCCAGGTTGCCCGGCAGCGAGCAGTCGACCCGCGGCTGCGACGACCAGCCGACGGCCTCGGGGTTGAGTCGCCCGCGGGCGTCGCATAGCGGGATCGGCGGTGAGGGAACGAAGGGGCTGTTCATCTGGCACGTCCATGTGTGCATGAAGAGAGCCACCGAGCATGCAACTGTGCGGCGTGGCGGGCAAGTACTGGCAGTTTGAACTGCGTTGCAAGGGTGCGCCAGTAGGCATTTCGTACCCATTGATGACAGGCGGCAGGCGCAGAACGGGTGCGCCCCCTTGTGCGAAAAGGCTTGAGAGGCGCGGCGCCGGGGCACAAAATGCGCCGCTGTCGGTCAAAGCACCTCACCCTCGTGATCAGGAGTACCCCGATGTCCCGTATCCCCGCGCTCTGCATTGCCGCTCTGATGGCCGTCGGTAGCACCCAGGTGCTGGCCGATGCCCGCAGCCATGCCGCCGATGCCGAGCGCTTCCTGCAGCTCGCCAACGCCGACAAGCTGGCTGTTCCGGTTTACGCCCAGGTGCAGCAGATGTTCGCCCAGCGCTTCGCCGAAACCAAGGCGCCGGAGAGCAAGAAGGCCGTGCTGGAAAGCTACCAGGCCAAGGCCAACGCCGAGCTGGACAAGGCGGTCGGCTGGGACAAGCTCAAGCCGGACATGGTCAAGCTGTACACCAGCAACTTCAGTGAGCAGGAGCTCAAGGATCTGATCGCCTTCTACCAGTCGCCCCTGGGTCAGAAGGTGCTCAAGCAGATGCCGGCGCTCACCGCCCAGTCCGCGCAGATCACCCAGGCCAAGCTGGAAAGCGCCGTGCCGGCGGTCAACAAGCTGCTCAGCGACATGGGCAACGAACTGGGCGCCAAGAAGCCCTGATACCCGACGTGGCCGGCCTGGTGCCGGCCACGGCCTTTCCCCGGAGCCCGCAATGCCCAAGATCGACCAGCTGCGTAACGCCTTTGCCGCCCTGCAACCCGAGCACCTCGAGGTGCTGGACGAAAGCCACATGCACAGCCGTGGCCTGGAGACCCATTACAAGGCGGTGATCGTCAGCCCGCAGTTCGACGGCCTCAATGCCGTCAAGCGCCACCAGAAGGTCTATGGCGTGCTGGGCGAGCTAATGGGCCAGGTGCATGCGTTGGCCTTGCATACCTACACGCCGCAGGAGTGGGCCCTGCAAGGGGCTGCACCGGATTCGCCGACCTGCCGGGGCGGCAGCAAGCACGACCAGTGAGCCTCACGATTTCTGCGGGGTAGGGCGCCCGCGCCCTGATCGCCATTGGCGACATCGGTTCAAGCGCGGTCCTGGTTATCGCTTCGCTCGACCCGGGCTAGGTTGCCGCTTATCGTCATCGCCGTGGACGGTGCTGCAGCGCCACTCACCACTCGACCACGATCTTGCCGAAATGGCGGCCGCTTTCCTGCAGGCGGAAGGCGTCTGCCAGCCTTTCCAGCGGGAAGCTCTGATCGAGGATCGGGCGCACGCCGGACTGTTCCAGCGCGCGGACATAGTCCTGCTGGTGGCGACGGCTGCCGACGATCAGCCCCTGCAGACGTACCTGCTTGGCCATCAGCACGGCAGTCGGCACATCGCCCTGACGCCCGGTCAGTACGCCGATCAGGGCGATATGACCGCCCACGCGCACCGCCGTGATCGATTGCTCCAGGGTGCCCGGGCCGCCCACTTCGACCACCTGGTCCACGCCGCGGCCATCGGTCAGCTCCAGCACGCGCTTGCCCCAGTCCGGTGTGTGCCGGTAGTTGATGGTGTGATCGGCGCCCAGTTGGCGCAGGCGCTCGAGCTTCTCGTCCGACGAGGAGGTGGCGATCACCGAGGCGCCCATCATCCTGGCGATCTGCAGGGCGGCGATGGACACGCCGCCGCTGCCCAGCACCAGCACGCGGTCACCGGCCTTGAGCCCGCCATCGACCACCAGCGCCCGCCAGGCGGTCAGCCCCGCCGTGGTGATGGTCGCCGCCTCGGCATGGCTCCAGCCACGCGGTGCGTGGGTGAAAGCGCTGGCCGCGCGCACCGCATACTGGGCGGCGAAGCCGTCGATGCCATCGCCCGGGGTGCCGGCGAAATTGCTGACCGGCGCGCCCGCGTCGCCGTCCGGCCACTGCGGAAAGAAGCCCGACACCACATGATCACCTGCCTCGAATTCGTCGACCCCGTCGCCCACGGCCTCGACCACCCCGGCGCCGTCGGCCATCAGCACCCGGCCATCAGCGGTGGGGCTGCTGCCATTGGCCACCAGCAGGTCGTGGAAGTTCAGCGAGCTGGCGTGCAGGGCAACGCGAATCTGGCCGGGCCCGGGCTGGCCGGGGTCGGCGATATCGACCACTTCGATGTTGTTCAGGCCTGCGGGTGTACGCACGACGACGGCTTTCATGGGCGGTTCCTCCTGTGGCAGCCAATAGGCTTGATCGATGGCAGCACGCGCGGCCGCCACTCTTTTCTCGACAGTACCCATCCCGGGGCGTTCCGGCGGCGCGCACTACACCTGGGCGGCCAACACCAGTAAACTGCACGGCCCATTTCTCCACTGCACCTCACCCATGCCCAGGCGACGCCACCGGGCAGTGCGCTGCTTTGCCGAAACGGCCTACATTTCGTACCCAGTCCGCCCTTTGCGAGGGCGACTACTGAAGGACATCTGCAATGACCGACACCACCATCGTCGTCGCCGCGCTCTACAAGTTCGTGTCCCTGCCGGACTACGAGGCGCTGCGCCAACCCTTGCTCGACACCCTGCTCGCCAACGGCATCAAGGGCACCCTGCTGCTCGCCGAAGAGGGCATCAACGGCACCGTTTCCGGTAGCCGCGAAGGCATCGACGGGCTGTTCGCCTGGTTCGCACTCGACCCGCGCCTGGCCGACGTCGACCACAAGGAGTCGTATTGCGCCGAGCAGCCGTTCTATCGCACCAAGGTCAAGCTGAAGAAGGAGATCGTCACCCTCGGCGTGCCGGGCGTCGACCCCAACCAGCGGGTGGGCACCTATGTCGAGCCCAGGGACTGGAACGCGCTGATCAGCGACCCCGAGGTGCTGCTGATCGACACGCGCAACGACTACGAGGTGTCCATCGGCACCTTCGAAGGGGCCATCGACCCCAGGACCAAGTCCTTTCGTGAATTCCCGGACTATATCCGCGAGCACTTCGACCCGAGCAAGCACAAGAAGGTGGCGATGTTCTGCACCGGCGGCATCCGCTGCGAGAAGGCCTCCAGCTACATGCTCAGCGAGGGCTTCGAGGAGGTCTATCACCTCAAGGGCGGCATCCTCAAATACCTCGAGGAAGTGCCCCAGGAAGAAACCAAGTGGCAGGGCGACTGCTTCGTGTTCGACAACCGTGTGACCGTGCGTCACGACCTGTCCGAAGGTGACTACGACCAGTGCCACGCCTGCCGCACACCGGTATCGGTCGAGGACCGCGCCTCGGAATTGTTCAGCCCCGGGGTCAGTTGCCCACACTGCTGGGATTCGCTGCCGGAGAAGACCCGCGAGGGCGCCCGCGAGCGTCAGCGGCAGATCGAACTGGCGAAAGCGCGTAATCAGCCCCATCCTCTGGGCAACAACCCCCGTCAGAAAAACGAGGCCTGAGCCATGGATGCGCGCCTGCTCTACGTGATGGACCCGATGTGTTCCTGGTGCTGGGGCTTCGCCCCGGTGGCCGAGGCGCTGGCCGCCCAGGCCGCTGAGCGCGGCGTACCCATGCAACTGGTGCTCGGCGGCTTGCGCCGTGATCAGGTGGCCATCGACGCCGCGGCGCGGGTGCGTTACCTGGGCTACTGGCAGGCGGTCAACGCCAGCACCGGCCAGCTGTTCAACTTCGACGCCGGCATTCCCCTGGGCATGCGCTACGATACCGAGGCGGCGTGCCGCGCGGTGGTCACGGTGCGCGCCCTGGACACGGCGAGCGCCTGGCCCATGGCGCAGCGCATCCAGCAGGCCTTCTACCAGCAGGGCGCTGACGTGACCCTGGCCTCGACCCTGGTGCAATTGGCCGAAGACGTCGGCATCCCGCGGATCGAATTCGCCGAGGCCTTCGACAGCGAGGCCCAGCACCGCGCCACCGCGGCCGATTTCACCTGGGTGCAGGACCTCGGCATCGCCGGCTTCCCGACCCTGCTGGCCGAGAAGGGCGGGCGCCTGGCACTGCTCACCAATGGCTACCAGCCCCTCGATGCCCTGGCGCCACTGCTCGGCCGCTGGCTGGAGCACGCCGTCGATGGTTGATCGCCTGAGCTGGGCGGAAATCCGTCGCCTGGCCCTGCGCCACAAGCGTGCGTTGATCCTCGCCAACCTGGTCGCCGTGCTGGCCACCCTGTGCAGCGTGCCGATTCCCCTGTTGCTGCCGCTGCTGGTCGACGAGGTGCTGCTCGGCGACGGCAACACCGCCCTGCAGGTGATGGACAACTTCCTGCCCGCGGCCTGGCAGGGCGCGGTGGGCTATATCCTGCTGATGCTGGGGCTGACCTTTCTGCTACGCGGTGCGGCGCTGCTGTTCAACGTGGTGCAGGCGCGGCTGTTCGCACGGCTCGCCAAGGATATCGTCTACCGCATTCGCATCCGCCTGATCGAGCGGCTCAAGCGCATTTCCCTGGCCGAGTACGAAAGTCTCGGCGGCGGCACGGTGACCACCCACCTGGTCACCGATCTCGACACCCTGGACAAATTCATCGGCGAAACCCTGAGCCGTTTTCTGGTCGGCGTGCTGACCCTGGCCGGCACCTCGGCGATCCTGCTGTGGATGCACTGGAAGCTGGCGCTGTTGATCCTGCTGTTCAACCCGCTGGTGATCTACGCCACGGTACAGTTGGGCAAGCGCGTCAAGCACCTGAAGAAGCTCGAGAACGACAGCACCTCGCGCTTCACCCAGGCGCTGACCGAAACCCTCGATTCGATCCAGGAAGTGCGTGCCGGCAATCGCCAGGGCTACTTTCTCGGTCGCCTCGGCGGGCGTGCCAAGGAAGTGCGCGACTACGCCGTGGCCTCGCAGTGGAAGACCGACGCCTCGAACCGCGCCAGCGGCCTGCTGTTCCAGTTCGGCATCGACGTATTCCGCGCCGCGGCGATGCTCACCGTGCTGTTTTCCGACCTGTCCATCGGCCAGATGCTCGCGGTGTTCAGCTACCTGTGGTTCATGATCGGCCCCGTCGAGCAGTTGCTCAACCTGCAATACGCGTTCTATGCCGCCGGTGGCGCGCTGACCCGCATCAACGAGTTGCTCGCAAGGCGTGACGAGCCGGACTACATCGGTGGCGCCGACCCGTTCAAGGGCCGTGAAACCGTCGGCATCGAAATCCGCGACCTGACCTTTTCCTACGGCGAGGAGCCGGTGCTGACCGGCCTCAACCTGTCCATCGCGCCAGGCGAGAAGGTCGCCGTCGTCGGTGCCAGCGGCGGCGGCAAGAGCACCCTGGTGCAGCTTCTATTGGGGCTGTATACGCCCCAGGCCGGGGTGATCCGCTTTGGCGGCAGCAGCCAGGAAGAGATCGGCCTGCCGGCCATTCGCGAGCACGTGGCGGTGGTGCTGCAGCACCCGGCGCTGTTCAACGACACGGTGCGCGCCAACCTGTGCATGGGCCGTGAGCGCAGCGACGAAGCCTGCTGGCAGGCCCTGACCATCGCCCAGCTGGCAGAGACGGTTCGCCAGTTGCCGCAAGGCCTGGATACCCTGGTCGGGCGCTCCGGCGTGCGGCTGTCCGGCGGTCAGCGACAGCGCCTGGCCATCGCTCGGATGGTGCTGGCCGACCCCAGGGTGGTGATTCTCGACGAGGCCACCTCGGCCCTCGACGCCGCCACCGAATACGCCCTGCACCAGGCGCTGGGGCAGTTCCTCAACGGCCGCACCACGCTGATCATCGCCCACCGGCTGAGCGCGGTGAAACAGGCCGACCGGGTGCTGGTGTTCGATGGCGGCAGCGTCGCCGAAGACGGTGACCACCGTCAGCTGATCGCCGAGGGCGGGCTGTACGCCAAGCTCTACGGCAACCTGCAGCACTAGGGCGCGCTAAGCAATCCGCCTTGCGTAGCCGGCGGTCGAGCGCAGCGATACCCAGGGTCCGTTGCGCAAACCCTGGGCGATCGAACGCCATCCCTACTCGTGGGGCAGCTTGCTGCCCCACTGCTGGATCGCCTTGGTGCGTTGCACACTGGCGCTGACCGCCTTGTCGATTTCCTGGTTGTAGTCGTCCAGCCAACTGCGCGAGCCGGGGATCATGTCCGCCAGGTCACGCATGCCATTCTTCAGCGCCTGCAGGCTTTGCTGGTAGCTCTGTTCCTGGCCGAGCAGAGTGCGGCCCATCAGCTTCAGGGCGGCTATGTCCTGGGCGGGCGGCGCCGCGACGGCCGCAGGAGGCGGCGGCGGTGGCGCGGCGGCGAGTTTCAGCAGGGCGTCCTGGCGCTTCTGATCCTCCTTCAGCGCCGTTACCTGCTTTTCCAGTTCCTCGGCATGGTGCTGCAGCGCCGCGAAGGCCTCCGGGTCGAAGGGCGGCGGTTCGTCGGCGAGCATCTTCACCACCGCCGAGGTGGCCAGGCTGGAGAGGATGATGAACAGCAGCAGGGCCAGGGCGAAGATCAGGATGCGGTTGAAGCGGTTGGCCTTTTCCAGCCTGGCCAGGCGCTCCTCGTCGCTGGCGGGCGCCAGGTCGAATGCGGCGGGTGCGCTCTCGGCTTCGGTAGGCGTTTCACTGCTCATGGCGGCCTCATTGTCATGGCGCTGATGGATGCTGTCATTCTGGCAGTGTTTTCATCGATCTGCCCGTGCATCGCCGTCATCCCGTCGGCAGGCTAATCGACCAGGTTGTAAAGAAAGGTTTACGCATGCGGCCGTTCCACAGGTCTGCAGGCAGCGCTTGGCCGCCGATTGCGCCGCCATGTATCGAAGCCTTGCCATTGGCAGGCGCAGCGCCCGTTTCGGGCGAGCCAGGCGGCCTTGCTCGGGGTCGGCGCCTCGATTGTCATGAGAGGCATAACGACAACGAGGACGACCCCCATGAACGCCGTGTCCAGAATCGAACAGCACAACCCCATCGGTACCGACGGTTTCGAGTTCGTCGAATTCACCGCGCCGACGCCCGAAGGCATCGAGCAGCTGCGCCAGCTGTTCACCGCCATGGGCTTTACCGAGACCGCCAGGCACCGCAGCAAGCAGGTGTGGCTGTTCCAGCAGCACGACGTCAACTTCGTACTCAACGGCAGCCCGACCGGGCACGTGCACGCCTTCGCCGAAAAACACGGGCCCAGTGCCTGCGCCATGGCCTTTCGGGTCAAGAACGCTGCCCAGGCGGCGGCCTACGTGAAGGAGCAGGGCGCCACCCTGGTTGGCAGTCACGCCAACTTCGGTGAATTGAACATTCCCTGCGTCGAGGGCATCGGCGGCTCGCTCCTGTATCTGGTCGACCGCTACGGTGAGCACAGCATCTACGACGTCGATTTCGAGTTCATCGAAGGCCGCTCGGCCAATGACAATGCCGTGGGCCTGCAATGCATCGACCACCTGACCCATAACGTCAAACGCGGGCAGATGGACGTCTGGTCCGGCTTCTACGAGCGCATCGCGGGCTTTCGCGAGATCCGCTATTTCGATATCGAGGGCAAGCTCACCGGCCTGCTGTCCCGGGCCATGACCGCGCCGTGCGGCAAGATCCGCATCCCGATCAACGAGTCGGCCGACGACAAGTCGCAGATCGAGGAATTCATCCGCGAGTACCATGGCGAGGGCATCCAGCACATCGCCCTGGCCACCGACGACATCTACGCCACCGTGCGCCAACTGCAGGCCAATGGCGTGTCGTTCATGAGTACCCCGGACACCTACTACGAGAAGGTCGACCAGCGCGTGGCCGGCCATGGCGAGCCGCTGGACGTGCTGCGCGAACTGAACCTGCTGATCGATGGCGCGCCGGAGGATGACGGCATCCTGCTGCAGATCTTCACCAACACGGTGATCGGCCCGATCTTCTTCGAAATCATCCAGCGCAAGGGCAACCAGGGTTTTGGCGAGGGCAATTTCAAGGCGCTGTTCGAGTCCATCGAAGAAGACCAGCTGCGTCGCGGTGTGATCAGCGAGGAGTGAAGCCATGAGCCGCAAATGGATCAGCTTTCCCCTGCGCGAAGGCGAGCACTCGCGCCAGGCCCACTGCGACTTTCCCGCCGACACCTACGAGCGGGAAATGGGCCGCGAGGGCTTCTTCGGCCCGGTGACCCACCTGCACCACAAGCATCCGCCCACCGGCTGGATCGACTGGCAGGGGCCGCTGCGTCCCCACGCCTTCAACTTCAACAAGATTCCCAGCGAGCATGACTGCCCGTTCGAGGCGCCGCTGACCTTGCACAACGCCGACATCCGCCTGCGCGTGTGGAAGACCGCCACTGCGATGCGTCATCTGGTGCGCAACAGCGATGGCGACGAGCTGCTGTTCGTGCACGACGGCGCCGGGCACTTGCATTGCGACTTCGGGCATCTGGAATACCGCGATGGCGATTACCTGGTGATTCCCCGCGGCACCGCCTGGCGCGTCGAGCCCACGACGCCCAGCCATTTCCTGCTGGTCGAGAACACCGACGGCGCCTATCAGCTGCCGGACAAGGGTCTGCTCGGTGGCCAGGCAATTTTCGACCCGGCGGTGCTCGATCACCCCCGTATCGATGATGCCTTCAAGGCCCAGCAGGACGAAAACACCTGGCAGATCCGCATCAAGCGCCAGGGCCAGATCAGCACCGTGACCTATCCCTATAATCCCCTCGATGCAGTGGGCTGGCATGGCGACAACACCGTGGTGCGGGTCAACTGGCGCGACATCCGCCCGCTGATGAGCCATCGCTACCACCTGCCGCCCTCGGTGCACACCACCTTCGTGGCCAAGGGCTTCGTGGTCTGCACCTTCACGCCGCGACCGGTGGAGTCCGACCCCGGCGCGCTCAAGGTGCCGTTCTTCCATAACAACGACGACTACGACGAAGTGCTGTTCTACCACCGTGGCAACTTCTTCAGCCGCGACAATATCGAGGCCGGCATGGTCACCCTGCACCCCTGCGGTTTCCCCCATGGCCCGCATCCCAAGGCGCTGAAAAAGGCGCAGACCGACCCGGCCACTTTCGCCGAGGAAGTGGCGGTGATGATCGACACCCGCCGCGCCCTGGAAGTGACCGAGGCCGCGGCTGCGGTGGATGTCGCCGAATACGTGAATTCCTGGCGTGCGCCAGGCAAGGAGTCCTGATGAAACTGGCATCGCTGAACAGGGGCCGCGATGGCGAACTGGTGGTGGTATCCCGCGACCTCAGCCGCGCCGTGCGTGTGGCGCAGATCGCCGCGACGCTGCAGGCCGCCCTGGACGACTGGGCGAGCAAGCGCCCGCAGCTGGAAGCCGTCTACCAGCGCCTCAACGACGGCCTGGAAGCTGCAGCCTTCGACTTCGAGCAGAGCGACTGCCACAGCCCGCTGCCGCGTGCCTACCACTGGGCCGATGGCAGTGCCTACGTCAATCACGTCGAGCTGGTGCGCAAGGCCAGAGGCGCCGAGATGCCGGAGTCGTTCTGGCATGAGCCGCTGATGTACCAGGGCGGGTCGGATGCCTTTATCGCGCCCCAGGCGCCGATTCGCCTGGGTGACGAGGCCTGGGGCATCGACCTGGAGGCCGAGCTGGCGGTGATCACCGACGACGTGCCCATGGGCGCCACGCCGGCCCAGGCCGCGGGGCATATCCAGTTGCTGATGCTGGTCAACGACGTGTCGCTGCGCAACCTGGTGCCCGGCGAGCTGGCCAAGGGTTTCGGCTTCTACCAGAGCAAGCCGTCGTCGAGCTTCTCGCCGGTGGCGGTGACGCCCGACGAGCTGGGCGACAGCTGGCGCGAAGGCCGCGTGCACCGGCCGCTGGTGTCGCATATCAACGGCGCGCTGTTCGGCCGGCCGGATGCCGGTACCGACATGACCTTCGACTTCCCGACCCTGGTCGCCCACGCCGCACGCACCCGGCCCCTGGGCTGCGGCACCATCATCGGCTCGGGCACCGTCTCCAACTACGACCGCAGCGCCGGCTCCAGCTGCCTGGCCGAAAAGCGCATGCTCGAGGTGATCGAACACGGCGAGGCGAAGACGCCCTTTCTCAAGTTCGGCGACCGGGTGCGCATCGAGATGTTCGATGGCGCCGGGGCGAGCATCTTCGGCGCCATCGACCAGGTGGTGGAGCGCTATGACACCCACTGACCCCTAGCAGCGGCTTTAGCCGCGAGCTGTCGGCGCCTTCAAGCCTGATCGCGGCTGAAGCCGCTCCCACGAGGTCGTATGCCGGCACCCTGACCTGGGATCGATGACCGAGTGCGCCGCAGATCCGTAGGAGCGGCTTTAGCCGCGAGGTGTCAGCGCCTTCTGAAGCCGCTTGTATGGTGACACTCGAAGGGGTGGTGGGACGACAAAGCCAATTCTGACTGTTCACAGCAGTACAGACGGTAGGAGACCTCGCCCCACCCCATCACCAAAG
>Ga0209371_1001312_pt1 | contig 17381 bp, 10 predicted proteins | sample AgamicAtAmrz_FD_187165 | JGI IMG/M metagenome (GOLD analysis project Ga0209371, IMG submission 187165) | Agave microbial communities from Guanajuato, Mexico - At.Am.rz (SPAdes) (version 2) | ecosystem: Host-associated > Plants > Roots > Rhizosphere | place: Guanajato, Mexico | collected 2012-06-07
CGGCAAAGAGGTGTGGAAAGCGCGCCTGCCGGTCGGCAGTCAGGGTGGCCCGATGAGCTACATCTCACCGAAAGATGGTAAGCAGTACATCCTCATCTCAGCAGGTGGCGCACGTCAGTCACCGGATCGCGGTGATTACGTGATTGCTTACGCGCTGCCAGACAGCAAGTAATATCGCAAAAGGAAAAGGGCCGACAATGTCGGCCCTTTTTTTTGAAAAAGATCTGGCCGTTTCGCTGTAAGAGCGGGCATGCTCAGGCAACACGGTCAGATCGGAAAGTCGCAAAACCGTCATCCATGACGGCTCGGCCCGCGCCGTCCCTGACGCGGGACGCTTTCCTCCTCTGACCGTGTTACCTTCGCTAAAGGCTCATTCGTTGCTGCCAGATTCACATTGGATTATCAGCTCTCTCAGGGCCGACATTGTCGGCCCTTTTTTTGCTTATTTGCCGTCGCGCCACAGCGCCTGCAATTCGGGAGGGGCGACCTGTTCCGGGATCAGCAGCACAATGGTGCCGACCTCACGGCGGGTCGCGTACTGGATCTGAATGCGAAAATAGCGCTGATCGCTACTGCCCACCTGCGCGGCTTTCTCCTCGGGTTCACCCAGCGGCATCGCCTGTTCCAGCGCATGGCAGACGCGCTGTTTTTCAGGCGGTGGCAGATCGCCCAGCATAAAGCGACGCTCGGCGCGCAGCCCCGGAATAAAGGCCATGCCGCCTTCACGCGCGACGATGACAGTGGCGTCATCGGTGAGTTCGGGCAGTTCACTCATAGCACGCCAACCTCCTTCCACGCCTGTTCAATGGCACGGCCGACCGACGAATTAAAACGCTTTTCACCATGCTGAACGGTGAAGCGGGCAAAGGTCTTAAAGTCCGCATCCTGAGGCAGCTCGTCGTCACACAGGGTGTCATACCAGGCGTAGCCTGCCTGCTCCCAGGCAAAGCCGCCCAGCGCGGTGGCCGCCAGATAAAATGCCCGGTTAGGAATACCGGAGTTGATGTGAACTCCGCCATTATCTTCACGGGTTTTCACATAGTCATCCATGTGCGCCGGTTGCGGATCTTTACCCAGCATCGGGTCATCGTAGGCGGTGCCGGGTTCAGACATTGAACGCAAACCGCGCCCATTGATGCCGCTTGCCAGCAGGCCTTCACCGATAATCCAGTCCGCCTCTTCGGCGCGCTGTTTCTTGCTGTACTGTTTGACCAGGGAGCCAAAGACGTCAGACAGGGACTCATTCAGTGCGCCCGCCTGCTCAAAGTAGATCAATCCGGCTTCATTTTCCGTGACGCCATGCGCGAGTTCATGTGCCACCACATCAATCGCAATGGTAAAGCGATTAAAAATTTCGCCGTCACCGTCACCAAATACCATCTGCTGACCGTTCCAGAAGGCGTTCTGATATTTTTCCCCGTAATGGACGGTACCGAGCAGCTTCAGCCCCTGATTATCCAGCGAGTTACGCTGATAAGCCTGCCAGAAAAAGTCATAGGTCACGCCGAGGTAGTCCCAGGCTTCTTCAGCCGCCACATCATCGCTGGCGGGCTGGCCCTCCTGTCGAATCAGCTTACCGGGCAGGGTTTCTCTGCCCTGGGCATCATAAATTTCCCGGTCCACATGGCCGCCCGCAGCCGTTTTAGCCACGGCGGGCTTTTGCCAGTGTTCTGCCATCAGGTGCTGAACGTGGGTGAGGGTGCGACGCGCCTGCGCCTGCTGGTGACCGGAACCGTGAGCAATGATCTTACGAAGGATATAGGGAGGAATAACGCAGTAAGCCATCTGAAACTCCTTGGCAGCTGAGAAAGAGGTACCGGAGAGTATAGACCCGTCAGGCAGACAACTTTGACAGGCCATCTGAAACTCCCTGGCAGCAGAGATGTACCGGAGAGTACAGACCCGTCAGGCAGACCACGTTGACAGGCTATCTGAAACGCTCTGGCAGCAGAGATGTACCAGAAAGTATAGACCGGTCACGGCGAATGCACGCGGTAAATGAGACCAGCCATAACTGGAAAGGAAGGGCGATGAGAGCGGAACGGGTCAGGAGGCGGTTTTGCGGCGACGCTTTTTCTCAGGCAGTAACTGTGTGACCTGGCTTTCGACCCAGCCATCATCCAGGCGGGTGCGCAGCAGGTCGCCGCTCTGCAGCTGCACCGTTTTTTTCACCACCTGTCCGGTGGTGTCGGTCGTGACGCTGAATCCGCGTGCCAGCGTGGCCAGGGGACTGACGCCCTCCAGCTGCGCTACCATCTGACCAAACTGCTGTTTTCCGCTGCTCAGGTGAGTGGTCATACTCTGCTGCAGGCGGTAGTGCCAGCTTTGCAGCTGCTTCTGCGCTTCGAACAGGCGCTGCTGCGGCTGTTGGACAATGAGCCGGTGCTGCAGGCGATCCTGCTGACGGGCAGCGTGACGCAGGCGGGTTTCCATCGCATCACCCAGACGCTGCTGCAGGCGAAAGAGGGCAGTCTGCTGGCGGGCCAGACGCAGCTGCGGATGCTGCTGCTGCAGGCGATGCTCCAGGCGGCTGTAAAGCCGCTGCTGGCGCGCCAGATAGTAATCCATCGCCATCTCCAGCCGCTGCTGCTGCGACTGCAGCTGACGCAGCAATTCAAGCTGATTGCGGCTGACAATTTCTGCTGCGGCCGACGGTGTGGGCGCGCGTAAATCTGCGACGAAGTCGGCAATGGTGACGTCGGTTTCGTGTCCGACTGCGCTGACGATAGGAATGCAGCTGGCAAAAATCGCGCGCGCTACCCGTTCGTCGTTAAAGCTCCACAAATCTTCCAGCGAACCGCCGCCGCGCCCGACAATTAACACGTCGCATTCATTGCGCAGGTTAGCGACTTCAATCGCCCGGACGATAGCCGCAGGCGCATCGACACCCTGCACGACAGTAGGATAGATGACCACGGGCAGGGAGGGATCGCGGCGATGCAGCACGCGTAACACATCGTGCAGGGCGGCGCCGGTCGCCGAGGTGATCACCCCGACCTGACGCGCCGGTTCCGGCAGCGGCTGCTTATGCTGCGGGTCGAACAATCCTTCGGTCGACAGTTTTGCCTTCAGCAGTTCAAACTGCTGCTGCAACAGCCCTTCGCCCGCCGGATGCATACTCTCGGCAATCAGCTGATAGTCGCCACGAGGCTCGTAAAGGGTGATGCTGGCGCGTACCAGCACCTGCTGGCCGTGCTGCGGACGAAAAGTGACGCGACGATTGCTGTTGCGGAACATGGCGCAGCGCACCTGAGCGCCATCATCCTTCAGCGTGAAGTACCAGTGACCGGAAGCCGGCTGAGTGAAATTGGAGATCTCGGCGCTGATCCAGACCAGGCCCATCTCTTTCTCCAGCAGCTGACGCACTGTCGTATTGAGACGGCTGACGGTAAAAATATTGGCGTTGGATGGCAGCGACATGTGACGAAGATCAAATTCCAAATCAGCAGGTTAATTCACCGATACTACAGGGCTGTCAGTGCGGATCAAGAGTTTTTCGTAAATAATAGTGGAGGCAATCGATTACGGCCTGTATAATGCCGCGGCAATATTTTATCTAATCTCAATCACCCGAGGTGGAGTATTGCCATGTTAAGAATCGCTAAAGAAGCACTCACTTTTGACGACGTTCTGCTCGTTCCTGCTCACTCCACCGTCCTGCCTAATACGGCCGATCTCAGCACACAGCTGACCAAAAACATCCGTTTAAACATTCCTATGCTTTCCGCTGCCATGGACACCGTGACCGAAGCGGGTCTGGCAATTGCGCTGGCACAGGAAGGCGGCCTTGGCTTCATCCATAAAAATATGTCGATTGAACGCCAGGCGGACGAAGTGCGCAAGGTGAAGAAACATGAGAGCGGCGTCGTTACTGAACCGCAGACCGTACTGCCGACCACCCCACTGGCTGACGTCAAAGCGCTGACCGAGCGCAACGGCTTTGCAGGCTATCCGGTAGTTAACCGCGACAATGAGCTGGTCGGGATCATCACCGGTCGTGACGTGCGCTTTGTGACCGATCTCTCTCAGCCTGTTTCTGCGGTCATGACCCCGAAAGATCGTCTGGTGACGGTGAAAGAGGGTGAAGCGCGTGATGTCGTGCTGCACAAAATGCATGAAAAACGCGTAGAGAAAGCGCTGGTCGTGGATGACAGCTTCCATCTGCTGGGCATGATCACCGTTAAAGACTTCCAGAAAGCCGAACGTAAGCCTAACGCCTGTAAAGATGCGCAGGGCCGTCTGCGTGTGGGTGCCGCTGTCGGTGCCGGTGCAGGCAACGAAGAGCGTATCGATGCGCTGGTTGCTGCGGGCGTTGACGTGCTGCTGATTGACTCCTCTCACGGTCACTCTGAAGGCGTGCTCTCCCGTATCCGTGAAACCCGTGCTAAATATCCGGACCTCGAAATTGTCGGCGGTAACGTCGCTACCGGTGCCGGCGCACTGGCACTGGTTGAGGCCGGCGTCAGCGCGGTCAAAGTCGGTATCGGCCCTGGCTCTATCTGTACTACCCGTATCGTCACCGGTGTCGGTGTTCCGCAGATCACCGCCGTCTCTGACGCTGTAACCGCACTGGAAGGCACCGGTATTCCGGTCATCGCCGATGGCGGTATCCGTTTCTCCGGTGATATCGCAAAAGCGATCGCGGCGGGAGCCTCCTGTGTCATGGTGGGTTCAATGCTGGCGGGCACCGAAGAGTCTCCGGGCGAGATCGAACTCTACCAGGGTCGTGCATTCAAATCCTATCGCGGCATGGGGTCACTGGGCGCGATGTCCAAAGGCTCTTCAGACCGTTACTTCCAGACCGATAACGCCGCAGACAAACTGGTGCCGGAAGGCATCGAAGGCCGTGTGGCTTATAAAGGCCGTCTGAAAGAGATCGTCCATCAGCAGATGGGTGGACTGCGTTCTTGCATGGGCCTGACCGGTTGCCCGACCATTGATGACCTGCGCACTAAAGCGGAGTTTGTCCGCATCAGCGGCGCTGGCATCAATGAGAGTCACGTACATGATGTGACCATCACTAAAGAGTCACCGAACTACCGTATGGGCTCGTAATTCCGATTTCCCGCCCGGCTTAAGCCGGGCGCTTTTATTTATTAAGTCACCGTTCTGGAACCCCCTCAATGACGACGGAAAATATCCATAAGCATCGCATTCTGATTCTCGATTTCGGCTCGCAATATACTCAGCTGGTGGCACGCCGCGTGCGCGAGCTTGGCGTTTACTGTGAACTCTGGGCATGGGATGTGAGCGAAGAGCAGATTCGCCAGTTCAACCCAAGCGGCATCATCCTTTCCGGTGGCCCGGAGAGCACCACCGAACTGAACAGCCCGCGAGCGCCGGAATATGTCTTTAATGCTGGCGTGCCGGTCCTGGGCGTCTGCTACGGTATGCAGACCATGGCGATGCAGCTGGGCGGCGCCGTTGCCGGTTCAAACGAACGCGAGTTCGGTTATGCGCAGGTTGAAGTGACCACGCCAAGCGCTCTGGTTCGTGACATCGAAGATGCGATCAGTGCGGCCGGTAAACCGCTGCTGGATGTCTGGATGAGCCACGGCGATAAAGTCACCGCTATCCCGGCTGACTTCGTAACCGTTGCCAGCACCGAAACCTGTCCGTTTGCCATCATGGCGAACGAAGAGAAGCGTTTCTACGGCGTGCAGTTCCACCCGGAAGTGACCCATACCCGTCAGGGCCTGCGGATGCTTGAGCGCTTCATCATCGACATTTGTGAATGTGAAGCCCTGTGGACGCCAGCCAAAATCATCGAAGATGCGGTAGAACGTCTGCGTGAGCAGGTAGGAAATGACAAAGTTATCCTCGGTCTGTCTGGCGGTGTGGATTCATCGGTAACGGCGATGCTGCTGCACCGTGCCATTGGCGACCGTCTGACCTGCGTGTTTGTGGATAACGGTCTGCTGCGTCTGAACGAAGCGCAGCAGGTGATGGATATGTTTGGCGATCACTTTGGTCTTAATATCGTCCATGTTCCGGCTGAGCAGCGTTTCCTGGACGCACTGGCAGGTATTGATGAACCTGAAGCCAAGCGTAAAACCATTGGTCGCGTCTTTGTGGAAGTGTTTGACGAAGAAGCGCTGAAGCTGGAAGACGTTAAGTGGCTGGCGCAGGGCACCATCTATCCGGACGTGATTGAATCGGCGGCGTCAGCCACCGGAAAAGCGCACGTCATCAAGTCGCACCACAACGTTGGCGGCCTGCCGAAAGAGATGAAGATGGGCCTGGTTGAGCCGCTGAAAGAGCTGTTCAAAGACGAAGTGCGTAAGATTGGTCTGGAGCTGGGCCTGCCGTACGACATGCTGTTCCGCCATCCGTTCCCGGGCCCGGGTCTGGGCGTGCGCGTGCTGGGCGAAGTGAAGAAAGAGTATTGCGATCTGCTGCGTCGTGCCGATGCTATCTTCATCGAAGAGCTGCACAAAGCGGATCTCTACAACAAAGTCAGCCAGGCGTTCACCGTCTTCCTGCCGGTTCGCTCGGTCGGTGTGATGGGCGATGGCCGTAAATATGACTGGGTGGTTTCACTGCGCGCGGTGGAAACCATCGACTTTATGACCGCTCACTGGGCGCATCTGCCGTATGATTTCCTGGGCCGCGTCTCTAACCGCATCATCAATGAAATCAACGGGATCTCCCGCGTGGTGTATGACATCAGCGGTAAGCCACCGGCGACGATTGAGTGGGAATGATTTCCCTACAGGAATCGTCTTGTATTAACAGGCACTAAATAATATCTAAGTCCGCATGATAGCGGACTTTTTTTTTAGTCACTTTTGGCAATATCCGATAACGTCAAAAAAGGTCTTACAGTGGTATTTAGATGGGAATGATTGATCGCTAATATAATATATTACGCGCGATACCATGCTGACTATTTTTAACGGGCATGGTACTGGATTTTATACATGTTTTTTATTAAAAAGTAATCATCTGATCAATTATATGCTTTCTGCATGGCATCAAAAAATAAGGGGTCGAAGCATGCTTACTGATACCAAGCTACGCAATCTCAAGCCCAAAGGTAAACTTTACAAAGTCAACAACTAAGATGGCTTCTGTGTAACCGTCAACACCGCAGGTTCTATCTCTTTTCGCTAATAATTATTTGTTCAATAGTAGTGAGAAACTATTACCTTTGGCCGCTATGAAGTTAGAAGCATTATGCTAGCAGAAACGTGTGAGCAGCTTTATGAAGCGAAACGAATGGTGAATCGCCACGGTTCACCTCGACAAAAATTATCCATTACAGTAAGCGCGATAAACCTCGACGTAAGGACATTAAGGACAATATATAAGAAAACCGATTATTGTGAGCAGCGTAAAGCCCAGATGCCGGGCTAAGTTGATATGATTGACGAGTGGGTATTAGGGTGCTCTAAAGCTTAGTATTTCGAAGCGGGGTGATAAGAATGAATATGGAAGAGGATCGAAAGAAGGCTGTTGCTTCTTTATTAAAGAATATGGAATCCGTTGCTGACCGAATGCGTGAGTTGATTGCTAAAATGTCTCCACATGATTTGCTCGGATACATCTACGCTCAGCATATGATGAATGCAATGGGAAACCAAATTGAGGGCGAAAAGCAAGGCCAAGAGTATAGCCCAGATGATGTGGTTAATGAAATCCAGTTCTTACTGGAGTATGTTCATGCGGTTCTGGCGTCTGATGCTGCACCTGCAGATATGGAATTCGACGAAGCACTGTGCGCTGAGCTGTTTGAACTTGGCCGAAAACTGAGAGAGCAGGCCATGTTATTTGCTATTGCCAGCTCCGCTGATACTAAAGATGGCATCTTCGGTCCTAACACGGCTGATATTGAGTTCCGTGCAAAATCCACTTGGGTCATGATACGCGGAAATCGTTATCAAGTTTTGGAGGGCGAGTTTTATCGCTATGTTCTGGCGCCTCACAATGATGTTTTGAAAGAAGTGTACGGCGTTGGTGCCAAGGATATTGCTGAAGGATTTCAGGCTATGGCCGACGCAACTCGTTCCGGGCACGCCAACGCAATCATGGAGATGATGAAACAGTTTGAAGCGGTAGAGGCTTTTTCTAAAGAACAAGGTAAGTCTATGGAAGACGCCATGGAGTCATGGGTTGCAGAAAATGAGGAGCAATCCAAAGTGGCCCGGGGGGCGATGGAGGATATGCTTGGCGGCGGTCTAGCCAATGTAAGCCGTCATACGAAATTTCCACCGACATTGCTAGCAGATTTGTCATACCAGCGAGGAGAAGATACTGAGTTCTTCGCAGCGGGCGATTTTAAGGGGACACCCTTTCGGACACTGCCAGCACGTAAGAAACCTCTAATTCAGCTTGGGTCGGACTATTACGCGGTTGATCCCTGTTTTGCTCGCGATGCGGGGTATCGTGCGCTCCTATTTAACCTCCTTCAGCGAAAGCCAGATTACAATAAAGCCTTTAAAGATCGGCAGAAAATGATGAGCGAAGCAGCCTTTGCCGACATTCTCTATGCCCAGCTTCCGGGAGCCACAGTTCTCCATGAGGTTTACTACAAGGATCCTGGCAGTAAGCAGTGGTCCGAGAACGATACTCTAATCCTGGTCGATGATGTGCTGTTACTAGTTGAGGCCAAGGCTGGTGCAACTGCCACCATTGCATCACCGGCGCTTGATTTTGGCCGCCATGCTCAATCAGTGCAGGACTTAGTACTCAAGGCATATAAACAATGCGCGCGCTTCTTCAAATATATGAATTCGGCGGATGAAGTGTCCCTCTATCACCTCGTTAATGGCAAATACGAAGAGTGTTGTCGTGTGCGTCGCTCTGACTACCGGGTGATGGTGCCGATTGGGTTGACAGTCGAGTCGTTCTCGCCCTTTTCCTCGTACTGTAAAGAATTACCGCAGGTTGAGCCTTTACTTGGAAAGCATGCTTTCATTTCACTGTCCATCGATGATTTGTTTGTGCTCAAGCGATTCTTGCCCACACCCGGGGAGTTCGCACATTACTTGGAGGTGCGGCAAGCCGTGGCTGGCATACGCGGGGCTCATCTCTTCGACGAGTTTGATCACTTGGGTGCTTACCTGAAGAAGAATCGTTTTGATCAGGATATTATCGAACAGTTGAAGGAAGAGAAAGCGAACATGGTCATCTGGGATGGCATGAGTGACATCGTCGACAGGACCTTCGAAGGTGAGGATTGGGAAAGCAAACCGTTCCCTAGTCAAAAGTTCCCGGAGGAGGTTCTGAAGCTGCTTGGTGCACTCGATAGCACCCGAGCTAGCGGCTGGCTTTCAGCAGAGAGTCATATCCGTGACCTAGGAGAGGAACACCGGAATAATCTGGCCAAGATGCTGTCTGACCTTCGAAAAACACTGATTCAGCATCCCGGTCGTTACTTTGTTCTGGGCGAGGACGATGTACCGCTCTTCGTTTGGCTTCAACGGCATGGTCATCCAATCGACTGGACTAAAGTGAATAATAAGGCCAGCGCAGTTGCGTTGAGCGCCAAGGCTACTAACGTCATTGGCGTTGTAGCTGAAGTTAGTGCCGATGGTACTTATGTCCAGGCGCGGTCTTTCAAAATTTACATACCGACGGAGCAAACGGCAGAAAACGCACACATTTATGAAGACACGGCGAGAATGGCCAATCATGTACGTACGGTCAATCTCGAACGGGAAAAACAAGTCCACTTTGGTCGCAAGAACAAAAAGATTGGCCGTAATATCCATTGTCCATGTGGCAGTGGCATGAAATACAAGAGATGTCATGGACGGTAGAATCTGCTTATGAGTTCAAATGGAGATTGTGCATGAATTTCTGTAATTAACTGATTTTAAATTTAATTAAGGATTTGATTCATGTTGTGCGAGAGGATTCTGAGCATGAGCTTAATGAACGTGGATGAGCAGAAACAATAAAAAAATCTTCGAATGGTATAGATTGTGGTATCGAGAAATATCGAGTTTCTAACTTACTGTTATTTAAATTAATTTTAATTAAACTGATAATTGAGTGGGAGTTGGTCTGTAATTTAAGCTATTGTTTTAATTGATTTAGTGGGTGCCATTGATGATATTAACCATATTATCAATGGCATTTTTCATGGTATAAAGCCGACGCTGAATCGAAGATATAGCAAATACAACGTGACCGTATCAGCAAATGCCATGGTATCGACAACCGGATACATTGCAGCGATGTGCTGACGCCATCGATGCCCGCTTTTGGTCAGAACCGCTCTCTCGACCCAAGCCTCCAAATCGTTAAATATACGCCAGAGGAGCACCTCGTGAGCGAAATTGCGAACAAGACAGCCGCCGCTCGGAATCGAAGTCTCCATGTGGATGAATAAAGTTTGCGGAAAACACGCTGAGAAAATAGAAAAGCTTCAATGAAGGAACATAGCAATGGCGATTAACGGAGAGCACGGTGTTAGTGCAGTCACCGTGGATGAACTACTCAAGCAAGGCCTTCGGATACCGAACTATCAACGCCCATACAGTTGGGAAGTATCGACCGCTCTACAACTGGTGGATGATCTCAGCGAAGCTCTTCAAGATACCAAACGAAAAGAGATTCCCTATGTTTTGGGTGCAATCATTCTTCACGATGATGGTGAGTATCTCAATGTAGTCGACGGACAGCAACGTCTGCTGACTTTGCGAATGATTCTTGCGGCCTTAGATCCGATAAATCATCAGATTTCGGTGTCTGGTAACAGCGAAACCCCTGTCTCTTTGGTTTGGATGGAGCTTCAAAGGCGCCTGTCGTATTTGGAAGATAAAAAAGAATTTTTGGATTTTACCTGTCATAAATGTCAGTTGGTGCGCATTGTGACGGACGATATTGATGAGGCATTTCGTGTCTTTGATTCCCAGAACTATCGAGGCAAACCGCTTGCCCCTCACGACTTGCTCAAAGCACACCACCTGCGCGAAATGCACGATGAGTCCGCTGCTATGAAAGTGGCTGTCGTTGAGGCTTGGGAAGCCGTAAAAGATGAGGATCTGGACAGGCTATTTTCTACTTTTTTATACCGGATATCCAAGTGGTCACGAGGCGAAAGCTCGCTCGAATTTGCTATTCGGGACATCGGCATGTTCAAGGGAATTTCATCACGATCCCTCAGTTCATTTTCGCCAAATCTGCGATATCACCTTGCAGCACAAGCCGCTATGCCACTTCTAAGTGCATGGGCAGTGTCCTCTACACATGATGTACGAAATGCCGGGCGCAGCCGCTTTCAGCTTGATGCCCCGATAATCGCTGGGCGCTCATTTTTCGAGATGGTGACATTCATGCTTGACGAATTGAAGATACTGGAGAAAGAGGTTATCGATAGAGGTTTCAAAAACTTTGGCCCATCTCAAAGTCGCTACCGCTATGTGTACGAATTGTTCATTGCCGCATTGCTTTGCTATACAAACAAGTTTGGCGATGAAGATGTGGATGAAGTGCGAAATAGGTTATTCGCATGGGCATATGCCTTACGGGTCGAGTTACTTCGTGTACAATTTGTATCTGCTGACAACCGAGCGCGAGGTAAAAACGATGCAAATAAATCGCCTTTTGTTTTGCTACGCAACGCGATGACTGGAAGTGTTGTCCGCAAACTTTCAATAGCAAGTCAGCCATACAGCGATAACCACGAAAAGGAACTCGTTGCTTTTATCAAGGGGCTGCAATGAGCAAGAATGAGTTGAAACCCGAACTGCTAACTGTCGGCAAGCTATTCACGGACAATTATCTGATTCCTGTTTATCAACGGAACTATGCTTGGCGGGCCGAACAGATTGAGCAACTTATCAGCGATATTCAAGACTCGGTGGCTGGGGGCCAGGACCACTATTTTCTTGGGAACCTTGTTGTAATTAAGCGGGGTAGAGAGGACGAGTTCGAAGTCATAGATGGACAACAACGACTTACAACCCTCTATCTGCTTCTGACCTTCCTAGAGCAAGACGGTGAGGGTGAGAAGCCGTCGGTTGGCCATGCAGGCCACTTGCAATATGAGTCGCGCGCACGGGCAACGGAAGCCCTTCGGCAAGTAGCACAGGAGGCGGCTAAGGAGCACGTCCGACCGCATGGCTCCACGAGTAATGCAGATGCTGGCATTCATGAAGGCTACAGCATCATCAATCAGTTCTTCAAACAAAATGAAGCCCTTAATCGCTCACGCGAAAAATTCTCCGATTTCTTGCTAACGAAGGTGACTGTCGTTCGTGCCTCGCTGCCACCCAATACCGACCTCAATCGCTACTTCGAGATCATGAACACTCGTGGGCAGCAACTCAAGCAGGTTGATATTGTTAAGGCTCGCCTGATGAGCAAGCTGCCCAATCAATATGAACGCGAATGCTTCGCATGGATTTGGGATGCCTGTGCTGACATGGATTCTTATGTCCAGATGTCTCTGACCCGTGGTGACACCAGTTTGCGAAATAAAGTATTTGGCGATGAATGGTCCTGGCTGGAGGTGACCAGCTTCGCGACGCTAATGGAAAGTCGTCCGCAATCTGGCATCAATTCATCAAAGCAATCCTCCGAAGGGGTATCGTTGTCCTTGGATGAGGCGTTGTCAAAGTACGCTAAAGAGATCGAGTCAAATTCCACTGAAGACGAGGGCAACGAGCGGTTTCGTTCGACTATTGATTTTCCGGCCTTTCTGCTACACGTCCTAAGAATTATGAAAAGCGATGAGGTCGAAGACGAAGGCCAGCTTGACGACAAGCGCCTCATCAAGTCATTTGACGACACCGTAAATAATGTACCCGATGCTAAAGCCGATTGGGTGCGTAGCTTTGCATTCATGCTTCTCAAGTGCCGCAACCTCTTTGATGGCTTCATCTTGAAGCGCCAATTCACGGCAAACATCAGTGACGATGGGGATTGGTCTCTCCAGCGATTGAAGAAAGGCGGCGCGGACAAGAAGCCAGCCCCGACGTACATCCATGTTTTCTCGGCCAACAATGGAAACTTAGAGGAGGACGGCGGTGCTGACCCACATACCCGAGATGTGTTGCTGCTTCAGTCCATGCTTCGGATTACCTACACTTCTCCGCGAACGATGCACTGGATTACCAAAGTTCTTCGCTGGCTATCCGTTAAAGCCCCTCAAGACGCGAAACATGCGGATCTTGCCGATTTGTTGAAGGGGTATGCCCGCAGCAAGGTCAAAGAGACATTCCCCTTTGAGGAAGATCAGCAACCACAAGGATTTGGTATCAGCCGTATCGTCTTTTCGTATCTCGACTATCTTCTGTTGAGCGATTACTCAAAACGAGATTTCAAATTTCAGTTCAGAACTTCCATTGAGCACTTTTATCCACAGCATCCGGACAAAGAGCAGTCTGGCGCGGTTGTTTCAGGTTCTAGCCTGAACCTGCTTGGCAACCTCGCGCTCGTAAGCGTCAGCGCGAACTCAAAATTCAGCAATAGCCTTCCCAGAGCGAAGGCCGAAAACTTCAAGGATACGATTGAACGTCAAAGTCCCAAGCTCATGAGAATGGCGGAAATCACTCGAAATATAAGCTGGGACGATCAGCAGATAACAGCACATCATAAAGAGATGGTGAAATTGCTTCGTGATGATGTAAGTCTGGTGGAGGCAAGCGGAAGATCCTACCCGGGGCGTTGACTTCTTTGAACAACCGTTTTTGGACGAATGTCCTTATGGAGTGCAAGTTGTCGGTCTGAAAGCGTTTTGCGTCGGGTGACGCAATCAGTGCAGTTCCCAAGTTTTCTTACCATGGCTTTTGTGTGGTATCTACATGCAAAGCAAATTTTATCCTATTGATTCTATAGTTCTTTAAAGTGGTATTGATCATCGAGTGGGGAATCGGTCTGTAGCCGGTTAACCCTGATGATGTTCAGGCCCGCTTCTCAGCGGGCTTTTTTCTGCCCTGGCTGCCCGCCGATCCGCTGTTTTAACCTTTCAGCACATCTGCACCCGAACCTGGTGATTTTCTGTTCACTTTGCCGCAAATTGCGCTATTCTGCTGGTTAGCAAAAGCACGTCGGGTTTCCTGTCTGACACCCGCTTTTGACTCGCCGCTTTTACCGATTATCCATATCTCAAAGCCGCCGCTTACGGAAACTGCCATCTCTCCAGGCGTTTCCTGATTCTGACGCCACCAGGAATGTTGTCATGCTTTCACTCAAAGTGTTCAGCCTGTTTTTTGTTGTCGTATTGCTGCTCTCTCTGGGAGCCAGTATCGCCCAGGCGACCCGTCACAGCGAAACCGCAGAGCGGGGCGGCTGGTGGTCGGCGCGACGCGATTCAGCCGGTATTGCGCCCGACCCGCGCGCCTTCGCTAATCTGGCTATCGTGCAGGTCTATGCCGCGCCCACCTATGGCTGGAAAGGGCGAATCGCGGTGCATCCCTGGATTATCTTCAAACGTGCCGGTGAAACGCACTACAATCGCTATGAAGTGATCAGCTGGGGCAGTGGCGATAAAGTGCGTCACAATACCAATCTTCCCGATGGCTACTGGTATGGTGCAAAACCGCGGCTGCTGGTGAACCATCGCGGACCCGAGGCAGAAGCGATGATCCCGCAGATTGAAGCGGCTATTCAATCCTATCCCTGGCCGACGACCTATCACGCGTGGCCGGGGCCCAACAGCAATACTTTTCTGGCGCACATTGGTCGCGAAGTGCCGGCCTTAAAACTCGATTTGCCTGCCAATGCCCTGGGCAAAGATTACCGGCCACTGTGGCGTCCGGTCGGGCTGCCGCCATCCGGGCGAGGGCTGCAGGTATCGGTTCTGGGTGTGGCGGGCGTCACGCTGGGAGCGGAAGAGGGGTTCGAAGTGAATCTGCTGGGTCTGAACATGGGCCTCGATTTTACCCCGTTCCGCCTGCGGTTGCCGTTTATTGGCGGGCTGGGTAACGACAATCTGCAGCAGGATAAGCCCTGATCGTCTGGCCCCGCTAACGGGGCCGGTTTGTTTCAGCACACGCCAAAATCGCCCTCTTCGTGATAGAGGTTGACGCTCTCTGCCTTCACTTCAATCTCTTTTTTGGTCGCATCATCCACCCTCGCGCAATACAGCGTGTTACCTTCAACGCGCAATACCTGCATTTTAGGGCCACCGGTTTTCGACTGAACAAAATCCTCTGCTTTAAACATAGTTTCTCCGTCGTGAGACGTGATTGCTGCCAGCATCGCGCTGACATTTTTTTGCGTAACGTTTTCCAGTTTAGATCCTGACCGTTTTACTGTGTGAAAAAGTCTGCGCATGCTCAGCCGGATAAGAATATTTCTTCTGGTTGTCAGTTGACAACTCATTAATCCGACGGCAGGATAGTGGAGGACAGATGGCAAGGAAGCGGCATCCTGATAAAGAGATCGAAGCGGCGTTACGTTATGCCGAATCCCACGGCTGGCTGGTCGTTACGGGCGGTCATCACGCCTGGGGCAAAATGTACTGCCCGAACACGCTGCTGAGATGCCGCTGCGGGGAGTTTTGTCTGACCTGTATCTGGAGCACGCCAAAAAATGCGCATAACCATGCCCGTGCGCTCCGGCGAGTGGTCGACAATTGTGATTATCTGACGTCCTGATAGTGCATAAGGAGAGGCATATGGAATATTGTTTTACATTACGGTTCAGCCTGCCGGAAGGGCATGCGCCGGCAGATGAGATGATGGAAGTGCTGGCCGCAGCCGGCTGTGACGATGCGCTGATCGGTCTGGGGATGCCGGGGCGAATCGCACTGGAGTTTACCCGGGAGTCAGGCTCCGCGACGGAGGCACTGGCAGAGGCAGAAGCGGCGGTCCTGAACGCGATACCGGGTGCCACGCTGGTGGAAGCGGCGCCTGACTTTGTGGGACTGACTGACGTAGCCGAGCTGATCGGCATGTCGCGCCAGAACATGCGCAAGCTGATGCTCAGCCACCGCCCGCCATTTCCGCTGCCGGTGCATGACGGCAAAACCGCCATCTGGCACCTGTCAGATGTGCTGGAGTGGCTGAACCAGCGCGGTAACTATACGCTGCCGGTGGCGACCCGTGAACTGGCGCAGGTGACGCGCCAGCGTAATCTCAGCGGGTCACTGCAACGCTACGGTCTGCACGCCTGAGGGTCAGTGCGTGGTCAGAAACAGCGTCGCCAGTCCCAGGAAGATAAAGAATCCGCCGGTGTCGGTGATGGCGGTAATCAGAACGCTGGAGCCGACGGCCGGATCACGCTTCAGTCTGGTCATCACCAGCGGTACCAGCACGCCCATCAGCGCTGCCAGCAGCAGATTAAGCGCCATGGCCAGCATCATGACGCCGCCCAGCGCCATATTGTCATACATCAGCCAGGTGATGCCCCCCATGATGCCGCCCCAGAAGAGGCCGTTGATCAGCGCCACGCCCAGTTCACGGACGATAAGAAACGAGAAGTTCCCCGGCTCCACCTGATGCAGCGCCAGCGCGCGCACAATCATGGTGATCGTCTGGTTACCAGTGTTGCCCCCGATCCCGGCCACTATCGGCATCAGTGTCGCGAGGGCGACGATTTGCGAGATGGTCCCTTCAAACAGCCCGATAACGCGTGAGGCAACAAAGGCGGTACAGAGGTTGATCGCCAGCCAGGCCCAGCGTTTACGGACTGACTTATGCACCGGGGCAAAGACATCCTCTTCCTGACTGATACCGCCCATCTTACGGATATTGCTTTCGTTTTCGGCGTTGACCAGGTCGATGATATCTTCAATGCTTACACGGCCAATCAGTTTGCCTTTTGCATCGGTAACGGCGGCAGAGATGAGGTTATAACGTTCAAAGGCGCTGGCGGCGTCTTCAGCCTTGTCATTAAGCTGGAAGGTGGTGGGGCGTGCGTTCATCACCTCGCTCACCAGCGTGTTGGGCTTATTCAGCAGGATATCGGTCAGCAGCAGTTCACCCAGCAGCTGATTATCTTTATTCGTGATGAAGAGTTTATCGGTGCCGCCCGGCATACTTTTGCGCTTGCGCAGGAAACGCTGCACCGTCGCCAGCGTGACATCTTCTCGCACCGTCAGGATGTTGAAATCCATCACCCTGGCGACGCGGTCGCGGTCAAACTGCACCATGCTGAGCATCCGGGCGCGCAGGCCAGGTTCCACCGTGGCCAGCAGGCGTCCGGTCAGATCACGCGGCAGATAGCGCGCCAGCCAGACCTGATCGTCGATATCCAGCGGCTGGATGGCGCGCAGGATATCGCGGTCGCTCATCTCCTCCGTGAGGCTGGCCCAGACCGTTTCTGATGCTTCAACCAGCACGTGACCGCGTCGCTCGTTTGGCACCAGCCGCCATAGCGCCTGGCGCTCCTCTTCCGGCAGGGCTTCGAGAATATCGGCAAGGTCAGCGGCATGCAGCTGAAGAATATCCTGTTCCAGCGCTTCACGCTGGGCCGCATTTTCACGT
>Ga0209371_1001313_pt1 | contig 17380 bp, 12 predicted proteins | sample AgamicAtAmrz_FD_187165 | JGI IMG/M metagenome (GOLD analysis project Ga0209371, IMG submission 187165) | Agave microbial communities from Guanajuato, Mexico - At.Am.rz (SPAdes) (version 2) | ecosystem: Host-associated > Plants > Roots > Rhizosphere | place: Guanajato, Mexico | collected 2012-06-07
AGGCGTGCTGCTGGTGATCGGTGGCGCGTTCTCCTTCGGCCTGCCGCTGGTGGGTGCCATCATCTTCCTCGTATCGGCCCTGATGGCGTTCATCGCGTCATCGCAAGGTACCTTCGGCGATATGTCGGTATGGGGCGTAATTGCCCTCCTGCTTGCTGTCATGGGCTTTTTCACGTGGCGCTCGGTCAAGCGGAAGAAAAACCAGCCCGTGGCATGAAACGTTGCGCGCACTCGGACAACCACCAAGGATACAGGGGCATTTATGACCGCCTATCTTGACGCTATGCGTCGCTACGCCACCTTTTCAGGCCGATCCACACGAAAGGAATTTTGGTACTACCACCTCGTGTTGCTGGGCTTAGTCATCGGCGGACTTATCATTGACGTGGCTATTGCCGGGCCACGTGAGCCGCAGCCCCTCATCTCGGCATTGGTCATCATGGGCCATTATGTACCGTCGCTCGCGGTCATCGTAAGGCGTCTGCATGACCTTGAGAAAAGCGGCTGGCTTGTGCTGACCTGCCTTATACCGCTCATCGGGATCGTTGCATTCATCGTGATCGGCAGCACGCCGTCAGAGGATGGCACGCCTGACTTTCCCGGGAACCGCGATCAGCGCCCTGCCCCGCAGTTGCGCCCTTCTGGCTCGGACCAACAGATTCAACGCATCGAAAAGCTTGCGGCGTTGCGGTCTTCAGGCGCGATCACCGCCGAGGAATTTGAAACGATGAAAGCAGCAGTCATCGGCAGCGACCAGTTTTCTGAAGAGCGCCGAACCGCCGCCTACCCCATGGGAAAACCATCATGACCAAGAATGCCAGAATACTTCGTGCCGTACTTAGCCTAAGCGCCGCTGTCGCGGCCTCAACCTCTACACCTGCCGTGGCTGGAGAACACTCCTACCACAAGGGTAACAGCTGGCAGATCGTGTTGAAGACGCCAGATCCTTTTGGCGATAAAGCATTTTGTGGTTTCCGCAGCACGGCGTGGTCAGGAAAGTCGGTCGCGATCGAATACACGCTGATCGGCATTGACAAAATCGTGCCACGGCTGCGCCTCACCAAGCAAAATTGGAACCTCCCGGCTGGCCAGACAACCAATGTGAGCATCGGAACCGAATGGGCGGGTGACATTCAGTTCGTTTCGAAGGTGGTCAACGGCGATGAGCTCTATGGTGAAATCCCTGAGGACTTTGCTGACGATGGCGGTGGCTTCAAAGTCACCACCATTCTGGGCACAGCCATTTCGACAAACAAGCCAGCGCCATTGGTAATCACCTTCCAAGGAAATGAGCCGCCATGGCTCGTACCGGTGATGACCTATACGGAAGCGATAGCGCTTGGAACCGGCTTCGATACCTGTATATCCACCTTAACCGGGCTTGGCCCATCACTGTTCAAGGCTCCTCAGGCTTCATCCACGTCGCCATTTGCCCAGCCATCGCGTGAAGGTGTCGGAACAGCCGCACAAGTGCCTGCAAACCCCAGCGCGATGCTTCAAAATCCGGCACCCAAGTCAGCCGCAGCCAACGCCGCCTCAACATCACCGTGGACCTTTGAACAACGCCAGGAGGATTGGGGCGATACGTGTTTTGTGGAAGCGGAGCAGGGCGACGTGAAGGTCGGCTTTATGGGTGCACCCGGCAAGGATTTCGTTGCGTTCGTGGAGAATGGAAACTTTGACGGTACTGTTCGCGCGTCTTGGTGGGTCGATGATAAGGCGGCTCAAGTGTCCAACGGCCATCCAGAAGACTACTTCGGCTGGCACGGCTTCTACGAAATCTCACCGCAAATCCTCGACGAAGGCAAGAATGGCAAAAAACTAGAAATCGCCGACCTTGACGGCAAGACGATTGCCATCAGCCTCGCCGATGCCGCAAGGCCTTTCTCTCAATTTCAGGCATGTTTCAACAAAGCCGCTCCAAAGACGGAAAACGCGAGCAACTATCCTGCGGCGAAGCAAACGCCTCCAAATCGGGAGGGCTGCGTTCTCGAAGTCGACGGAGCGAAAGCGATTGATGGTGCCTGCTACTGGGGGCCTTACAGCAGCGAAACAGGCAGCTTTGTGATGGAGGCCAACGGCTACTTCGCTATCATCGAGATTGACAAAAACGCCGCCGACGGCTGGTGGAATGATACGCCCGGGGCGACCCACGCTCACACACGTCTGGGCGAAATGAAGCGGGATGGGAAATGTTGGAAAGGTGAAAGCGTTCGCGTTTGTGCTGACGCAAAATGAGCGCACGTTAAACTTAGGCGGAACAAGGTAGTGAACTCGTACCAAAGCCGGACTGAGGCTCGCCGTGGCGGCAACCGCTTTGGAACCGATGGCTGACTGTCGGCTTTGGGCTTTGAAGATCGCGGAGGCGGTCGTTTGTGTCTGTTTGCGAACGACACGACATTGCCTTGGTAGGCACGGAGAGAGCGCCCACCATCGCTCAAAACCCTTAGAAGCCAGGGCTTGAGGAATGGCTAGGAGGACACGACGTCCCCCTTTTGTGTCTCCACATCGCATAAGCTCCTTGAGCACGCAACAGAGGCGGCTATCCTCCAGGCGGTCTGACGATGCCAACGGTAACGAAGGTAGGGTGTATTTGCTTGGGCATCGAGATCATGGGTCGGAAGCACTGTGGCGAAGCAATGGTAGTCGCCGTCATGCAAGCTCAGGCCGTAAACAGTTCTGCTGAGCAGAACACCATCAATTCCTATCGAATCTCAACATCAACAATTACGCCGCACGTTAAAATAATTTTTGGTTTCAGCTCGGTTTAGCTCGACGGCGATTAAACCCTATGCGAGTATATGTGTGTCGCGTCTGTTGTGTTTGATCGCAGTATTAAGGCCTATAGCTTGATTTCCATTTTGCACATTTCTGATCTGCATCGTTCACCGTCCGAGCCCGTCAATAATGATTCGCTGATCGCTGCATTGGTCGCTGACGGCGATAGATATCTGGGTGAGGCGCCGAGAGTGCCGCCTCCATGCGGCATTGTTGTTAGCGGAGACATAATCCAGGGAGCACGAATTGGGGAAGAAGGTTGGCGTGAGGAAATGGTCAGCCAATACGTGACAGCCAAAGACTTCCTCTGCAAGCTGTCCGACCGATTTCTAGGAGGGGATAGAAGTCAGCTGATCTTGATTCCTGGCAATCATGATGTTTGCTGGAACACATCTCGATCTTCAATGGAGAAGGCTAACCCAAACGAAACAGACGGGAAAATTGTAAGTCTTATCGAGCAACGCGGCAGCCGCTACCGTTGGTCTTGGAAAGAACAGGTCGCCTATAAGATTGCAGACAGCACGCTTTATCACCGGAAGCTTGACGCATATTGGGATTTTATCTCGGATTTTTACAGTGGCTTCACTTTTCCACTGCCTATAGACCGGTCTAGGGGATTTCAACTTTTTGAACTTGATCAAAGTCGCATTCTAGTGTCTGCGTTCGATTCGACCTATGGAAATGACTGCTTTGGATATTCCGGTGATATCGAGCCCGGCGTTGTGGGGCGATGTTCCCTAGCCATAAGAGATCTTCCTAAGGCGTACGAGCTCAAAGCGGCAGTTTGGCATCACAGTATCGAGGGGCCGCCTATGCGCCAAGATTACATGGATGTCAGTCACGTCAAGGAGATGGCTGGCCTTGGGTTCCAAATCGGATTCCATGGACATCAGCATATCGGCGCAACTCAGACTCGCTCAATACACCTCAACGAAGAGCATGCGATGGCTGTTGTCAGCGCAGGTTCTCTCTGTGCAGGTGCCCGCGAACTCCCTCGTGGGATAAACCGCCAGTACAACATTGTTGTGATAGAAGATGACTACAAAAGCGGTCGAGTCCATGCTCGCGAAATGGGAGAAGGCGGTCAGTTCTCAAGAAAAACAAACGGTGAGTTTTTGATGGGGCATGCGCGCATCAGTTGGTTAGCTCAGGAAAATATCGCTGGCCAAATCGTCAAGCCAGATGAGGAGAACGCTCGCAGAACGATCCTTCGCGCAGAAGAGTTTCTTAAGAGCGGTATGGCCAAAAAAGCACTTGAAGAAATTTTGACCATTGATGCTGGTGCAAATTCTTACGCCAAGCGACTTGCATGCGAAGCCGCCGTTGAAGCTAGGGAATGGGAAGTCCTTAAGCAGTTGCTCTCCGAGGCCGTTTCGGAAGATGAGGTCGTTTGGCTCGCTATTGCCTTAATCGAAAGTCGGGATTTGGTTCAAGCGGCTGATCTAATTGCAAAGCACTCGGAACTGTCGAAGCCTGTTGTTCAGCAACTGAATGATCGACTGGCCGTCGCGCAAATGAAAGCCGGAAAATGACCTCGAAATTGATTCCCTTTCAGATTGAAACTCAACGAGTCATTCAGCTTCTGGCCAAGCAAATTTATCAATCGCCGCTGGCGCTGTTGCGTGAGAACACCCAGAATGCATTCGATGCGATTAGGCAGCGGCTGCATAAGGGGGATGACTTTCAGCCTCGTATAGAGATCCAACTGTTCGCCAACAAAATTATCATATCGGATAATGGTCTCGGAATGACGCCCGATGATCTTCGTCAGCATTATTGGAAGGCCGGAAGTAGCAGCAAAAACAATGACGAGGCCCGGGCCGCAGGTGTGGTTGGCACCTTTGGGATTGGTGCGATGGCCAATTTCGGAATAGCTGATGAGCTGACCGTTGAGACGGAAAGTGCGTTAAGCGGTGAACGTACTCTGTGTAAAGCTGTCAAGGAACAGCTTTCGCTGACCGAAGATTGCATTGAAATGCACAGTCGGGACAGTAGAGGTGAACCGGGGACGACCATTGAAGCAAGTATATCTCCCGGCTCGGAGATAAATATTGATCAAGCAAAAAACTATGTTTCAGAGTTCATATCGCTTGTAGAGGTGCCTGTATACGTAAATGGGCAGATGATAAGTTGCAAACCAGTTGAAAGTTATGTCCCGAACATACCGGAGACATGGCGAAATATTGTTTCTGAGTGCAAAATAGGCGATCGTTTTTCAGCTGATGTTGAGTTGGTGCTATCCAACAACGCGGATATTTGGATCAAGCTCACGAATCTTTCTTGGGACGGAAAATCCCTGGCAGGTCGCCTTGTTTTGCGTAGCGGGCACCCGAATTTGCAGACATTCCGAAGCGGATTCGGGCTGGCGACGGCGTCAGTCAGCTCGGTATATCAATTTGGTGGAGTTGCTGACCTGTTAGTTCTGGAGCCAACCGCTGGTCGTGAAGCTCTCACGGTAGATGGTATGCAACTCTTGCAATCAATGGTCCATGAGATCGATGCTTATATCTCTGTCGAGCTGAGTAAGCGTGATGAATGTGATGCTAGCACCGCGTTCATGAGCTGGGTAGCGGCAAGAAACAGATTCGATTTATGCGGGCTGTTGCGAATGACAATTCACCCTGGAGATCGCTTAACATTAAGCGAAATTTCGAGACTTACTAAAAACAAGCCGATGATGCTTTACGAAGGCACAGACCAATCAATTATAAAGCTACACGCTAACGAGGATTCACCTTTGCTGCTCGCAGCGAGAACCAATCCACGAAGGAAATGTGAGCAGGGTTATTTGCAACAGTATGCAAAGATTGAAACAGTTTCTAATAAGCCGGTCGTTACCAACTTGCGTAAATGGAAAGATTTGAGCTCTGCAGAAAGTGGATTAGCATTCAGAATAGAGTCTATTTTAGAATCAGACTACTTTCTGAAAACAGAAGTTGTGTACGCTGATATTTCTCATCAGCTACCTATACTGGCGGAAAAATTAGCCAATTCCGTTCGAATAGTTTTGAATCCCGATGGCCAGACGCTGAAGATGCTATTCGGGTTGTTCGATCACGATTATGCTTCTTTTGGAAGTATGGCGAAAGATTTTGTCCGGACTATCATTTTTCCAAAGGTTAGTGATTTTGTGCCAAGCAGCACGCGTCAAGGGGCCGAAGCATTTCTTAAGGCTATTCGCCGGCCCCGCGAATTGTTCGAGTACGCGGATGATGATCTGGGAACGCTGCCTAAAATATGGGAGGATTATCAGGAGGGTCTGATATCGATGGAACAGGCCGTTGAACGTTCTCAATCGGCTGTACGAGGAAGTGTGCAATTTGTCGATGTAAGTGCTTCGAGGAATGTCCGTGAGGTTGTCCCGGATCTGATAGAGAATGAGACGGCCCTGCAGCATGCGGACGCAGACATTGCCGTGAGTTTTGAAGCTGCTCCCGCTATCACGCGTTTGGACAATACCAGCTCGGCCAAATTGCTGATGCTTGGCGTAAATGAGCCGCCGTTGCGAGGTTATCGGAACTTCTTGGCCATCACTGATCGGGTTCGGGAAGAAATGGGCGATTTCTTTCTTCAGCCTCATAAAACGTCAGTCGTTTGGGGCGGGCAAAAAACGCTCTTTATTTTTCTCCACCATTCGGGGCAATTTGGTTTGTACTATGATCTTCAAACTAGGGAGGTTGTGGACGCACCTGCAGGGGGGGGCGTATTCCCGTCATGTACAATAGTTTTGAAAGATCGAATTTACATTCCAGTTCCCGAGCCAATCGCCCAAAGCTTCGTGCCTATAGCAGGCGAGAGAAAGCGGTTTGAGGTGCGCGCTGATATTCTCAGGACTGAATCGTTGTAGGAGCTGTCGCTAGCTCCTGCGGTGAGATGGCTTCCAGGTAGCCTTGAGTTCCAAAAACGACAATTTTTTACGAGGGGGTATTCAAAGCCCCTTCGCTCAGCGTTGTCCCCCATGAGGGGTATTGAGTAGAGCTGAGCGATTCATCGGCAAGAGCTGCTAGCTGTTCGGGCCAGCTTTCATTCTGCGATGGGAAGGTAAGGGCAGGCAGAGGGTGTCCGTAAGGGTATATCTTTGCAGACATTGTTCGTTGCTACAATTTCACGTCCGCAAGACCCGAGTTTATTCACCGGACAGCCGATTCATCGGACAGAACCCTTTCGAACGCATGAGCAACCTAGAACGACGGTCACTCTTGATATACCCTCATCGTAAATCTACGACCGACCTGCAGGCACATAACCGCTTACTTCAACGATCTCGGACCGTCGGCCCCCGTTGCCTTACTCTCTCGAAAACTCCAATGTTGCCCGCGCGATCTGGAGATTGACTGATGAGTCATCGCTTAACGACAGCCATTCGAATCTGCGATGCTGCGAAGGCGGTACTTCGAAAGACTCGCAGTTTTCCCAAAGAGGCGTCTACCGAGCAAGACGCCACCCTTCGCATGAAGGAAATGGGCGTTGAACCAATGCTACTTGGTCTCGCCATGGAGCTGGCATTGAAAGCGTGGTTTGTGTTCGATTTCGATGACCCTAAACATTCTAAGTCACATGACCTCTTCAAGCTTTTCCGCCAGCTCAAATCGGAAAGCCAAGAAAAGCTGGATCAAGAGTTTAAGAGGTCAATTGCACCGTACCACCCCAACATTTTCCATGTAGATTACGGCATTCAACACGTACTTTATCAGCACAAGGACGCCTTCGTAGATTGGCGCTATATCCATGAGCCTAAATCGACAACATTTGAACAGGGTACTTTCGAAGCGACACTGGAAATGGTTCTCAGTGAATTTGACAAAAGATACCGCACCGTAGCGGTGATTCCACTATGTCAGCCCTGACCGCCGTTGGGCGTCCTGTCAGGCATAGTCATGATGCATTATTGGCCCAAACTAGGCCCGCCAGCTGCAGGAATGGCAACTTTCAGGAACTGAATACCCTACTCCAAATGACTGGAATGAAGGCGCAGAGCCGTCACGCGATAGTCGACCACCAATGTTCGCAAGGCGCATCGGCAACGTGTTACATCAAGGTATACCCATATGTGACGAGCCCGTGGTTACAGTCGCCAATGTAACATCTAAGTTGACAACGGCTATTTGTGACAGGGTAGCTTCAAGCCTAAAGCTTGAGGTTACACATGGCCCGAATTGGTTACGCACGCGTTAGTACTCTTGATCAGGATCTTGAAATACAGCGGGAGCGGCTTAGAGCCGAAGGCTGTCAAATCGTAAGGTGCGAGAAAGTATCTGGCGCAAGTCGCGACGCGCGCACAGAGTTGGCAACAGTCATGGAATTTTTGCGCGAAGGCGATGAGTTGATCGTCACGCGTCTTGATCGGCTCGGTCGCGACACCCGCGATGTTCTCAACATTGTGTACGAATGTGAACAACAAGGCGCATTCGTTACTATACTTGAGCCGCATATTTCAACCAAAGGCGAAATGGGCAAAGTCATTCTGACAGTCCTTGGAATGGTTGCGCAGATGGAGCGACGTTTTCTCAAAGAGCGCCAGCGTGAGGGAATTGAGCGCGCGAAAAGCTTCGGAGCATATAAGGGTGGGAAACGGCGCATTGACCATGATTTGATTGAAAAAATGCGTAGCGATGGATACTCAGTTTCATCAATCGCCGAACAACTCGGTTGTTCGCGAATGCAGATTTACCGTGTGCTCGCGGCTAGGATGAAGTAGCAGTCGGATGTTCAACTCTAATAGACATGTTGCCCGAAACTCGCTCACGTAGAAGGTTATAGGGTTCATAGGGCTATTTCGCCATCTAGCGTTTATTTTTGGTTAGCGGACGATATTCTGGTCAGATTTTTGTGTACGCGGGCGTGCATACTTCCGATGCGCATTTTCCACTGATAAACAACGGCTTTATGCGGGGCTACATTGAGTCGGGCATTCAGGAGGTCACGGTGCGTGTTTACAGATTGGAGCCTAGAACAGGTCTCGAGCGCTATGCAATTCAGGAAAACGGGTTCTTCATTCTCGGTGACCCGCAGCTTGGTGGCAAACGCCATACGGTGAGGGATCGAGTGCTGGTCCAAACCGAGCAAGAGATGATCGACCTCATCGTCAACCAGGGTCACTACGTCCGTGTAGAGAGCGACGACCCGCGCGGAAACCTTGTTCGGCTCAACTTGTATATCGACGGCAAAAAGGTGAGTTGAAAGGGGGTAGAACCGCACATCTAGTTTTTGTACTTCTTTGCAACATCTCACATTTTCTCTTGGGCAATTGCGCGTCGGCAGCTATTTTGCTCCGGAATTCGAGGGGGCGGAATTTGGACACCGAAGCTGATACCTGTAGAAAGGCTGTCGTTCCCAAGCTTATCGAAGCTGGCTGGGATAACCCTCCTTATGCGATCAACGAGCAGCGGTCATTTACGGATGGGCGTATCGTATTCGTTGGCGGTAAGGCTCGCCGGGGGCGGCAAAAGCGAGCCGACTTCATCTTGCGCTACCGGCCGGACTTTCCCATTGCCGTAGTCGAGGCGAAATCAAAATACAGGCACGCAGCTGATGGGCTTCAGCAGGCCAAAGAATACGCGGAAATCCTTGGTCTCAAGTTCGCATATGCGACGAACGGCCGGGAAATCGTCGAGATAGACTACACTACCGGGATCGAGCGCGACCTGACCGCGTTTCCGTCTCCAGAAGAGCTTTGGGAACGTCTTTCCCAATCCGAGAAACTTGACGACGACGTCAAAGAGCACTTGCTCTCGCCGACCTTCCCCGACAAGGACAAGCCGCTTCGATATTATCAAGAAATCGCCGTCAATCGTGCGGTGCAGTCAATCCTTCAGCAGCGCAAGCGCGCCCTCCTAACCCTTTGTACCGGAGCTGGCAAGACGGCCGTTGCGTTTCAAATCTGTTGGAAGCTTTGGAACGGTGGCTGGAATCCGAAGGGAAAGAACCGGAAGCCAAAAATCTTGTTCTTGGCGGACCGGAACGTTCTCGTCGACGACCCAAAGGACAAGGACTTTAGCGCCTTTGGAGACGCCCGTTTCAAGATCAGCGGTGGCGAGGTCAGCAAGGGGCGAGACATCTATTTCGCGATCTATCAGGCGATTGCGGGTGATGAATCACGCGACGGTCTATTCAAGGAATATGCGAGGGATTTTTTCGACCTTATCATCATTGACGAATGTCACCGGGGCAGCGCCCGCGATGATAGCAATTGGCGTGAAATCCTGGAATGGTTCGAACCAGCCTATCAAATCGGCATGACAGCCACGCCCAGGCGAGAGGATAACGCGGATACTTACGACTACTTTGGCGATCCGGTTTATGAGTATAGCCTGGCCCAAGGCATCGCCGATGGCTTTTTGGCGCCGTATCGTGTTCACCGCGTCATCTCCGATTTCGATGCTGCGGGCTGGCGTCCGTCTCAAGGTGAACTCGACCGCTACGGTCGGGAGATTCCCGATGCGCAGTATGGAACCCGCGACTTTGAACGCGTAATTGCCTTGAGGGCGAGGACCGACGCTTTCGCCACCCATTTGACTAGCTTCCTAAAGCAAACGGATCGCTTTGCGAAAACCATCGTCTTCTGCGTGAATCAAGAACATGCCCTGGAGATGCGTAACGCACTTGCACGACTAAATTCAGATGTCGTGAAACAAAACCCAGATTATGTGTGCCGCGTGACCTCCGATGAAGGTGACATCGGTTCGGCGCACCGTTCCAAGTTTCAGGACATCGACAAGGCAACGCCAGTCATACTCACAACATCGCACCTGCTCACCACGGGTGTCGATGCTCCCACATGCAAGAATGTCGTTTTGGCGCGTGTCGTCGGCTCAATGTCCGAATTCAAGCAGATTATCGGGCGCGGAACACGCCTAAGGCCCGACTATGGAAAGCTGGCTTTCAACATTATTGATTATACCGGCACCGCCACCGAAAAATTTGCCGATCCGACGTTTGACGGCGAGCCAGTCAGAGAACGTGAACAGGTCATCAACGAGGATGGGGATGTCACGGATGAGAATGAAATCGCCGGTGAGGCCGATGCCCTTGGCGAGTATGCCGACACGACCGAAGTCGATGACATGCGCGGGGGGATCACCGACGACATCGAACCGGCATTGCCGCGAAAATTCTACTACGACGGTGGCAGCGTCGAGATCATCCGGCAACTAGTCTACGAACTCGATTCTGACGGGAGGCAACTCGCTGTACGTCAATTGACCGATTACACCGGCGAGAAGGTCCGAACGCTCTATCCAAACGCTTCCGAACTCAGGAAAGATTGGCTCGACCCTTCGCGTCGTGCCGACATAATCGAACAGCTTGAAGACAAAGGCATTGACACGCAAACGCTTGGTGAGGCTTTGGGCAAGCCCGATGCTGATCCATTCGATCTGCTTTGCCATCTTGCCTATAATGCACCGCTTCGCACGCGTCGTGAACGCGCCGAACGTCTGAAGCGGGAAGAATCGGCGTTTTTCGATAAGCACGGTGAGAAGGCCCGTGAAGTGCTCGACGCACTCATTGAGAAGTATGCTGAGCACGGAACGGCACAATTCAAAATGCCCGATGTGCTCGAAATACCGCCCTTTAACGATTGGGGAAACGTCGTGGAAATCGCCGCCCGTTTCGGCGGTGGCAAGGCCATGCGCGAAGCCGTCAACGAACTGCAAAAACGCCTCTACGGCGCATAAGAAAGAGAAATACCCTTGGCCCCCCGGCAACCGAAGAAGAAGCAGCCACAGACAACCGCCCAACGCCTTGACAGTATCATCAAGTCGGCGCGGAAGATCATGCGGAAGGACAAGGGACTAAGCGGCGACCTTGACCGTTTGCCGATGCTCACATGGATTATGTTCTTGAAGTTCTTGGACGACATGGAGCATATTGAAGAAGAGCGCGCGGAAATCGCCGGTAAAGTCTATCGCGGTGTTATCGAAACACCTTACCGTTGGCGTGATTGGGCTGCGGAAGAAGGCGGCATCACCGGCCCCGATCTGATCAACTTTTTGACGTTGGAGGTCGCCAAGCGCCCCGACGGAACCGAAGGGCAAGGCTTGTTTGCCTATCTGCGGAACCTTCGCGAGTACAACAGCACGCGCGGGCGGAGGGATGTAATCGCCACGGTTTTCCGTGGGCTTTCGAACCGGATGGAAAGCGGCTATTTGCTTCGGGATGTTATCAATCTCATCGATGACATACACTTCGATTCTTCGGACGAAATTCACACGCTCGGTCGGCTATACGAAACCCTGTTACGCGAGATGCGCGATGCGGCCGGGGATTCCGGTGAGTTCTACACGCCGCGCCCCATTGTGCGTTTTATGGTTGAGGTCATGGACCCTCAACTTGGTGAAGCAGTTCTAGATCCTGCTTGCGGCACAGGCGGTTTTTTAACAGAGGCCTATGCCCACATGGCCAAACAGGCCGATACCGTCGAAAAGCGAGAAGTTCTGCAATCGTCGAGCATCTATGGCGGCGAAGCGAAACCGCTCCCGTTCCTTCTCGTGCAGATGAACCTTTTGCTGCATGGTTTGGAAGCGCCCGAGATCACGCCAGACAATTCGCTAAAGGTTCGCCTCTCGGAAATCGGCGAATCTGATCGCGTAGAAGTTATTTTGTCGAACCCTCCCTTCGGCGGAGAAGAAGAAAGCGGCATCCTAAACAACTTCCCCGAAGACCGGCGCACGGCGGAAACCGCCTTACTGTTCCTGCAACTCATCATGCGTCGGGTAAAGCGGGGTGGCAAAGGTCGCGCCGCTATTGTCGTGCCGCACGGCGTTCTGTTTGGCGGCGGCATAGCGGCGCGCATCAAGGCGGACCTGTTGAAAGAATTTAACCTGCACACTGTCCTACGTCTGCCTGAAGGCGTCTTTGCGCCTTATACCGATATTCCTACGAACATCATTTTCTTCGACACGACCAAAGCAACCGGCGATATTTGGTTTTACGAACAACCCAAGCCAGCAGGACGGAAGAAGTATTCCAAGACCGCGCCCCTTACCTTCGACGAACTCAAGCCCTGCCTCAACTGGTGGAACGCGCGCCAAGAAAACGAACAGGCGTGGAAAGTGTATGGTCCCGACCTCATTGAAACCGACGATAAGGGGCGCATTATATCCTGCAACATTGACCTGAAAAACCCGAACGCAGGCGACCTAGTCAATCATCGCACGCCGCTTGAAATCGTCGAGAGCATTCAGGCTAAGGAACAGCGCGTTCTTGCCATAATCGGCGAGATCAAGCGCACTCTGTCGGAGATGGCATAGTGGTATGGCGAACTGTTCAACTCGGTGAGGTTTTGCGGCAAAAGCGCGAGAGAACTCGAATCGAACCCGGTAAATCTTACAAGCAAGTCACGGTACGGCTGTGGGGCAAAGGCCTCACGTTGCGCGGAACGAGCGATGGGTCGGAAATCGCCGCTGAAAGCCAGGTCGCCGTTGCAAAGAACGATTTTCTGATATCGAAGATCGATGCACGACACGGCGCATTTGGGCTAGTGCCTGCCGACCTTGAAGGCGCAGTGGTGAGCACCGACTTCCCGTGCTTCACAGTGAGGCAAGACCTGCTTGATCCGCGCTTTCTCGAATGGTTTTCAAAAACGGGTACATTTGTCTCCGTCTGCCGACAGGCAAGCACTGGCTCCACAAATCGCGTCCGCTTAAAGGAGGACCGTTTTCTTAGCCTTGAAATACCGCTTCCTTCATTGGACGAACAGCAAAAAATCGCGGAGCGCTTTGAAAACGCTAAGGCAAGGATCGTCGAAGCGACAAACTTGCTGAAGCAAGTTGCAGAGGATCGTAAGGCGCTTTTGTTTGCTCTTTTGAACGGTTCAGAAAATTCTCCCCATCCACGAATCCCTTTTGGCCAAGTTGCAAAACTTAAGAAACCAGATGTGGTTGTTGAACCGGACGTGGAATACGGTTTTGCCGGGGTATACAGTTTCGGAAAAGGTGTGTTTGAAGGCTCGCTCAAACTCGGGTCTGAATTCAGTTACAGAACTCTTACGCGCATTCGTCAGGGTGAGTTTATCTACCCCAAGCTAATGGCATGGGAAGGAGCACTCGGCGTCGTCCCTGAATGCTGTGATGGTCTTCATGTTTCCCCCGAGTTCCCAGTGTTTTCGATCAATAGCGAAGTGGTGTACCCGGAAATAATCGATGCCTATTTCAAGCACCCTTCAACGTGGCCCAACCTCGGCGGCTCAAGCAAAGGCACAAATTTGAGGAGAAGGCGATTACACCCCGGGGCAATCCAAAAACACCAAATACCGCTTCCTCCCCGACCCACTCAGAACCTTATAAGAGAACTTGTTTGTAGCAGGCTGGACGATCTTCACGAGCAAAACAAAGCGGCACTCGAAGCCCTCATCCCCGCCATGCTACATCAAATTTTTGAGCGGCAAGCAAATACATCTGAAGCCGCCTCAACGAAATCAAGAGCGACCGTAGTTCAGTTTCCAGCTAAACAAAAAAATACAATCGACACTCCATTCAGAGAGGCAGTTCTCGTCGGAGCCATTGTCAAAGCCTTTTACAAAGACAATGGTCAGCCGATAGGCAATTTCCGCCTACAAAAGGCGGTCTACTTCGCGCGTCGTCAAATGGGCGAAAGTGCACTCGAAAAGGAATATCTGCGGAAGGCCGCAGGCCCTTACAATCCCACAATGCGCTATTCCGGCGGCATCAAGATTGCCATGGACAAGAACTGGATCAAGCGCGCTACAGGCAAATTCGGAGAAGGCAGCGCACTGGGAGACTCGGCCCCAGAAATGGACGAATGGATTGAGCGCTACCAGTTCGCCCCCGCCGCCGCGTGGGTACGCGACCGGTTCAAATACAAATCCAACGACCTGTGGGAAGCGTTCGCGACCATCGACTATGCCATGCTTGCCTTGGACCATGAGGACATCCGACCAACCTCTCCTGCCGTCCTTTCCTACATCGCGGCCCACGACGAATGGCGTCCCAAGATCGAAAAACTACACCTAACCGAAGCGTCAATACAAAATGTCATGGTAGAGCTTGAAGGCTTGTTTCCGAACACAGGTGGATAGATGGCCAAAGGAAAGCTAACCCATGACGAGCAATTCACGCGCCTATGCGAAAACGGCTTCGGCTTCGTTGCAAAGGCTATAGATCAGCTGTGGGACAACGGCTCTCCAGATGCACTGAAATACTCCGTCATTAATTTCTACTCCGGCGTTGAGCTGCTCTTGAAGGCGCGCCTGATGAACGAGCATTGGACGCTAATTGTGGCCGACCCCAACAAGGCGGACATTGATGAATTTCTGAACGGTCAAACGCAAACCGTCGGTTTGACGCAAGCACTTCAACGTCTGAAAAAGGTGGCCAAGGTCACTGTCCCGCCTAGTGCAGTTAACTCATTCGAAGAATTGAGAAAGCATCGCAATCGGATGGTTCATTTTTACCATCCCATCGACCTGAACGAGCCTAACCAAGCCAAAGAGCGGGAAGCCGTGGTCTTGGAACAATGCAGAGGATGGTTTTACCTCCGTCGTCTGCTGGGCGATGAATGGCAAGACGTTTTCGAGGCGTTTCATGGACCGATAGCAGCCATCAACACGGCAATGAAGGGGCACCGCGAGTACCTGCGCACGGTTTACGATCAAATCCGGCCTGACCTGGAATCCGCGAGACGAGAAGGCGCGATCTTAACGACTTGCAGTGCTTGCGGTTTCGAAGCGCAAGTACTCGATGAAATCGGCCCACAGGAGTATAAGTGTCGAGTTTGCCTCGCCAACGAAAGCTTCCTTCTCCACATTTGTCCTGACGAGAATTGCGGTAAGAAGACCGTACTTGCCGTTGAGGAATGCGAGTCGTGGGAGTGCGAACACTGCGCCACCTCGATTGATTTGAGTGATGTCCTTTACGAATATACGATCGAAGGTAAAGCGGATCACGGTGAGCCCAATCAAGCCGCCCTTTGTACCGAGTGCGTGCACATTCCTGAAACGGCGGGTACGCTTGATGACGGCGAGACCGTTTTCTGTTTCAATTGTTTTGCTTGGCCTGAAAAAATTGAATGTTGTGAATGGTGCGGCGAACCGTTCACGGGCGACGCCGAAGGTACATATTGGTCCGGCTGTGAAAAATGCGAAGGCAAGGCGGGATCAACGCGCAATGACTGACGAGACAATCGAAAAATTCTTTTGCAACGAATGTAAGCGCAATACCCGACATTTTATTCGTGCGGAATATAAGACTAACGATCACGACTATCGAGGCGGTACCGATTTAATTTCGCGATACCTGATTGCGGAATGCTGCGGTTGCGAAAATATAGCCTTGATAAGAAAAACCCATTTTTCTGAGAACGTAGACCACTTCCAAGACCCCTCAACAGGCACAGTGCATCAGGAAATGCTGTGGGATGAAGAAATTTATCCTCCCGTGACTTATAGAGCGTCCCCCACTTGGTTCGACGACTTGCCAGACGATACTCTACGGGCGATTTCTGCTGAAATTTACAAGTCGCTTCAAAACGGTTCGCATTATCTGGCAACTTTTGGTTCACGAACGCTGATTGACCGCCTCATTGTGCTTACAGTGGGGGACAAAGGAAACTTCCCAAAAGGCCTTCAGGCACTTCAAGACGATGGTAAGCTCTCCTTACACGAGCGCGAAATCCTGAACCCGGTCGTCGACGCGGGTAATGCCGCAGCTCATCGCGGCTGGGCACCGACGAAAGAGCAAATCGCCGTTATACTCGACACGGTTGAAGGGCTGATACATAGGCTTCTTGTTCTGCCGAAACTTGCCGAAGAGTTGGAAGAGGCCGTGCCAAGCCGAGGCGGCGGAGCGAAAGTGAAGGCCGGGAAGCCGGTCGTCACAGTGAATGATAAGATCGACGCAGCACCAAAGGACTTGCGTGCGATCTACGACGAACTTGCCGGAATGCTTCGTGGCCTAGGCGATGATGTGACTGTTCACCCACAGAAGCATTATATGGCCTTCCGTCGAAATCGGAATTTCGCGTCCGTCCAAATATACAACCAGAAACGCGTTGTGCGCGTTTATCTGAATCTTGATCCTGACGCCGTTGAGCTAGACTCAGTGTTGATGCGTGACGTGCGCCAAATCGGGCACTTCGGCACGGGTGATCTCGAAATCACAATCAAGTCGAAGAAGGACATCGAAAAGGTGTTTCCAATGATTGTAGCAAGCTTCGAAGCATCCTAAACAAAAATTGCGAGGACAGAATATTCCGCAAACTGGTCGCGGGAGTAGCGCTAGGTAGCTGCAAGGGAAACGTGGAGACCTCGCGGATAAGGTTTGACCAAGCAAGGTATAAGGTAACGAAATATCCGATGAAGCTTTTTACCATTTTCCGATCTAGGGTTGCGCTGACGTAGCCGCAGCCTATACCTAGACCCATCGATACAAACAAAGCGGTTTTAGTTAGTGGGCTGTTTTGTGGGCCGGGCCTGTTATCAGCTAGCCAACCCACTGAAATTACGTTAAAAATTATAAAATATGGCGGAGAGGGTGGGATTCGAACCCACGATACCCTTGCAGGTATGCCGCATTTCGAGTGCGGTGCATTCGACCACTCTGCCACCTCTCCGCATGCGCGAACGCTTGCGTTGCGCGCTCCTCTT
>Ga0209371_1001314_pt1 | contig 17375 bp, 15 predicted proteins | sample AgamicAtAmrz_FD_187165 | JGI IMG/M metagenome (GOLD analysis project Ga0209371, IMG submission 187165) | Agave microbial communities from Guanajuato, Mexico - At.Am.rz (SPAdes) (version 2) | ecosystem: Host-associated > Plants > Roots > Rhizosphere | place: Guanajato, Mexico | collected 2012-06-07
CTTGTAAAAGAATTGCACAAGTTCCGATTCTGTTTGGATAGAGTCAAAAAGGCGTATTAACGTCCTTTTACCGACACGTCTATCAAGCAGAGCTAAGATTTTTATCAGCATATTGCTTGATTGCAAGGATACGTGAATTTGTGTGCTGAAGTATTGTTGCAGCCCGTCAAAAAAATCAGCTTGGGCAAAGCTCTCCTCCTTCATGCGTTTATGAGCAAAGTCCCCTCTCGCTGTTGTTTTGACAAAACCATCTAAATCATCTACGTTAACTGATGTTCTGACATTCTCTAATTTTTTTCGCTCAGCTGTTATTGTACACATATTCCATACTTCTTTTTTATCCACCGTAATAACCGCTCTTCCTAAGTTATCATGGACTTTACGATAATTGATAATCAAAAAATCGACTCTGTTTATTAAGGATGGACTTATAAAGCTTTGTAAATGCTTTTTTACTTTACTCCATTTCGGTGCAAACATATTAAACCTCCAACGGATAATTTACATCTTTTTCCTTCTTTTAACAAATACAACAAAAACAGAGCTGTAATATCCAGAAGGTGAGATACTATTTTCATTTAGCTCCCCTACAAATCAGACATCATTTTACTAAAGAAAATCTACATGGTAGAATAAACATTGGCTTTACACTCTATATTTTTGTAATTTAATAAGACATTAACATGTTACCATATAAATGGTATTCATTTTTTCTACATATTTTTACTTGGTTAGGAGCTACTTTAATGAAATACAAGAAATTATTACTGAGTACGGTTTTAGTGACACTGCTCGCTGCTTGTAATAACGACACTGGCAATGGAGGCACAGAAGAAACTGTTCCAACTACTGTCATACAAAACAAAGAAATTTACAGAATTGCAGAGCCTGTTAAAGTAAATATTGCAAGAGGCGCAATAGTAAACAATGTCGATAATCTAGTCGACATTAAAGAGTTGGAAATGGGCTTGATGGATTTATCAACAGACCAATTCCCAACAGATAACTACTATCTGCAAGAAGGGCAATATTTGGATTCAGCAACGATAAACAGCTGGATTGCAAGAAAGTCAGATGACAAAAATGGCTTAAACCCATCGTTAACAGATACTGGCGACATATTAAAGGACGAAAAGAAAAATCCGAAGGTGCTTTCACATGTGCTCGAACAAGATTATGTGAATAGCAAAGGAAAGATTCAAGGCATCTCTTTAGCTGTTTCCTTAAATAAAATCTATTATATTCGAGCAACAGATGATGCAGGATTGGTTTATACAGACGAAATAAAGGTAGATCAAACAGAAAACGGTAAAAACGAAGTCGAAGAACAAGGGAAAAAAATTGCAGAAACGATTTTGAAGAGAATAAGAGCGAACAGCGATATCCCAGATGTTCCAATATTTTTAACTCTTTATGAAGAAACAAATAAAGGCAATATCGTGCCAGGTAAGTTTTTAGCTTCCTCTTATATTGACAAAAACGACAATACTATTGCTAAATGGAATGACATTAACAGAAAGTATATCGCCTTCCCTTCGAGTACATTTGAAAGCTTAGACCGCTCGTTATCGAATGTTCTTTCGACGCTGGAAGAAGATATACAAACACAGTTTAAATCATTGAACATTATCATGACCGGAAAGCTTCTCTATGAAGAAGACGAGCTGTCCAATATTACCCTTGATATTGAAGCACCTAATATCACCTCTTCTGAAACAACAGCCATGATAGAGTATGTCGGCGGCAAAATTGAATCACAAATACTTCCGGATTATTTACCGATTACTGTTCAACTGTCTGGAACAAATGAAGAATCAAAAGCAATTATGATATGGGACCCTTCTGAAAAAGAAATTAAAACAGAAATATATGAGTAAACGAAAAAACCGGCAAGGAGTATTCCTTGCCGGTTTTTTTTGCCTATATTTCATTCTCTGACTTTAGCACCTTTAAACGAAACTGCCCTTTTCCATTATACATTTTCTAAACAATTTCCCGATATAATGAAGCAATTATCCCCTGCTTATACTGTCTCAGCAGAGCCTGTGTTTCTTGATCACCTATTAGACAAAAACCTGCGCGTTATTATAACAATGGGAGCATTAGATGAAGTATGGAGCGGGGTCGCGATTGACCATATTCCATTAACTGCCGGCGATGCTCATTATCATATTCGCTATCCGCACATCGTTTACTTTGTCGGAAAGCCATAAATTATTTCTAAAACGTCTTTAAAAAAAGAAGACTACATCATAATGATGTGGTCTTCTTTTCCTCTTTAAAGCTTGCTGTCATCAACAGATTGAAGCCATGCATCAATTTCTCCAATTACTGATTCCACACAGCCATCTTCAAATGGAGATATCAGGTTTGCTTCCTTCACCAGTTCTGTGAAAGGCAGGCTTCCCCCCAGCTGGCATAGTTTCACATAATCAGCCCAAGCTTCCTCCTGATTCTCTCTTGATCGCTTCCAGAATTGGAAGGCACAAATCTGGGCAAGCGTATAATCAATATAATAGAACGGAGATGTGTAAATATGGGATTGTCTTTGCCAGAAGCCGCCCCCTTCTAGATAGTCATTTCCATCATAATCTTTATGCGGCAAGTATTTTTGTTCAATTTCTCTCCAGGCCTGCTTTCTTTCCTTCGGTGTTGCTTCCGGATTTTCATAAACCCAATGTTGAAACTCATCAACAGACACTCCGTATGGAAGGAAAAGCAAGGAGGAGCTTAAATGGGAAAATTTATATTTATCTGCATCTTCCTGGAAGAACAGGTCCATCCACGGCCATGTAAAAAACTCCATGCTCATTGAATGTATTTCTGCCGCTTCATATGTCGGCCAGTAGTATTCTGGGATATCAAAATTAGCACCGCTTGAATACACCTGGAATGCGTGTCCTGCTTCATGTGTCAATACATCGATATCACCGGAAGTTCCATTGAAGTTAGAAAAGATAAACGGCGCCTTATAATCCTCAATAAAAGTGCAGTACCCTCCGCCGGCTTTTCCTTTTTTAGCGACTAAATCCATCAGTTCATTTTCATTTAACAGTTTAAAAAACTCGCCTGTTTCTTTTGACAATTCATTGTACATCTTTTGGCCATTTTCAAGGATCCATTCTGAATCACCTTTAGGCGCTGCATTACCTGATAAGAAATTGAACGGCTCATCATAAAATTTTAGTTCTTCTACGCCAATTCGGCTCTTCTGTCTTTCTTTTAACTTAGATGCAAGGGGAACAATATGCTCCTTTACCTGCTCTCTGAATTTAGCAACCATCTCTGCATCATAATCTGTGCGATACATACGGTAGTAAGCAAGCTCAACAAAATTATTGTATCCTAATTTCTTTGCGATTTCGGTGCGGACCTTAACCATATCATCATAAATCCGGTCAAGCTGTGCTTCATTTTCCGCTAAAAAGGCAAACTTCTTCTCATTTGCATCCTTCCGGACAGCACGGTCTTTCGATTCAGTAAAAGGCTCCATTTGTGCCAATGTTCTTTCTTCACCCTCAAAATGAATCTTTGCAGAAGCCATTAGCTTTGTATATTCTGTTGACAGCTTATTTTCCTGCTGCAGCAAAAACATTACTTCTTCGGAGAAGACTTTCAGCTGAGCGTCTGCTAAAGCGAATAATTGTTTGCCCCATTTCGCTTCAAGCTCATCCTTGAATTTCGATTGCACAAGTGCCTCGTAATACTTCGTTTCTAACCCTTCTATTTCAGGAGAGATTTCGTCAATATAATCCTGCTCCTGTTGATAGAATTCATCAGCAGTATCAACCGAATGGCGTATATAGCAAATATTAAACTGTGTGGAAACATTGTTGCGGATCTTATTGATTTTTTCAATTACTGCAATCTGCTGTTCGAGATTTTCAGCAGTTTTAAAGGTTTCTAATAATGCACCCATCTCTTTTTTTATGCTAGTTACATCTGGTCTTTCGTATGTAAATGCTGAAAATTTCACGTATGTTCCTCCAAGCTATTTTATTTTTCGCAAAGCTTTCATAATTATAGTTGTATAACGGAAATAAATCTAATTTCTTATCCAACTATTCTTATTATACAGCGAGCCTCTATATTCCTGCATTCTTAGTAAAACTTGTTTATACTAATATATTATTAGTATAAAAAAAAGAGGGGTATCTCCCCTCTTTAAACAAATTGGTTATTTTTTTCCGCTGGCAGAAAGACCTAATCTTTTTACAAGCTGTATGACGGTTTCCTTTTCTTCAGTGGAAAGCTCAGACATTAGATCATGAATTCTTTGTTCATGGCTTGGAAAGATTGTTTCGATCATTTCTTTTCCGCTGTCGGTAATGGATGCAAATGTCACCCTTCTATCAGTAGGACAGGCAACCCTTTTCAAATAGCCTTTTTCCTCAAGTTTATCCACAACATACGTGATACTTCCGCTTGCCAATAAAATTTTTCCGCCAATTTGCTGCAAAGGCTGATCACCTTTATGATACAGCAGTTCTAAAACAGCAAATTCTGTTGGATTCAATCCATATGTGTGAATAAGTTTATTGACGTTTTCGTTAATTGCTCGATATGCTCTTGACAGCACAATAAATAATTTTAATGATTGATTTGTTTCTTCATTGCCCATATTTATTCTTCCTTTATATAAAAATATCTCGAATTCAAATTAATTATACTTTTTTTCCTTGTATTTGTCAATTTCTCTTCTTACCATACCCTTTTTTTCCGAATGAATCAACAGGATTGTTTACAGACAATTTGTTTAATCGAAAGATAGGCATCTAGTTGCTTACTTCTTTTGGAATTTATGGTATATTATAAGTTTAGAAACAAATCTACTTAAAACATAAATTGGTTATTTTTAATGGAGAAGATGTGTATGATTGTTAAAAAATTATTAATATATATAACTGTTGCCATCTTCCCGTTTCTTCTGGCAGCAGGGATATTATTGTTTACAAAAGAAAAGGAAGAAGTCGCAAAGCATGAGAGAAATGCATACAGAATTGCTTCTGTTCATCAAAGGCAATGGGATAATTTTATTAATAAAACGATTAACTCATTGAATACTGTCAGCATCATGCTGGAATCCTCTTCAGGTAATTGGGATAAAGCTAAACAAAATATCTTCCTGAAAAAGCTCCTGTTACAGGAGCAAATGTATGGAGGAATTTACATACTCGATCCTGCTGGCAATAGAATTGCTGGAACAGACAGGAAAATTGAAGAAATGGCTATCCCTCAAGAAGATTATGTAAAAGAAGCCATTAAAGCAAAAATTGCAACCGTCTCAAACAAAACAGATTACCTTGTCGATGGACAAAAAGTAATCGGTCTTGCCAAGCCAGTTTTAGATGATCAGCAGCATGTGGTGAACTTAATTATTGCTTATTTAAGGGTCGATTATTTATCGAATGTGATGGAAATGCTCACACCCAAAAGCAATATTGCCGTTATTAGCGAAGAAAAAGAAACTATATTAAGTATGAATAAACCAATATCTCTAAGCAGCTCCACAATTGCCTTGCCTATGAACAGCTTACCTTGGAAGATAATTGTAGAGCAAAAAGAAATTAAAACCGAAAAAATCTTAACAAAGAACTGGCCTTTACTGCTCATCTTCTTTATATGTTTTCATTTACTGTATTTTGTCATCATTCTTTATCATCACAAAAAGAAAGCAGACCAAGAAAATAAAGAAAATGAACTGCATAAGCTCGAACTGGTCGGCAATATGGCCGCTAGTTCTGCACATGAAATTAGAAATCCTTTAACTGGCATCAAGGGCCTCGTACAGCTGTTAAGTGAAAAGCATAAGGATGCGGAAGATCAATTCTACTTCTCGATTATTCAAAAAGAGATTAATAGAATTAATGAAATAGTCAGCCAGTTTCTGATTTTGGGCAAACCGACAGAACTTAAAAAACAGCTTTTAAACATTGAAAACATTGTTACAGAATTAAAGCCCCTGATCCTCTCAGAGGCAAATCTTTATAACGTAGAATGTCATTTTGAAATTGCCAAAAAAAAGCTGTTTGTATATTGCAATGCTGATCAAATGAAACAGGTCATTCTAAACATTACGAAAAACGCATTAGAAGCAATGGAAAACGGCGGTACACTGACAATTAAATTAAAAGAATTGAATAATCGTGTCAGCATTACGGTATATGACACTGGTGTAGGTATTCCTGAAACAGAACTGAAAAAGCTGTTTGAACCGTTTTATACATCCAAGTCATCTGGAACAGGCTTAGGTCTTGTCGTATGCAGAAGAATTATTCAATCATTCAATGGGGAGATATATCTTTCAAGTGTGGAAAACAAAGGTACGAAAGTGGATATTATCCTGCCGTTAAATTCATAACAAAACATATCAGAGCCTTTAGCAAAAAGTCCTTATCTATATAAGGGCTTTCTACATTTCTTAATGAGGCGAGGCGACGATGGCTCTTGCTTTCATACTTTATTAAAAACTCTTAGAAGGGATATAGTGATAGATGCTAATCTTAAATGCGTAAACTGTCCATAACCCTTCAGCATTAATCGAAGGTTTTGTTTTGTCATCATCCTTCATGCTGTTTTTCTTAATAAAAGAAAACTTTCCTTATGTACAAAAACATCGTTACTTTTCCAGATAAAATAATGCATGGCGCAAAATCGAAATGACTTTACCTGATTTGTTACAAGAAACTCTCGTTGTCTTTTATATTTGGAATATAACAGATTGTCCCAAGGAGGCGAGAAGAAAGGATATTGACTTTCAGCCATTAACGTATTCTTTTTTAAATGGAAGGCAATGTTGTAAATGTTTCATAGTATCTCTGAAATCTTTTTGTGCTGGTAGACGAGATGCTTTGGCCATACGATCATTGATTTATAGGATTTTTTCACAAAATTCATCTTTGTCTTTTGCAGCCGAACATGCAATTGATACTGAAAAATCAGCTCATCGAGTTCCTGACTGTATCGGACTGTTTCCTCACTCGTATACCCTGAACGTTGTGCTTCCTCAATCATCACCTCTCTCTTCTTTTGGATAGCAAGCAGTAATTCTTGTTTCCTCGGTTGCACTTTCTTTTCCTCCTAATCGTATTTATATTAATTATTTGTAAAGACAAATTCACGTTTACTTGATGAATTATTACAAGAAAATAAATAAAAGTAAATAGAATCGCAATATTAGACATTTTTTTCTTTAAAATAGGTATTTGGAATTAGAATAGTCAAAAAATAACTGGATTTTCGACAAATAAACCTTCAAAAACCTCCATAACCCCCCAAAAACATGAAGCGCTTTCATTTTATTTTTGAAAAATATTATTGTTTAAGTGCTTTTTATCGCTAAATCACCATACAAAATTTTACATTATTTAGCCTTTATTTTCGACGTTTTCTTTCAGAAAAGGAAAAACCCGCCTGCTTTACTTTACGACGGGTTTTTGCAAGTTATTCATTAGCCAGCTTTCTGAGCCGTTCTACAGCCTCTAAAAGCCGTTCTTCTGATGTGAGCAAGCCTGCTCTGACATATCCTTCTCCATATTCTCCAAATCCTGTTCCTGGCGCTACAGCAATATGAGCCTTCTCTAATAAATAGTCTGCAAACTGCTCAGAAGTATAGCCGTCAGGTACCTTCAGCCATGCAAAAAACGAGCCGCTCGGCGCCTCCACCTTCCAGCCGATACTTTTTAATCCATTGATGAAGACATCCCTTCTTCGTTGATACATGCTGTTTAGCTTGTCTACTTCCTCAAGGGAACTGGTCAGAGCTGTGATAGCTGCTTCTTGTACTGCTCCGAACAAACTGACATACAGATGGTCTTGGTAAAGGTTTAGTGCAGAGATTATACTTTTGTTTCCTACTGCAAAGCCTACTCTCCATCCTGCCATATTAAATGTTTTCGATAAGGTGTAGATTTCAATGCCGGCATCCTTCGCTTTCGGGGCGGAGAGAAAACTGATTGGTTTTTTTCCGTCAAATCCAATTGCTCCATAAGCAAAATCATGAACTACACAAATATCATGTTCAAGGCTTAGAGATACTGTTTCTTGGAAGAATTCACTCGTCGCCGTAGCCCCAGTCGGATTATTGGGATAATTTAAGAACAGCAATTTTGCTTTCTCCAGCACAGAATTAGAAAGCTTACTATAATCTGGAAGAAATTGATTCTTCTCTTCAAGAGGCAGCATTACCATCTCACCTTGTGCAAGTGCCACACCTGACAAATAATCAGGATAGCCAGGGTCTGGCAGCAGCACCGTATCACCTGGATTAAGAAGACATTGAGGTATTTCCACTAAACCAGCTTTTCCTCCGAATAAAACAGCCACCTCTGTTTCCGGGTCCAAATCTACGGCGTATTCTCGCTTGTAAAATTCAGCAACCGCTTTTTTTAAGGCAGGATAGCCTCTAAAAGGGGAATATTTATGGTTGATTGGCTTTTCTGCAGCATTCTGCAGGCTTTTAACAATATACTCAGGTGTTGGTTGGTCAGGATTGCCTTGACCTAAATTAATTACATCACAGCCCTTTTCGGTGTACGACGCTACCTTTTCTACAAGAGATGCAAAAAATTGAACTGGGAGTCTGTCTAACAAGGCTGATTGACGATATTCCTTCATTCCTTCTACCTTCTTTCTAAATTAATACACGTATTTTAATACAGTCGTCTTTTTTCTTGATGCACTTCACCTAGAAAATATATAATATTCAAATTATTTATGTTATAAAAGAAGCAAGGGAAGTAAACGTAAATGTTGTTTTTCATTATAAGCGATAAAATTCAAGATGAATAGAGGGTGATTTTTCTGGAATGGAACATAAGCATCATTCAAATGGATATTGTTTTTGGTGATCCAAAGCAGAATTTTCTTGCTGCTGAAAAATGGATTAAAGAAGCCTGTGCAGGAAAGCAGACAGATATTGTCATTCTGCCAGAATTGTGGACGACAGGCTATGATTTGCCACATCTTGACACTATTGCAGATAAACATGCAGAGAAGGCAATCAGCTTTTTGCAACATCTCGCTAGGAGCTATCAAGTTCACATTATCGGAGGTTCTGTTGCCAATAAAAAGGAGGATGGGATTTTTAATACACTTCTTGTCATTAATAAAGAAGGAGAGTTAATACATACTTACGACAAGCTCCATTTATTTAAACTAATGGATGAACATCTTTATTTACAAAGCGGAACAGCAACTGGGCTCTTTCAGCTGAATGGAGAAACGGCAGCAGGTCTGATTTGCTATGACATTAGATTTCCGGAGTGGGTCCGTACACACACTTCCAAAGGAGCTAATGTGCTGTTTGTATCAGCAGAATGGCCGCTTGCAAGGCTTGCTCATTGGAGAGCACTCTTAATTGCCAGAGCTATTGAAAATCAGTGCTATGTGGTCGCATGCAATAGAAGCGGTTCTGATCCTGCAAATGTTTTCGCAGGCCATAGTATGATAATTGACCCATGGGGAGAAATTGTCGGAGAAGCAGGAGAAAACAGTGAAATCCTAGCACGGACCATCGACCTAGCTAAAGTATCCGAGGTACGAAACATGATTCCAATTTTCTCTGATAGAAGACCAGAATATTATGGATAAGAAATAGGGATAGATGATTCTATCCCTATCATTTTGCCCACATTTCCTCCGGGTTCAATTCATAAATATTATTTTCCCTATACATGAAATGGTTAATGATAAATTCTCTGCGAATCGTCGCATAATCATCAAAAAACCTTTTGATATATTCATTTAATTCTTTCTCTTCGTATTTTATGCCTTCTTTAAGCCCCTTTATGATATGGCGAAAGATGATTAATTTCTTCTTTCTTTGTGCAGGGATATTCTTGAGCCTTCCGTCTGAACCGATAAAATTCTCGATAATCTTAGCTGCTTCTTCATTATTCCTATTCATATCCAACGACTGCTCTCCTTTCTCCAATAGAGACAATTTAACAAGCGCTTCTGCCTGTTGGGAAATGACTGATTTATTTAAATAAAAATAAATCGTGTTTTTTTCTCTTCGTTCATACACTACATTTATTTCTCGCAGTTTCTTTAAATGGTGTGTGATAGTAGGTGCTGTCAATCCTAATTTGCCTGCAAGAGCAGTACCATTCCACGGCTTTGCTGCTAGTAAAGCAATAATTCTGATTCTTGTTGGATCACCGATTGTTTTGTGGAAAGCGACCAGCCTGTCTAACTGCATATAACCACTCCTAAATTAGATAATCATCTAATTAGATAATAATAAAAAGACTTCTGTGCTGTCAAGAAGTCTTTTTATTACGTAAAATTATGTTGATTTGAGCTTCATTGCTTTTTGCGCGGAAGATAAATATGAAATTTCGTACCTTCCCCCTCTTCCGACTCTACTTCAATTTTCCCAGCATGCTCTTTAATAATTTTGAAGGAAACCATCAAGCCTAAGCCTGTGCCCTTTTCCTTCGTTGTATAAAATGGTTCTCCGAGCTTTGCTAGTTTCTCTTTACTCATCCCATTGCCATTGTCTTCAATTGTGATATGAAAATATTCCGGAGTGGACTTTATGCTTGTCTTGATCTCTCCTCCTACTTCAAGCACCTCAATCGCATTTTTGACAATATTAATAAAGACTTTTTTTAATTGGTTTGGTTCACAAAACATTTCTGTAAGGGAATTTGTATAATTTCTTGTAAATTGAACATTATATAAGACCGCTTGTGCATTGAGAAGGTCTAGTGTCTCATTCATAATCTGCTGCAAATCCGCTTTAACAAACTTAACGTTTTGCGGTTTTGACAGCAGTAGGAATTCATTGATGATCGTCTCAATCCTGCTGAGCTCTGATTTAATAACAGTGAAATACATCGGATGCTTTTCACTGTCATTGCTGCTTTCTAGTAATTGTATGAATCCTTTTAATGCAGTCATTGGATTCCTGATTTCATGGGCAATTCCAGCTGCAAGCTCCCCGATAACATGAAGGGTGGAGGACTTTCTTATCTGCTCCTCGAGTATCGCGTTCTCTGTTATATCTCTTAGAGCGGTTATGCTAAAGCCAGAATATATATTATACTTGTTCCGAAATTCCAGCTGTGTCCAATCATCTCCGTTAAAGGAGGCAGTATAGATACCTCTGTTCTGCCCTTCCTCTCTTAATGAAAGAAGTTTTGGCTTAATCTCTTCTCCAATTGATTTCCCTTCTGGCAAATAATCAATCAGGTTTAAGCCAAGCAAACTTTCTTTATCCTTTTGAAGCATTCGCAATGCGGCTTTATTAATATCACTTATGTTATAATCCCTGTCCCATAGAATAACACCATCAAATACTTCCTCAAAAATTGTTTCAAACATGCTTTTGCTGTCAAGCAGCTCCAGTTCCATATTATAGCGTTCTGTAATATTGCGAAAAATACTCATATGAAGACCTTCAACAGAATGAAGCTTTGTTGTGAACTCTAGCAGCTTTTTTTGCCCATTCGGCATCAAAAACATCAGCTCATCCCGATGGGAGTTTTTGCTGCATAAGCTTTTAATAATATGAATATAGCTGTCGTCCTTTTTATAGACATAATCACTGATTTTTTTCCGTTTCATTTCTTCCAGACTGCTTTCAAAGATAGCCAAAGCTGCCTTATTTGCTGAGAGAATCTCGCCGTTTTCCTTCCATAGAACGATTCCATCTAGTGCTTCTGTAAAGAAATCGTGAAATAAAGCAGCATCCTTTCGTTGCCTTCTTTCTAAATTGCGCAAATACGTGACATCTTTTAAAACAGCTAAAAAATATGGATACTTAGTTATTCTGGATATATGGATTTCAGAAAAGGAGTCTCTCGCGGGATTTGCCATTGACAGAACAGCTGTTTTTGCGTCTTTTTCGAAAGACTGTAAGCTGATCCAGTTCCTCAAATCATCTCTGTACTCTTGCGGAAGATAGTGAGTAAGGTTACGCCCAACCATATCTTTTTTGTGGATGTGAAATATATCTTTTATTGCATAATTTACTTCCAGGATTACTCCCTTTTCGTCCAGTATGACCATTCCTTCACTGGAATTCTCAAAGGCCGCTGTTTTCAGCTCCTCGACCATTTCTCTGCAATTCTTTTCATCCTTCAGCCGCTTATTCTCTTGTTCCAAAAAGCTGATTTTCTTTTTCAGCTGCTGGATATGCTGCATTTCTTTTGTATAGATTTCACCAGACAAGGATTTCCCGCCTCTCGTAAAACTTGGTGCATTATTTATTCTACAAAATTCGAGAAAATCCTTTACAGTTACAAAATAAATTAATCATAAAGTTAGTCAACCAAGTTAAGGAAAATTTCAGATGCTTGTATTAACCTTAAATTTACAATTAAAAAAGTTTATTTACAAAAATATTTCACTTTTATTAATAAGTAGATATTTAGTTAACAACTTGCGAAAAACAGTTTAGCTATTGTTTATATGTGCTATAAATAATAGTGGCTAAACAGCCAATCATCTGCCTGAAACGTTTTCCGATTGACTATATTTGGAAATGGCATTGCTGCTAAAAGGTTAGCTTGCAAAGAAGGGAGAACAATATGAAGCAAACCCGAGATTATTACTTTGATAATGCAAAGTTTCTGTTGATTTTTTTCGTTGTATTCGGTCATTTTATTCAATCTTTTAATAGTGACAGCAATAGTATTTATAGTTTGTATAAAGTCATTTACACTTTCCATATGCCGGCATTTATTTTAGTTTCCGGCTTTTTTGCGAAAGGGATTTACGAGGAAGGTTATGTACAAAAGTATGTAAAGAAGCTGATATTACCATATATTATCTTTCAGGTTATATACAGTATCTTTTATTTTTATCTTTACGGAAAATCAAGCTTAACGGTTGATCCATTAAGTCCGCATTGGTCACTTTGGTTTTTAATCAGCTTATTTTTCTGGAATATGCTATTGCTGGGCTTTTCCAAGCTGAAGCCAATTTATGGCTTGTCAATAGCAATGTTTTTCGGCCTTGCAATCGGATTTGTTGATTGGACTTCCAGCTACTTGAGCCTTACAAGAACATTTGTATTCTTTCCCTTGTTTTTATTAGGCTATTATATGAACAAAAAACATTTTGAGTGGGTCAGAGCAAAGCCTTTCAAAATAGGAGCCATTCTTATTTTCGTGAGTTGTTTTGCTGTATTTTACAATTTCCCAGATATAAATCACCAATGGCTATTAGGATCGAAGCCATATGATGTGTTAGCTTCTTCTTCGTTTGAAGCAATACTAGTCAGACTTGGTTTCTACTTATTGAGCTTTTTAATGATTTTCTGCTTTTTTGCCTGTGTGCCGCAGAAGCAATATTTCTTTACTCGATTTGGTAAAAACACGCTTTATGTTTATTTATTACACGGTTTCTTTATCCGGATTTTTCGGTCAACTGATTTGCAGGAAGCGTTCACTACACCGAAATCTTATTTTCTCATCGTGCTAATGGCTTTTCTGCTAACATTAGTACTGTCAACCAACTTGGTAGCATCACTAGCACAGCCATTTATAGAATTCAGGACAACTAAAATGCAAAAATGGTCTACAAAAACAAGCTATAAAGAGAAGCTCTTTTAAAGAGGCTTCTCTTTTTAGCTTATGACAATACCGTTATTTTCTTTTGCCGCTTTTTACTTTGTCTTTAGTCAAAGCCCCTGTATCATAAAGTTTGCTTGCATTAAGATCGCCAAACTCCTGGCCAAATTCTACATTAGCTTGTTCTTTTTTATTTTTATTCGCTTTTTTTGCCATTATTATCTCCCCTCTCTTCCATGCTTGGAGTTTCGATTAGCATTCTTCATCGGGTCCTCGCCGCGAATGAATTCAGCGGAGAACTCTGTTTCCTGGATGTTCTTTTTAGGAGTTTTGCTGTATTTTTCAACAGCATTGAATTCTGCCTTTCTTTTCGCCATATGATCGTCTCCTTTAATGGATGGTACAAACCTATTTTTTGCAAATTACAGGAACGTATCCGTACCATGATATGACAATCCAACCATAAAAAAAGCCAAGGCGGAATACGCCTTAGCCAATGATTATTCTCTCTTTTGGATAATGGAAATTATCCTTTTTCTCTTTTCCTCCAATAATATAGATAAAGGAAGTTAGCCCTATTCTTCCAATAAACATAAGTACCATGATGACACATTTGCCTACATTGGACAAATCAGGAGTTAAACCAAGTGATAAGCCTGTTGTTCCAAATGCAGAACAAACCTCGAACAATATTTTTATGAGCGGAGCACTTTCGGTGATGCACAAAATAACTGTTGCGGTAAAGCATAAGGCAAAAGCTAAAATTGTGACGACCATCGATTTAATAATATCCTCTTCATGGATTTCTCTTTTAAAAATTTTAATATGCCGATTGCCGTTCGCGTAATGATAAATGAACATTAAGTTTAATGCAAACGTAGTTGTCCGAATTCCCCCACCGACAGAGCTTGGGGATGCACCGATAAACATCAGAATACAAAAAATCACCAGTGTTCCGAGTGAATAGTCATTCAAGTCCATTGTCGCAAGCCCACCGCTTCTAGTTGAAGCCGAGTGAAAAAATGCATTAAAAAAGATTTGATGCCAAGTCATTCCTGCAAAATAATTTGTTGATTCAATCAAAATAATGCTGAGAGTACCAAAAAATAACAGCAGTCCAAATGTTAAAGATGTCAATTTCGAAAATAGAGAAAACCGGAAAACTTTTCCAGGGTTCTTCGGGAATAGATAATTCTTCACTTCAATTAAAACTGGAAATCCAATCGCACCAAGGGTGATTAGAATAATATGTACCAACTGAATAAAATAATCATCTTTATAAGGCATTAGGGAGGTCCCTGTTAAGTCGAATCCCCCGTTCGTTGTTGCACTAATCGAGGCGAACAGTCCATGAATGATTGCATCCTTCCATGATAGGAAGTATTGATGAAACTGCAGTGTCAGCACGATTGCCCCAACAAGCTCTATAATTAAGATCAGCTTGATGATTTCCCTGATAAGCTGGACCAGTCCAGAAAGATGTGATTGGTTATGGTCAAGCATTATCAGCTGCCGCTCCTTTAAACCGATTTTTTTCCTGAGCAGCATCCAAAAGAACGTTCCTAAAGTCATGACTCCAATTCCGCCGAATTGAAGGACAAACATCAATATGAAAATGCCTAATGTGCTATAAGTATCGGATATATTTATTACAGTCAGACCAGTGACACTCACTGCACTTATTGCCGTAAAAACAGTGTCCATAAAGGAAACATGCACACCTTCTTTATGAACAGCTGGTATGCTTAACAACAAGACAGATACGCTGACCGCCAGCAAATAATATCCTGTAATAATTTGGGCCGGGGTAAATTTATTCAGCAAATCCCTTACCGTTCTTTTCATGTCCATACAAATCCCTTCTATTGCTCTTCCTCTTATCTCCCCATTACACAAACATTACCACTCATGAAATGAATGAAAACCCCGCATATTATAAGTACAGAAATTAATATTGCCAAACAACTTACCTATTATCAGCATAATAGCCTTTTGTTAACGGTATATAAGTTCTGTATTTTATTTATCAAGGAGGTCCCTGACATTATGGCTAGTTCAAACAAATTATTAGTTCCTGGTATTGAACAATATTTAGATAGCATTAAATATGAAATTGCTCAAGAGTTCGGCGTTAATTTAGGTTCTGAAACAGTTGCCAGATCCAATGGTTCTGTTGGCGGAGAGATTACAAAACGCCTAGTTCAGCAAGCTCAAGCAGAGCTGTCTGGCAAAACTCAATAATAACTATACCTTAAAATTATCAATGCTCAAAGAAAAAATAAAAAAGGAAATAATGATTGCTCACTTTGGCACCTGCAAAGTTTTAAAGCAAACATTATTTCCTTTTTAACATTTAGTTATCTTCCACCGTTTTCTGTGCTTTTCGACCAGAGATAATATAGCCGCCTACTGCAATGATTAACAATACAGACCAGAAGAAGAATTTCCAAACTTTCGACTCAGGAAAATGCTGATCAAGAAGACCAACTTCTGGATGTGCCAATGTAAATACAGCCAGCTTCACACCTACCCAGCCGACAATCAAAAAGGCTGCTGTCTCCAGTGAAGGTCTTGTTTGCAGAAGTTTTACGAACGAGTTTGCTGCAAAACGCATGATAACTAGTCCGATGATTCCACCTAATAGCATGATTGTAAATTGTCCTCCGTCAATGCCTCCAATATCAAACCAGCCTGTTGGTGTCAGCGTGATTGCTAATGCAACTGCTGCTAGCATAGAGTCAATTGCAAAGGCAATATCAGCAAGTTCTACTTTCAAAACAGTCATCCAGAAGCCAGATTTTTTCCTTTCCTTTTCTTTCTCCTGTTTCTCCTTTGGTGAGAACTTTCCATATAAATTGTGGATACAAATATACAGTAAGTAAATAGCACCAAGCGCTTGAACCTGCCAAACGTCTACTAGAACAGAAATTAAGAACAAACTCGCGAAACGGAATATAAATGCACCGAACAAACCATAGAACAATGCTTTTTTCTGCTGCTCTGGCGGTAAATGCTTAACCATAACTGCCATAACAACCGCATTGTCAGCTGCCAGTATCCCCTCTAACCCTACTAGAATCAGGAGCACCCAACCATACTCTAACAGTAATGCAAAATCCATATTTTCTCCTCCTATCAATAGTTTTTGTATACCCACAGGTATCCCCCTATTGACAGGATTGTCTTATATGTACAAAAAAGCGCAAAAAAGACCTCTGCCAATAGGCAAAGGTCTTGCTAAGCACTTTTTAATAGTGCCAACAAAGCCGATGGTACTAGACCACGAACTGACGACTTTGTTTTAGGATAAAATATCCTAAAAGCTACTCCCCTTTGAGTAGATATACGATTGATATAAGCTTATTATATACGAAAGATTCTTTCTTGACAATCAAAAACCGAAAAAAAATAAACAAGACCTGACTATTTTTACTTTCGAAAGTTAGTATCGTTGTTTATTCTTTATTCGGATTGAACTGACCTTTAAAAAACAATATTGCATACTTCACTAAAAAACCGCTTAAAATACCTGGAATCAAAAAGAGCATCGGTGTAAATATAGGACCTGGAAAAATACCAAATATCTTAAACCGCGTCGAATACATAACCCCTACTGTAACAAAATAAGCACAAAATACAAACGGCAAAAATGCATATTCATCCTGTTCTTTCATGGTCGACTTATATGCATCCCACATTGCGAACAAATATAAGCAGGGATAAAACATAATCCATTGAAAATCAAGGGCTTCTATGGAAGATTCAAAATTACCTAAAAAGCTTTGCATGATTGCATAATTGAAATTACTTTGCACATTAATAATAAATTCCAGCACCACTAAAAGAGTACCTTTC
>Ga0209371_1001318_pt1 | contig 17351 bp, 16 predicted proteins | sample AgamicAtAmrz_FD_187165 | JGI IMG/M metagenome (GOLD analysis project Ga0209371, IMG submission 187165) | Agave microbial communities from Guanajuato, Mexico - At.Am.rz (SPAdes) (version 2) | ecosystem: Host-associated > Plants > Roots > Rhizosphere | place: Guanajato, Mexico | collected 2012-06-07
TCACACTTTTGGGGCTGATTCTGGATTCGACGGGATTCGCGAAACCCAAGGTGCATGCCGAGGGGCGGTTGGCCTCGTAAAAAGCCGCAAAAAAATAGTCGCAAACGACGAAAACTACGCTTTAGCAGCTTAATAACCTGCTTAGAGCCCTCTCTCCCTAGCCTCCGCTCTTAGGACGGGGATCAAGAGAGGTCAAACCCAAAAGAGATCGCGCGGATGCCCTGCCTGGGGTTGAAGTGCTAAAACTAATCAGGCTAGTCTGTCAGTGGCGTGTCCTTCCGCAGCTGGCCGGCGAATGTAAAGACGGACTAAGCATGTAGTACCGAGGATGTAGGAATTTCGGACGCGGGTTCAACTCCCGCCAGCTCCACCACTTTTTAGTTGTTTGAAGTACAATGAAGTCTACTAAGCCCGCACAGCACAAGCTCTGCGGGCTTTTTCATGTCTATTGTCGTCCAGTGAGAATTGCTGAGAACTATCACTTATGGCACCCTGAATGGGACCCACAACGAAGGGTCCAAAAACCGAGGGTCCCAAAATGGCAAAAATCGCTAAGAAGCTCACTGACACTGAAATCAAAAGCACCAAGCCAGCCGACAAAGAAATCAACTTGTTTGACGGTGATGGTTTGATCCTACGAATCGCCCCCCTCTCGAAAGGAGGGAAGAAGAATTGGTATTTCAGGTATGCAGTGCCGGTGACCAAAAAGCGAACTAAGGTGAGCTTAGGAACATATCCTCACCTTACACTGGCAAGAGCCAGAGCCCTACGAGATGAATACCTTTCCTTGCTTGCCAATGGCATTGATCCTCAAATCCATAACAACGATAAAGCTAATGCCTTAAAGAATGCTACTGAACACACTCTCCAAGCCGTGGCAAGGAAATGGTTAGATGAGAAGGTAAAGACATCAGGTATCTCACAAGACCATGCAAAAGATATCTGGCGAAGCCTGGAGAGAAATATCTTTCCCGGCTTGGGTAATGTTCCTATCAATGAGATCCGACCTAAACTCTTAAAGCAACATCTTGACCCTATTGAGCAACGAGGAGTCCTCGAAACTTTACGGCGAATCATTTCCCGATTAAATGAAATTTTCCGTTATGCAGCAACTGAGGAACTTATCGAATTCAATCCGGCTGACAACCTTGGGCAACGGTTCAGTAAGCCTAAAAAGCAGAATATGCCTGCATTACCCCCTTCCGAGTTACCCCGCTTCCTATTGGTGTTAAACAATGCCTCTGTTCGTTTGGAGACACGATTGCTGATTGAATGGCAGTTACTGACCTGGGTTCGTCCTGGTGAAGCCGTTCGTGCGAGATGGGTTGATATTGATATAGAAACCGGCATGTGGAACATACCATCCGATTTTATGAAGATGAAGAAGCCACATAAGGTGCCATTAAGTAAAGAAGCTTTGCGAGTATTGGATTCAATGAAAGCCATCAGTGGGCACAGAGAGTGGGTTTTCCCCAGTATCAAAGCTCCACTCAATCATATGCATGAACAAACAGCGAATGCGGCCATAATCCGTATGGGCTTTGGTGGAGAGCTTGTAGCCCATGGAATGAGATCTATTGCACGAACGACCGCAGAGGAGTCGGGTAAGTTCAGGACAGAAGTTCTGGAAGCGGCTCTCGCACACTCAAAGAAGGATGAAATAATTGCCGCCTATAATCGTGCAGAATACTTAGCGGAACGAGTGGTTCTCATGCAGTGGTGGAGCGATTATGTCATTGCTCAAAAATTTAAAACATTAGCCGCATAAGTATTACAAGGCTCTAATCATCATTATTTTTTTCGAAGTGGTAAAATAACAGTTTACCACTTCAATTTGTGTTAAATATCAGAGATTAAGCCACTCAATTTCCTTTTTGACCAAACCATTATTATCTAAAACTTTAACCAGAGCTTTAGTTTTTATTTCAATCAATTGGTCTTTATTATCAAATTCGATTAAATGTCGATACTTCCTCAGCAACTCCGAAGCTGCAGCACGTGAAAACCCATATTCTTGCAATGACATTTCTTTTGGATTCACCGTTCCATAATCGACAAACTTTGAAAGATTTATGCCACTCGAATCCTCACCATGTATTGATTTACACAATTGATGATAATGAGCTAAAGCACTTTCTAGTTTGAATGTAATATCAGTTTCTATGGTATTTATAACTTCTAAAATTTTTTGATTTAAATGTTGCGGATTATTTTTATCAAAATCGACCCAAGAGAATGATTCAACATCACGTACTGATTTGCTGTGTTTAATGGAGTTATTTATTATTGCACTTATAGGTTCTCCCATCAGCCAAGAGTATGTCATTATATGAAAAGGAACAATACCCTTAGGGTTAACAATTTCGTATACGTCATTAATTTTTTTGAGATATCTTTTGACATCTTCATTCTGAAAAGTAGTTAGGATATTATTTTTATTTAATGCCAACTTATAGGCAGAAGACTGAGTATCAGAGTCAAAGCGATGATTTTCTGAAAAGGTAGAGATATCAATGCCAAGGATTTTTTTCCTTGTTAGATGCTCACGCCCAGCGGAAATTATTTTTTGTCTAACCTTTGAATCAAAGGTTTCTAATAGCCCACCGATTTTACCTTCATTTAGATATGTTAAAACCTCCGATAAAATGATAGTTGATATTTCTACCACTTTGGGGTCGGGGTTTTGTACACTTTCATTGAGATAATTAAGAATTTTGCGATGTGCTTTCAATAATGGGGAGATTTCGTCATCAATTTCTATTTTATCTTTGCTTGATACCGAACTTTCAAATTCACACCAGGTATTTTCTCCATTACCAATACAAATAATATTTCCTGTCAACTCGTTTTTGTAGCGGCCTGCTCTCCCTGCAAGGTTCCAAAAATCAAGGGAGAAGCCACTATTACTATTAGCTTTACCAAATGGGTAGATAAACACATTTTTAGTTGGTAAGTTTACCCCCTCCAACAAAGTAGATGTGCAAAAAATATATTTAATTTTTTTGTTCGCATAAAGGAACTCAATTCTCTTACGAATAAAAGAAGGCAAATTACCATGATGATATGCGATACCATATTTTAAGAGATGAGGTAACGAGAAATCCTTATGAATAAAGTCAGAAATTAGCTTCGCTTCATTAATCAACTCATCATCAACTTTTAGCGGTATTTTTTTAGAATTTAAATACTCAGCAAACTCTATGGCCTTGTTCACACACTGTGATTTACTTGATACATAGATTAAATTCGAATCATGATTTGACCCTATTTTTAATATCAAATCAAAGTCAGAATCGAACGTATCTGATACATTAAGATCAACTACCGTTTTTGTCACAGTGTCAAAATACTTATATTCTTTATTACCTATATTTGCAAAAAACAAACTTTGAGCAACTGGACTTTCCGTAATACTCAAACTACTACCAGTAATATTAAAGTATTTGAAAAATATTTGAGGGTTAGTAATTACCGGACTGGAAAAAACAAGCTTTAAATTAGAATATTTTTCTAATGAATGAGAAATGACTTTATACAAAGTCATTGATCGCCTACTACTTTTATCAGCTAATTTATGTGCCTCATCAATGAAGAGCACATCAACTTTAATATCATTTAAATTAGCTTCGTATAGAAAATTATTATATCTTTCTTGCGTGAATATCATAATGTTCTTTGTGTCAGCTTTTACACCTGACACAGACTTGGTAACATTTACATGCTCAATTTTTCTTTCATTGAGCATAGCTCGAAAATCTACCAAATATTCTTCAAGCAGAGCCTTAGTTGGTAAAATAAAAACAATCATTTGAAACTTATTAAGTAAATCAATTGCACAATTTTTTATGACAAACGACTTACCCAGGGAGGTAGGACCAGAAAAACTAAAGAAATTGTTAGTCAGAATCTCATTGTAAATATCATATTGCCGATTAGTAAATGATAATTCTGAACTGGGTATTGTTTGAACGATTCTCCGAATATCACCTAATATAGTTGATGTTGTTGAGAGAGAAACAGAAGAATCAGTAAAAGATGTTACTGCTGAAAATAAACCGAACTTAGTTAGAATAGATTTTGTTATAGCTTTTGTATAACTATTATCTGCAAATAGTTCGTTAACACCAGAGATTATTTTTAATGCTATTGCTCTATTTTGTTCAGAACCGGAGTTAGATAAGTATTCGCTGAAGTGTAGAAGTCGCTGATGATGTTCAGAGAAAACAAATTCACATTTATTTTTTTCAAAGAAAGAAGTGGCTAATTCATTTAGTAGACACCTGTAGTGATTGTTAAACTCATAGCTACTCTTAATTCGTTCACAAAGATATTCAATGAGACTAGTCATCACCATATAACTCCCTAACAATAGCCTGTGATAATTCATTTATTCTGTTGCTTGGCATAATCAATAAATTTAATTTAAGACCTGATGAAAGAGTTTTTAGAATGCCTTGGTCAATACTTTTACATGCGTTATTGACTATAGAAATAATATAGTCACTGACAGTATTAAATTCCGCTTTGTTATAATGCTCCATCGACAAGGTAAAAACCAAACAAAATGTGTTAAGGTTTTTGTTTCCAGTGAATAAAATTTTAAATAACGTTTCGCACTCTGATTCAGGAAGTTTTTGGTTTAAAAATGTACGTTCTAAAAATAGTTCCTGATTAAAACCATAAGAATTAAAATTAGATATTACTTTCTCAATTTCATTATTAAGTTCTTCCACTAAGTTATTATGACCGCAGTAATTAGAAAATGCCAACTCACAGCTACCATCCTTAGTGATCATATAGTGCATATGGTGGTAATATTTAGCTGTTAAACCCGTAGAGTAAAGATGAGGTGCATTAAGATAGGTTTCAACCAATCTTCCAGTTAATAGTTTATTAGCTGGTTCATGAGATACCTCATTAGACAATAACATACCCGCTCTCGCCACACTTTGAGTAGGTAAAAGTTTATTGTTTGTAAGCATGTAATTAAATTCAATCAACAAAAACTTTGCAATAGGATTTAAGTCAAAATGTGGGAAACCATTATGAATTGGTATGTAGGTGACTATCTCAAAATCTTTGGTTATTGTTTTTCTTAATATTTCCTTTACGTAATCATCTATAGTGTTATCTAACTTAACAGTCCAAACTGGCTTATGAAATAAGACACAGTCAAAAAATTTATTAATCACATCATGATCTATATCATTCAAACTCTCAGCTATAAGATCGTTATTTTTCCCATTTTCAATTATTACAGCATGTGCAACAGGAAAATCTGATTCTGGATATTCTAAAACTAAACCGCCCGAAACACCTTTATATCCTTTAGATTTTTCGATTAAATCGGGAGTCGAATTTGATTCAATATTATACTTTATTAGTCCTGGCGGCACTGGTTGCGGAAAATTGAGCATGATTCTTCCAGGTTCAGTATCTTTTTCCTTGAAAGCATTAAGATAAAAAGTCTTACCTGATATATTTTCTATTTCACCTATGCGTAAGGGATGTGTGGCATTACCACTAACTCGTGTAATAACTAAATCTTTATCTGGAAAGCTATATACATCTTCAGCATTAAGGAGTGTTGACATACGGTCGAAAGAAAGACCGTTTACTTCAGGTTGAATGTTACATTGCCTACAGCAACTTGCAATTTTCGCCTTAAATGGTTCGCAATCACCCTTCCGATGGCAAAGGCCATGCTTCGAGGAAATCACAAAAGCTGCATCGCAAGAACTGGCCTTGAATAGATACCCTGTTGATTCAGAGCCTAACACCCTGATTTTTATGCAATTACTTACACTCATAGTATCTTACATTCACTCCATTTGAAGAATAAGTGCATTCTGCTTGACATTCTAACACATTGTTATCATTGAAAATACTCTTAACATCTTCATTATTACTACTAAAATGAAATATTGCTTCTGGGTACTGAACCAAAATTCGAGCAATAGTTTTATTATTTGGATGATTATGTTTACTCTTGTCGGCACAAATAATATATTCTGTTTTACCTATTATATTTATCAACTCACTATTTGAGTTTCTTTCACTCCCATGATGTGACAATTTGGTGACACAAAAACCTGGTTCAATTTTGTTTAACCTGAAGGATTCAATGACATCAGTAGCCCATGCATCACCTAAAAACAATCCCCTAAAACCATTATACTCTATGATTAGAGATAAGCTGGTTCTGTTAGTAATAGATCTATCAGGCAGGAATTTATCGGTTCCATTAGCGACTTCTTCAATACACTTTAGTAAGGTAGGTTCCACTTTTTCATCAGATGATATTTGGGGTTGATTCTTTTTGATATAATCATCATGCATATGATGAAGTGCATCAATAGTCGGTGTTAAAGGAATAAGCTTTATATCATTGATAATGACTGGTTCATTACCAAATACTAATGCCTCCAAGGAAACTGTTTTATCTTTTATAAAGGTTTCTAAACTGATATCTTGATTATAGGAAATCTGTTGTTCATGGTCATTAAAAAGTTCACCACAAATACTGAGGCTATTAAAAATGAACTTTTCAATTTTAATCCCTGAAGATAATACATACTCATAACCGCCAATATGGTCATCATCATTATGTGTAACAATTGCAATATTAATTGTTCTTTCATTCAATAAATCTTTAAGCTTCTCTATAACATTCCTTCTTATCAAAAATGTTTTAGGTCCGGAATCAATAAGTATCAATGTATGAATGAAATCTAACAGAATACAATCGCCATGACCAGCATCTAACACATTAATTATTGGCACTATCATCACCTAATTTTAACATTACCTTAGCATTTTAAAACCGAATTTGACAGTTTATAAAATTTGATGTCATTTATAAAGGAAGTAATACCTTACTTTTATCTGGTTTGAAAATCAAGATTCAATATCTTTCTGAAAATACAAAAAAACCGAACTTGGCGAATCCAAGCAAGGTTTCATTATTTAATCTATAAAAAATATTAGGAGTCTTACCTATGAGTAATATCAATCGATTAATCGACTCCAATTACCAACTGTAACCTAGCCAATTAATCATATAAATATTTTATAAAACAAACCTTTCGAGATTAATTAAACCATCTATATACAAATAAGATTATAATACAATTCAATCTCGGTATTGACTTTCTTCTAAAAAATTATGAGCTTCAATGTATTTATTCATTAGCATAACTTTGTAACTGTCTTTGTATACGTCATTGTATAAATTTTTTCTAATTAAATCTGCATCCATACCATTATCAATCATCACCGAAAGGTTATACATCTCGTCAATCCTTTTTTCCATGAAAATACAGTTTTTAACATACTTAGCTTTTTCACAATCTTTCCCATTTAAATATTCTTTTGTTTTGAGTATATGTTTTTTCAATAACCCGCCACTTTTTAACATTATGTAATAGTTAATACTATTTTCCTGATAAACAATGGAGTAAGTATCATACATTTTATCAACATAAGATTTGTTATACTTACCATCAACAAATAGATTATTATTACGAACATCAATAAAGCTATATTTAGCTTCTGCCACCAGAGCCTTATCATTAAAAACATTCATTTTTTCTGAATGGGAAAGTCTGGCTAATGAAGAGCAAGAAAAAGTAGTGAAAATAACTATTAACATTGATTGAAATAAAACCTTATTAATCATTAGAACCTCCGTTGACTTTTTTATTTAAGATAGCAATCAATTATTAAAAGTCAACAGAGGTTTATTTCAGGAGTGTATCTATCTATTATTGTAGTCTATGTCTACTCCCTCGCAACTATAAGCTTTACTGTCTGAACCGGGTATAACAGATAGCATTTTCATAAGTTTTTCAGCTTGTTTTTCACTTACTCGGCATCCATTTGAAATATCGCTCAATAGTGTCCCTGGGCTAGAATTGGGGTCAACTTTAAAGTTACATGCACATTGAAGTTGACCAACCTCTATTTCTGGGACTTGTTTAGGCAATTCTGAAGCTTGTGCCAACGAAACAAAACAACTAAATGAATAAAGGAGGGGTTTAATATTCATAATGTTCTCATTTGTGGTGTGCGATTGATGAAGCTATTATAATATATTGTTTGAAGAATGACATATTTTTATTGAAAACTGAACATATATACCCATTGGCATTTGCACTTCATCCACTAAATTCGAAACAGACATCATTTCAAATAGAAAAAAACATTCTTTTTCTTATATTTTAAGATTAATAATTAAATTATTTTCACCCAATGAAAAATTAATTTGGCTGTGCTATTATAAGGAAAGAGATTAAGTTTAGATCTATATCCCTAACAGGTGATTTTAATATGTCAAAAAGCGACTACAAGTTTGAACGTTGGATTCCTCAATCACAGTCATCTTGGGCATGGCGAGTATTTAAAAAGCATAACAATGAATTATTGAGAATGCTAATAACATTTGATAATAGTCATAAATTTACCTATAGCAACCTGAAAGAAAAAGGGGCAAATTTTGAATCTGAGGTTATCAGTTACTTTGATTCATCTCTCAAATTAAAAGGGCATATGAATGATACTAAATTTAAAAATATCAAAGAATGGAGCAATTCTTTCAATGAATTACAAAACTGGATGAATCTCAATGCACTTCTTGCAATGATGTCGAACTTAGAAACGTATATGGCAACAGTCATTCCTTTAGCTATAGAATCTGACATCGGTGTTCTGTACGGTGTTTCAAAGAGAATAGATGGTATTGAGCTGCTTAAACATGGTAAACAAAAAAACCATGGTATAAAAGAAATGGTTATAGGTTGTACTAAAGGAACATGGCAATCAAGAGTGAATACATATATAAAAATTTTCGACCATGCTCCAGATAAACTTATCAAAAACATATCTGAACTAGATAAAATGCAAGATATAAGAAATAAAATTGCTCATGCTTTTGGGAGAGACATTGAAAGCTCCAGAGCAAATGGTAAAATCACTACATTACCCAGTGAAAAAATAAAAAATGATAAATTAATTGAATTTCAAACAACCGTATGGCAAACAGCCAAAGTTATAGATTTTCACTTGCAAAATTCTCATATCGGTGAATACTTAAGAGTCCTTTTCTATCATAATATGCAAAAAAATTTAAACACAACACTTCATAAAAATGAAAAGGCTGTTATTTTAAAAAAAAGGATTGGTAAATTTGGCGACGTTTCTGCAGGTAAAGAATTTTGCCAAGGTTTAGTAGAGTACTATGATAAACTTTAATATACAATGGAGAATAAAAAATGAAATATGGGTACGTCACGAGCAATAAAAACTATATTTTTTATTACGATGAAAGTAATAACATAAGAACTTTTACTCTGCGAGGTAATAAATATAATGTTGACAACAACCCTCAAAGTACTTACTCACCTATTTTTGTTTTAGCTGGGATTGTTACAAACCAAACTAAACACAATATTTCAGCACAAGAGGTAAGAACATTACTTAATATCCAGAGCAATGTTAAAGAAATAAAACTAAAACATGTCGGAACAGGTAGTTTCCCTGAATTGATGAATAATAAAAAGATTCATGTGTTTCTAACGTGGTTGCTTGAGAGCCCTTTCTTTATTCATTATTACGCAACAAATACGGTCTACTGGTCTTTCCTTGATATCATAGAAGACCTTGCACACTATTTATTCGACGACAAAAACAGTTCTTTATTCAAAAAAGCATTTCATAACAATATAGATCTTAGATCACAACTCGATTTTTACAAAAATGCTCTATATATACTTATCAAGAAAGACAAAACTGGTTTTTTAAAATTGATGAATGATTTTAATTATCCTGAAATAAATAATAATGATGCTAATAAATTTTACAAATCCCTGCACAAATTTTGTAGAAGTCACACAAATAGTTACCTTAGCTACAAGCATAAGAATCCAAACCATATTGAGAAATCATTGCTGGAACTAACAAGGCTCCTGTCCATCTGTAAGGACATTGATAATGCCGAATTAACATTCAATGATAAAGATCTTCTTATAGATTCATTTTCTCATTTCTATCTCAATCGATTAAATGGATTTAGAAACTCCCAGCACTTGCTTGATGAAGAAGACTTAGTAGAACCGCATCTGGTACTTTCAACAAAAAATGAATTTATTGGTGATGAAAAAAATCAATACTATGGGCTGAATTTCAAATTCATAAAATCGGAAAGCAATATTGAAATTCAAATTTCTGACATTATTGCTGGTATAATTCGCTCTCTATACTCTTTTATTGAGCAGGTTGAATTTTCCGAAATTGATAGCTTTATTGAAAATTCCACCGAATTGCAAAAGGATAATATAAAGAAACTAAGCATGTTAATTTCCAAATCTGTAAATGAATGTGAAGGCTTTATTTTTAGAACCCAACCACAAATGGATGAATCAAAAATGCATAAGCTATTATCATAATGATTAAACATGTTAATAAAGCAAGAGCTAATTTATAGAAGCGGCTGCACCGTTCTATAAAGCTCTTGCTTTTCTTGCTTCCTTTCAGTCAGACAATAAAAGAAAGTCAAAACAATCCATCCTATAGATTGACAAAAAACTCATTCATTATATAAGTGATATATAAAGCATATGGGTTATGCTAACTAATTAACATCATATAAAATGGAGTTTATATGCATAAGATAAATTATAGCGATAATATAGATCTATCCAAAATTTCCCGCCGTGGTGGTTTTAATAAAAGTAAAATACCTTCAGAAGCAGTAAGAAGCTATTGTGTCAGTGTCCGTTTGAATGCTGAAGAACTGCAACTCCTGAATATTAAGCGAGGCTCTTATAAAAAGGGAGAGTGGCTTCGCATGGCTTCCCTTCAAAAGTTACCTCCTGTTATACCTGCGATTAATACCAAAGCCTGGAAAGCTTTAACTGACATATCACAAAAGCTAAATAGAATTGCGATCCATATCGATGGTAAGAGCAGAGATAGCCAGCTTACCCATACAGAGCTTTTCGCTGTGAAGCGACAACTTGAAGAGCTTCGTCACAACTTGTTAAGAACAGATTTTTGGAGTGTCCCTCGTGAAGGGTATGCGGAAGATCAAGAGGGGTAAGAGCTTCGCTGGTGTTGTTCGTTATGTATTGCAATCGGGAGCACACCACAAAAGTGATCCAATCGTCATTGGCGGGAACATGTTAGGTGATTCAGCCTGTGAACTGATCGCAGAATTCGATAGCACCAAGCATCTTCGCCAGGATGTCGCAAAACCAGTTTGGCACAACTCGCTACGATTGCCTGACGGAGAAACATTATCGAATGACCAATGGGTAACCATAGCTGACGACTATATGAAGAGGATAGGGTTCAGTGATACTCATCTCCGCTGCTATGTGCTTCATGACGACGATGGCCAGCATATACACATCATTGCCAGCAGGATCGACATGGCCGGTGGGAAACTCTACTTGGGTAGGAACGAAAATCTTATAAGCACACGGATCATCAGTGAACTCGAAATCGCTCACGGTCTGACAGTGACCAAGGCAGCACCTTCCATTACACCAAAGCAACAGAAGCGAATAAAAGTTTCCCGTAATGAACAGATGCTTTCAGAACGGACTGGCCTTCCCTCCCCTAAAGAAGCTCTACAACAAATACTTGATAAAAGTTTGACTGATAAACCTGACCTTTTAACTTTTATCAAAAGGCTGGAAGAAGCCGAAGTCGGCTGGACAGCGAATGTCGCTTCTACCGGGAAAATGAACGGGTTCTCATTCTCATACCGCGATATAGCTTTCAAAGCTTCGCAATTGGGTAAGGGCTACTCTTGGGCAAATCTTAGTAACAGGCTCAACTACAACCTAGGCGATCTAGAAGCTCTGCGATCCAGCACACCGGCAAAAGACCACCCTGCTCCTGCTCCTGCTCCTGCTCCTGCTCCTGCTCCTGCTCCTGCTCCTGCTCCTGCTCCTGCTCCTGCAACAGTTTTGATAAACACTGAGAGAAAGGAAAGTATCAGTGAAAAAATTTCTGAACTCGAACTACGACTCAAAGAAGACAGAAGAAACGAAATCGTAGAAAAGATTCTTCAAAAAAACTCAGTACAACAGCAAAAGCATCTCAGGCTTATCGGCTGGATTCCATTTCTCAGAAGGCTCGCAGAGCTTCTCAGAAGCTATAGGAAGAGCATTCTTCACAAAACCCATATGACCTTCTCAAATATCTCCGCAATGAAACCTTTAAACAAGGCGAGAAAAATCCGTTTATAGACAGCTAGTTGTAAACACCTTTCGTAACCACACTCTATTCTCTAGTAATAGATTTGTGTTTAGTCAAGAAAATATTGATCGTTATTACAGATCGATAAGCTAGTTATGATAGACGCTACCTATCAAGTAACAACCATCGATCGGTACAAGCAATTTTACTAAAGCGAGTCGGTCATCGAGAATCTCTGTAAACGCACCATTTAATCTTCCACCCTGGGGTTGATATGAAAGACGAAACAATAAAGTGCCCGTTCTGCTTTACACAAAGTCCTCATGGTGTGCGGATTTGCAAAGGCTGCCATGCAAAGGTCGCTTACGGTGAAAGCCCGCTCAGTGTGGCATTTCTGTTTCAATTCGTGGCATTTGGTCTCGCGTGGTTAGCATTTTCGTGGACCGACAGCACTCTTGTATCAGCCATTACGTTTTTCGTAAGCATCATTATTCTTATCTATAAAATTAAAAAAGCGTATGCAGACAGAGTTGTTTTTATACGGTGAAATTAATTTCACACAACCGCAAACCTAAAATGAGAAAGTAAATGAACCGATTTATAAAGTCCTCTTTTTTTATTATTGTCTTCCTGCTTTCTGGCTGTTCAACATCAGGCAACCAGAACCTTAAAAACGAAACACCTCAAAGCCTCCAGTCAAAGATCATTAAAAACAAAACAACTAAGACGGAATTACTCACTAAATTAGGTGAGCCTGACACCAGAACGACTCTTGACGATGGCAACGAGCAATGGAGATATTTCATGTATAACAATCAGTTCAATGCCTCGACTTTTATCCCTGTTGTCGGTTTGCTAACTGGCGGCTCCCAGACTCAGTCTAAAACTCTCGAAATAGACTTCAATGGAGAAACCGTAAGCAAGTGGACATTCTCTACTGATAATAACAATACAAAATCTGGCATTCTTAATTAATCGTTTATTGGACAAGAAAATGAAAACATACTCAATTCTCGCAGTTATCCTTTCTACTTTTCTATTAACAGCCTGTAATTCCGAACCTTCTGAAAAAGACATATACAATGCTTTCAAAAGTGTTGTAGATAGATCAAATGCAAGTATGAAAGCTCTGAACTCAAGTATTCCCGAAAAAGATCTTTTAAGAATAGATTATGTTAAGAAACTAAGTTGCACAGAAGAAGCAAACAATGTTTATAACTGCATTGTCGATGCCTCGATTAGCAATATGAAACAGACAAAGCCTGTTAAGCTTGTGAAAGCTGATGGTGTCTGGAAAGAAGTTCAGTAGTATTCTATATCAAGAAGTCTCTTTTAGCCCCTGCATAGGGGCTTTTTTATTGCCTATAACCTGACGGTTCTCACGCGAACTTCATGGGTTAACTCTCCCTCAATTACTTTCATTTCATATTGTGCTTTAAAAGTATTATAAATATCTTCTGCCTGGTTCTGGTTATTATCAATGTAATTAACAAGGGAGTTTAGCTCTCTGATAACAGCTTCCTTATTGTTTAATCGCTGTAACAAAGTACTTGTAAGACATTTGTATACAGAACTAAACATTGTCATAATATTATCAATATTACGATTAGATTTGGAATAAATCCTTTTAGGGTAGAAATATTTTAAATGGTATCCCACAAAAATTAGGTGAAGTTGATATGAGAAACTTTTATCTGCGGGCTGGTATCTTTTTGAAATATACTTATCGACGATAATGATAAGTTGCTCTTCCAGGGTAAACTCTGGATAAATAATGTTCTTGTCCATAAAATGCATCCTTGCATTAGTAAAATAGTCTTCCTGACCATACATCTATATTTATCGCATTTATTTAACTTGTCAATAGGTGTAACCTATCAATTGTTATTTTTTATTAAACGGTCTATTCAATTGTTCCATAGAAAGGCCATGTCTATAAGCATTATACTGCCAATAGCTAAATTGCTCTTTGTATCTATTGTTCTGTTTTTTCAACATTTCGTTTTCGGCTTTAAGGTTTATTATTTGTTGTGCCGCAATAGTTAAGTTAGCTGGTTTCTTTAGACCAGATTTTTTTCAAATTGGACAAATTTTTCTTTGTTCTATATGCTTCAACAACTTCATCATGCGCACTTAAAGATTGCCTTGTGATAGTTCTGTTTAGATTCTTATAAACTGATTCACATAAATCACTCCATGTGATTTTACCATCCCAAGTCAGTATAATGTGTTTAATTGCCTTTATTTCACTCCTGTTCAAATGTTTTGCCATAAGTATCTCCTGTTTTAATTATTCAAAAGCTTATTAATTCTTTCCAAATTTTTTTCATGGTGTTGCAACCATTTGTCTGCACCATAATCACCATTTTCATAAGCGATCTGAGTTATTCTCTTTAATTGCATTACTTTTTTTCGGATAGATTCCAGTCGAATTCTACCTATTGATTTCATGTTCAGTGTTTCATTATCACACTCAACAAACTGATTGATTTTTGCACAAGGCTTAACTAAATAATCATGTACACAGTAACCAAATTCTGTTAAGTGTATTGCACCTTGTTTAAGGTTATTAAAATCAATTGTCAATTCATTTGTGGGTATTGAGTCCCTTTGACAATAATTATTCCTATTCAATTTAATAGCTTTGATTTTATCTAACATATCTTCTTCCGATACGTGATTATAAACTCTGTTCTGATTCACATTGACACGACCAGACCATTTAGCAATATCCAGTTCAGACATTTCACCATAATGAGCTATTGTGTTTAAAAGGTGCCGTGGTTGGTGTGACCGGATAAGTAGTGGCTTACCTTCAATATCATAATATCCGTATCGGGCGAAAATATTTTTAAATCCAGACTCATTACGCATTTTATTTTGTATATCATTAAAAAAGAATCCTTTGGTAGGTTTGTATAATGAATAGATATCACTCATTTGGGATAAAGAAAATTGGCGAGGATTCAATAAACATAATGCATTACTAAATCTTATAGATTTTTCTTTATCATACCAAGGAAAGTCTCTGCTAAAACCAGAGCTAATCATTTCCCATAGCTCACTCAATGAATAGTTATAATCATTGGAGTTTAAGAAACTTTTCCCACCATCCAAACTCGTTCTTTTAATTTTTAGAACGCATGATTTATGATCATGTAAAGGGTAGCCAAGTGCATGACAAACCTGTAAAACTGTCAACTTTAATTTTTCATCAACTTTTGGGCAAAGTTCATGTCGGTAAAATTTATCAGGGTATTTTTCGCACCATTGAGCAAATGCCCTTGCATTTTGTGATAAGGAAAGCAATCTTCTAATCGCTTTCTTCGCAACTGGTATCATAACCTGTGGAATCCACTTGATATTAGGGCCATACCCCTTAACCGAATAGAATCTTAGACCATATCTTTCGATACCCTTCTCATCTTTTTGTGTAATCTCACAATCAGCAGGTAAGGCTAAAATCTCAGAAATTCTGCTCGGACAACAAAGCAGGAGTGCAAATACTGCACTGGTGAATTTATCCCTTGGACTCAGTAGCTCATCATTTTTAGAAAAAATATCAGCAATCGCAAGTAATGCTGTTTCATCTGGTAACTTATCGTTTCTGTGATAGTCCTCAATCTCAGGAAGATAGTTGTTTTTGACCTTCTGCTTCACATGGTTTTTCCAGGATATGTATCCTGATTTTACAAGGTTATGTTCACATATAAACTTTGATAATTTTTCAAGCTGTATCCCACATTGAGCAAGAACATTACCTTCAAAATATCTACTTCCGATCTGCATTGCCTCATCAAAAACAACGGCTGTAACATTATAAATGAGACCACTATTCAGAACCTGCAAAAGAGCCTGTTCGAGACATCTCAAAGCCATCATTATGGCCCCATAATTTTTCAAGGGTTTCAATGAGTGCTGATATCTAATATATGCTTTGGCAAAATCGAGGAAATCTTCATGCATTGCATCTTTGGAGTTAAATACTTTATGTCCAACCCCTATCTTTCTAAAGGTTACATACCCTTTCCAAACATATTGTTCCCAATCCTGAGTTTGGGTTAGCCCAGATAGTTGATAGCGACAAAATTTTATGAATTCATTATAATTGTTTTCTGCCGTAAGTTGTTTTTTAGACTTAAATAAAATAATATTGTTCATTGGGCATTTACCTCATCAATATCAACTGGCATAAAGAAAGCACATTTATCACAAGGAAAACTTACATTTAAATTCTGACTTTCGCATTTTCTCGAAGAGCAAAATTTGAAATGTTTTTTCTCTTTAGACTTTATTCCATTCATAAAAATATCAGCGACAAATGACAATTGTTCTGAAACAGCGGAATCAATCCTTTCAACACTCCCAGCAAGATTTTTAATATAAATACCAGTACTTGAAGTAGAAGAATGATCCAATAATTCAGCTATAGTATTGGCATTATGTCCCTCCCTAGCCAGCATAGTTGCTATCGTATAGCGAAGCCTGCGAGGAGTAGCATTGAGTAGAGAACCTGTACGATTTGAAATTAAGTTCTCAGTAATAACAATATTCTTTAATGCTGTCTTAGCAATTGTTGGTTTTGCAAATATTTTATTAGACTCAAGGAAATCAGAATCTATTATGGCTAAATCAAGCAGTTTTTCCTCGTTCAAGAAAACTGGAACCTTTCCTTTGGTATAATCATCAAGAGTTTTACCAAGGGTTTGCTCAACAAACCTCACGGATTGATTAGCTTGCAGTTGAACAATTGATGCAACTTCTGAGATCATTGCCAGTTCTCGATATTGTAGTTGTTTACCTCGTTGTTTAACTCGTGGTACTGAAATTAAATATTCTACTTTACCATTATCTAAGTTCTTTTGAAGAAGGTCTTTATATTTCAACATAACTAACTGCTGAGGTCTTCTGCCTGTCAGACTCACTAACAGCGATATTGCATAATCTGACAGTGACAGTACACCTATTCTATATGCATGATTCATAGCCTTGATCAGGGAAGTATGTTCCTCTTTAGTTAGTGTGTAAGCGCACCCGTTTTAGTTCCACGCACTTTTTGAGATTTCCGGGTTTTCAGTTATCAGCCGGTATTCTTCCGGCGTCAGGTTATTCAGGGACTCATGAGGGCGCTCGCTATTATATTCAGCCAG
>Ga0209371_1001323_pt1 | contig 17293 bp, 18 predicted proteins | sample AgamicAtAmrz_FD_187165 | JGI IMG/M metagenome (GOLD analysis project Ga0209371, IMG submission 187165) | Agave microbial communities from Guanajuato, Mexico - At.Am.rz (SPAdes) (version 2) | ecosystem: Host-associated > Plants > Roots > Rhizosphere | place: Guanajato, Mexico | collected 2012-06-07
CGGGCTTGCCCAGGAATTGTCGATGACGGTGACGGCGCCATGCCGCTTGCCGATGGCGGCCAGCGCACCGACATCATGGGCTTCCATCACCCAGCTCGTCGGGCTTTCCATGTAAAACAGCTTTGCACCCGGCATCGCCTTTTCAACCGCCGCCTCATCGCGACCATCCACATAGACGACCTCGATATTCATGCGCTGCATGAAGGTGCCGAACAGGCGGAATGCATCGGGATAGACATGGCGCACGGCGACGATCCGGTCGCCCGGCGAAACGAAGGAGAGCACGGTGGAGGAAATGGCCGACATGCCGCTTGCAAAACCGAGCGCATCTTCGGCCCCTTCCAGCTTCGCCAGCATCTCTTCAAACAGCCGCACGGTGGGGTTCAGCCCGCGCGTATAGACCGGCCGCACCTTTTCGCCGCGATAGGTGGAAACCATTTCGTCATAGCTCGAAAAGGTGAAAAGCGAGGTCTGCACGATGGGCGGCACCACGGCTTCGAAGGCGTGGGCCTCGTCATGCGCAACGATAAATGAGGCGGGATCGAAGAGATCGTTGCCATGGTTCATTTCGACATGTCCTTGATATCCTCCTCGACGACGGCGAGGATTTTCAGTGTTTCTTCACGGGCAGTCTCGGCATCACCAGCGGCGATGGCGTTGAACAGCGTGCGGTGAAAGGGAAAGGAGCGGCCGGCGAAATCCGGGCGGTCGAACGGCTTCGACCAGAAGCGTTCGAAACCTTCGCGCATCTGCTCCAGAAGCTGCTTGAACAGCGTATTATGGGTCGCGTCGTAGATCGACAGATGGAAGGCAAGGTCGGCCTTGCCGGAGGTTCCCTCGGCCAGATGCACACGCTCCATCTCGTCTAGCCGCGCTTCCATCGTGGCGATATCGTCTGCCGTGCGGCGGCGCGCAGCGGCCATGGAGGCTTCCACCTCGATGCCGCGCCGCACTTCCAGCGTCATCAGCAGCGCATCGCGCAGGCTTTCGGCATCGATGGAGATCGGCATATGCACGGTGGCGGCGGAAATCGGCTTCAGCAGATAATTGCCGCTGCCCTTGCGGCTGTCGATGACGCCGAGCGCCTGAAATTTACGGATGACTTCGCGGATGGTGGAGCGGCCAACACCCAGCGCCACCATCAGTTCGCGTTCAGCGGGAAGCCGGTCTCCGGCCTTCAGCCCTGCCCTCTCGACATAATCGGAAAGCGCTGCCTCAACCTGGCGCACGCGGTCGCTCGGCGGAATCGGCTGCATGAGTTCCCGGCTGGACCTGTCCAAGACACACCCTCTAAATTGGTCTGACATCTTACCATTTCAAACGGGATGTCAATTGTCAACCGGCAAGGCGGCCGTGCCTGCGCACCATTCGGCTGGAGTCGCGAAAGAGTACCGGCGCAACCGCTCGATACGGAAAAAGGTCCAGACGGGGATGGCTGAAGTGAAGGGATTGACGCGCCGAGTCACGGCGACGGACGGCCGCCGGCTAAAGTACCTTCGCGCGGGCCACTCCACGCGCCAATGCATCCGCATGCTCGTTGCCGACAGTGCCGGAATGCCCTTTGCACCATTCTACAACCACAAGGGGATGCCGCTCCAGCAGGCTGTCGAGCTGCTGCCAGATGTCCCTGTCGGGGATCGGTCTTCGACGGGTGCGCTGATTGGGCGTGATCCGCTTCCAGCCGTTGTTGCGCCAGATCGCCCTGTATCGGCGGCAGCCTTCGATGACATGAACGGCATCCGTCCAGAGCGTGACTGATCGCGTTGGCGCTTCGGCGGCGACCCACGACATTGCGTTGAGGACGGCGAGGACCTCGAAGGTATTGTTGGATGCGCCGGCTGCCTTAGCCGAGGCGGAATGGACTTGCTGCCCCGCTTCATGAACCACGAACGCCCATCCTCCGGATCTGGAGGCATCGTCGAAGGAGCCGTCGGTGAAGATGTTAAGCGCATCGGACATGAGGAAGCTTTGTAGCACCTGGAAATCGCGACAGGAAGAGTTCCAGGGCCATTGCATAAACACAAATGCAGAGAGGGTGGCACAGGCCGCCCTCCCCGAACTCACAGCGATATGGTCAAACTTACTGGCCGAGTACAGCCGCCGTGATCGTCTCGATATTGTGGTTGATCATGTCGATATATGTCGCAGCCGGGCCGTCAGCGGTCGAAAGCGCGTCGGAATAGAGCGTGCCGCCAACCTTCAGGCCGGTTTCGCTGGCGATCTGGTCGATCAGCCGCTTGTCGGTGATGTTTTCGACGAAGATCGCCGAGGCCTTGTCCTGCTTCACCTGATCCACCAGCTTGGCGACATCGGCGGCCGAGGCTTCGGATTCCGTCGAAACGCCTTCAGGTGCTAGGAAATTCAGGCCATAGGCATGCTCGAAATAACCGAAGGCGTCATGGGAGGTGATGATGACGCGCTTTTCCGGCGGGATGGCGGCGATCTCGGTCTTCACCTTTTCGTTCAGAGCGGCAAGCTTGGCGATATAGGCATCCGAATTGGCGGTGTAAGTGGCGCAACCGGCCTTGTCGACCTCGCAAAAGGCGCCGGCAATGTTCTTCACGTAGATTTCGGCGTTCCTGATCGACTGCCAGGCATGCGGGTCGAACTCGCCGTGATGGTGATGTCCCTCATGGCCATGGTCGTGATCATGGGCCTCGGCGGTCTCATGGCTGTGGCCGGCTTCTTCTGCCTTGTGGTCGTGACCTTCCTCTTCCTCGGCTTCCGGATGGGCGTGACCGGCCGGCTCTTCGGAAAGCTTGAGCGGCTCCACACCCTTGGTCAGTTCCACCACCGGCGCCTTGGTGCCGCTGGTGTCGATCAGCCGCTTCAGGAAGCCTTCGAATTCCAGACCGTTGACCAGCACCACATCCGCCTTGCTGACGGCGACGGCATCGGCCGGGCGGGGTTCATAGACATGGGCGTCGCCATCCGGCCCGACCAGCGTGGTGATTTCGACGCGGTCGCCGCCGACGTTTTTCGCGAAATCGGCGATGATCGAGAAACTGGCAACGACCTTGAGTTCGGCGGCGGACGCCTGAGCCATCAGAGCCGGGGAGAGGGAAAGAAGGCTGACGCCGGTGGCCAGACGGAGGGTTTTGAACATGAGGGTTCTCCTTTTTCGAACGCTGTTTTCAGGCCGTCCTGTGACGGCCGGAACCGAGAAGATCGCTGAGCACGCCGCGCGTGCCGATGAGGATGGAGAGCGCATAAATGACGCCCGCGGAAAGGATGATCGCCGGGCCGGATGGCAGCGACGCGTGATAGGACAAAAGCAGGCCGGCAAAGCAGGACACCATGCCGATGCCGATGGAGATGAAGCACATGGGCGCGACACGGTTGGACCAGAAGCGGCTGGCGGCGGCGGGCAGCATCATCAGCCCGACGGAGAGCAGCGTTCCCAGCGCCTGAAAGCCGCCGACCAGATTGAGCACGACGATGGCAAGGAAGAGGAAATGCACCGGGCTGCCCCAGTTGCTGACCGAGCGCAGGAACAGGGGGTCGAGGCATTCCGCCAGCAGCGCCCGCCAGAAGGTTATCATCACCAGAAGCGTCACCATGCAGATGCCACCGATCAGGCCGAGCGCCTCGTTGTTCAGCGCCAGTACGGTGCCGAACAGCACATGCATGAGATCGACGCTGGAACCGCGCCATGAGACGAGCAGCACGCCTAGCGCCAGCGAGATCAGATAAAAGGCGGCAAGCGAGGCGTCTTCCTTCTGGATGGTGAAGCGTGACACAGCGCCTGCACCCAGCGCGACCAGAAGGCCGACGACCAGCCCGCCGATGGTCATGGGCAGGATTTCCAGCCCGTAGAACAGAAACCCGACCGCCGCTCCCGGCAGGATGGCGTGAGACATAGCGTCGCCCGTCAGGCTCATGCGGCGCAGCATCAGAAACACACCGACCGGGCCGCAGCTGACGGCAAGGATCAGCGCACCGGCAAGCGCACGCTGCATGAAGACATACTGGACGAAGGGTTGGATGAAGATATCAGCCATGGACATTCGAATTCGCGTGGGAGTGGGGATGGGAATGGGCGGATGCCGCCTGCGGACTTGCCCCGACGATCTGCAGCGAAGGCGCCTCGGCCGGTTCGCACCAGGGAGCATTTTCCTCCCACGCTTCGTGGAAATGCCGCGCCTGCCGGATGTTCTCCGCCTTCAGGACCTCGGCCGTGGGACCAAGGCCGACAAGCTTTCGGGCAAGGAACAGGGTCTCTGGAAAATGCTGCCGCACGAGCTGGAAGTCATGAAGGACGGCCAGAACCGTGCGTCCCTCCGCCACCCATGATTTTATCAGGACCATAAGGTCGGAAACGGTGCGCTCGTCGACGGCATTGAAGGGTTCGTCGAGCAGGATCAGCTGCGCATCCTGCAACATGGCACGGGCAAAAAGGGCGCGCTGCATCTGCCCGCCGGAGAGCGAGTCGATATTGCGTCTTTCAAAACCGGAAAGCCCGACCGCCTCCATCACGCGGTCCATCGCCGCCCGGTCTTCGGGACGGTGGCGGCCAAGCAGGCCGCGTTTCGGCCAGAGACCAAGCGCCACCAGATCCCGCACCTGCGCCGGAAAGGAGCGGTCGAGTTCCGATTGCTGCGGCAGATAAGCGACGGACAGATCTGGGCTTATCCGGCATTCGCCACCGAGCGGCTTCAAAATGCCGGCGATGCCTTTCATCAGCGTCGATTTTCCCGAGCCATTGGCGCCGACCACCGCAGTGAGCGAGCCTTTGGCGATATCGCCATTCAGATGATGCACGGCCGCGCGGCCGGCATATCCAAGCGTTAGGTTTTTGAAGGCGAGGCACGGATCGCTCATCGATCCCTCCGGGGCAGGATGTCATTCGATGGCCCTTGATATGTAATGTTATTACATTCGTCAAACGAATATGTAATGAAATAACATTAACTATCGGAAAGATACGTTGCGCTTCGCATAAGCAGCAGCCCCCGCATTGCGGGACGCTTTTTTTCCGTCGCCCGTTGACAGGCGGTCAATATGTAATGTTATTACGTTACAAAACAAAGATGGGGCAGCACCGAACCCGTCATTTCCAGATCGTGTGCGTGGCGGCCATGAGGTCCACGCGAGCTTTGCCAAAGAACGAGGTCCATATGTCGCAAAAACTTCCCGTCACCGTGCTTTCCGGCTTTCTCGGCGCCGGCAAGACGACGCTTCTCAACCATATTCTCGCCAATCGCGATGGTCTGCGCGTGGCGTTGATCGTCAATGACATGAGCGAGATCAATATCGACGCCGCACTGGTGCGCGATGGCGGCGCCAACCTCTCCCGCACGGAGGAGCAATTGGTGGAAATGACCAATGGCTGCATCTGTTGCACGCTGCGCGACGATCTCCTGACGGAGGTGCGGGCGCTGGCCGAACAGGGCCGTTTCGATTACCTGCTGATCGAATCCACCGGCATCGCCGAGCCGCTTCCGGTGGCCGCAACCTTCGATTTTCGCGATGAAAACGGCCGCAGCCTTTCCGATGTCGCGCGTCTCGACACCATGGTGACGGTGGTGGATGCCGCCAATCTTCTCAACGATTACGGCTCGTCCGATTTTCTGGCCGACCGGGGCGAAACGGCGGGCGATGGCGACAACCGCACCATCGTCGACCTTCTGGTGGAGCAGATCGAATTTGCCGATGTCGTCGTCCTCAACAAGATCGGCACCGCGACACCGGAGGAGCGGGACGCCGCCCGCAAGATCATCGTCGGGCTGAACCCGGATGCGAAACTTATCGAGGCCGATTTCGGCAAGGTGGCGCTGAATGAGGTTCTCGGCACCGGCCGTTTCGATTTCGCCAGGGCCGAAGAACACCCCCTGTGGTTCAAGGAATTGCACGGCTTCAAGGACCATATTCCCGAAACCGAGGAATATGGCATCCGCTCCTTCGTTTACCGCGCCCAAAAACCCTTCGACCCCGTGCTGTTCCAGCGCTTCATCGACCGCGCCTGGCCAGGCGTGGTGCGCGCCAAGGGCTTTTTCTGGCTGGCGACGCGTCCGCGTTATGTCGGCGAGATCAGCCAGGCCGGCGCGTTGGTGCGCACCGGCAAGATGGGCCTGTGGTGGTCCGCCGTGCCGAAGGAGCAATGGCCGCGCGAAAAGCAGTTCCTCGATATGATGAAGCCCTATCTCGATCCGGTCTTCGGCGACCGCCGGCAGGAAATCGTCTTCATCGGCTCCGATCCGATGAACGAGGCGCGCATCCGCGCCCAGCTCGATGCCTGCCTGATCGATACCGAGGCATTCACACCGGATGCATGGCGGCACCTGCCCGATCCTTTCGCAAGCTGGGACAGGCAGGCGGCTTGATCGATAGCTACCGATGCGAAGCATCTGTAAGCCGTCACCCCGGACTAGGTCCGGGGTCCAGCGCGATCAAGTCCTTGATCGCGAGAGACTCTTTTCACGGCGCAGACGCGCCGTGGCTGGATGCCAGATCTAGTCCGGCATGACAGAGGAGAGGCTTTATAGAAAATTCAGCGTCACCAGCGCCAGAACGAGATAACGCCCGACCTTGGCGATGGTGACCAGCAGCAGGAAGACCGGCAGCGGTTCCTTCATGATGCCGGCGGCGACCGTCAGAGGATCGCCGATCAGCGGCGCCCAGCTGAGCAGCAGGGACCATTTGCCATAGTGCCGATACCAGTTCTGGGCGCGCTCCAGCGCCGCCTCCCCGACCGGAAACCAGCGTTCATGCCGAAAGCGCTCGATGCCGCGGCCGAGCAGCCAGTTGACGAAGGAGCCGGCGACATTGCCGGCGCTGGCCACGGCGACCAGCAGCCAGATGGGCTGTGATTTCAGAAGGATGAGGCCGGCCAGTGCGGCCTCCGACTGCATGGGCAGAATGGTCGCCGCGATAAACGCCGTCAGGAACAAACCCGCATATACCGCCAGATCGGCCATTGCCCGCCCTTTATCATCCGCGAATCTCACGGTCTTGCCGAAGTGCCGGAAGACGCTCTTGCCGTCAAGCGGGCGATATTTCACACGGCCTTACGGCACATCGGCGGCAATGGCCCCGAGGATATCATGGCGGGCTACATCCAGCAGCGCCTTGTGAACCGACAATTGCCGGGTACTGCCGGATGCGGACATAATGAGGATCACGGTTTCCTTCGGCGGGCAATTCGGCAACGCGCAGGCGATCTCGTGGACGGAAACAATGTCGTCTTCTGAAAGAAACAGCAGTTCCCGCGTCCAGTCCTTCATGATGCGGGCCTGCGAGACGATCGCAGAGCCGCTGCGCGCAAGCGGATTCGTTTTTAGCGTCATCGGAATACCTTTCGCCCCGCCTGCGCGGCCAATGTGTCGAAGAGAGCGCGGATCGGCCGCTGCGGCATATCCATGCCGATCAGCACGATGCGCGTGGAACGATTACCATCCGGCCAGCGCTCCAGCCGGGTCAATGGATAAAGCCGGTGCTGCACCGCATGGGCGACAACCGGCCGCTCCGGGGCATCCGTTGCGCCGAAAACTCCCTTGAGTCGCAGCAGGCCGGAATGCACATTGCTGGTGACGAGCTCCAGAAAAGTGACAATCGCCTGCGGATCGAAAGCGCCGTCAAAGGTAAGATCGAAAGCCTCGACCCCGACGCCATGGCGATTGATATCGTGCCGATGGGCGGCATGAAGGCTCAGCCTGTCGGCCGCAAGCCACCCCGGCGCATCCTCCGGCTTGCCGCGCAGCGAATAATCCGACGCTGCAAACAACGACATCAGATCGAAATCGGCCGCATTGCGGTCATGGAACGAGGCCGCAGGATTGAGATCGGCGAGGCTTTCGCGGTCCACGGCTGCGGCATCGGCAAGATCGGTTTTCGTCAGAACGATATGGTCGGCAAAGGCAAGCTGTTTCCAGCCTTCGATAAAGCTGTCGAGCATCGCCGGGCCGGAGACAACGTCGAAAGCCGTGACCACGCCTGAAAGGTGGAAATGCCGGCCCACGATGTGATCGCGCAGGCCAAGCGCCGGCGTGCCGCCGGCGATCAGGCTGTTGATGATCGGCGCGGGATCGGCAAGGCCGGTGGTTTCGATGACGACCCGCGATACTTCCGGCATCATCCCTTCCAGAAAGGCCTGATGCAGCTCGTAAAGCGAGGTGCGGATATCGCTGGTGGCCGTGCAGCAGATGCAGCCCGTCGTCGTTCTGAAATATCGTTCAGAACCCGTTCGCACCAGACCGTGATCGATGGGCACCGAGCCGAATTCATTGACGATGACCGCGGCATCGCGCATGGCCGGCTCAGTCAGAAGCGCGTTCAGCAACGTCGTCTTGCCCGCGCCCAGAAAGCCGGTCAGCAGGGTAACCGGCACCGTGCGGACAGGTGGCGCGACGGCCGAATCTTGCCCGGAACCGACCGCCTTTTTCCGCTTCATTCCGAACACATCCGCACCTTCGACATCCATAAATTCACCGCACCATAATACGTAATGTAATAACATATCAATGGCGATTGTTGGATTTCGGCGGGAGTCAATCCCGCATCCGCACGCCGCCAACGGCAGGGCGCATGAAAAAACCATGGAACGAAGGAAATGGAATAATAAATCCGTTTCCTTCACTTTCGTTTTAATCGTTCCACGTTCTCTTGCATTTTCGTTAGAGTTCGCTTTTAATCAGATCGCTAATACAGAAAAGATCGCCCGCAGCCGGATCGAGGAGGATAGGCTGCAATAAGGGGCTGTATCTTTTACTGTTTTCATAACGGGAGGAATGACCTTGAAAAAACTCAGCTACCGCCTCGCCGCGGCATCCGCGCTTTCGTTTTTTGTCACATCGAATGCATATGCAGTAACCGACATTCAGTGGTGGCACGCCATGACCGGCGCCAATAACGAGGTCGTGGATACGCTTGCCAAAGAGTTCAACGACAGCCAGAAGGAATACAAGATCACGCCCGTCTTCAAGGGCACCTATCCGGAAACGCTGAATGCCGGCATCGCGGCGTTCCGCGCCAAGCAGCCGCCGGCGATCATTCAGGTCTTCGATGCCGGTTCGGGCGTGATGATGGGGGCTGCCGGCGCCATCAAGCCGGTGGCGGACGTGCTGAAGGAAGGCGGCTACACCTTTAACAAGGATGAGTATCTGGCCGGCATCGTCGCCTATTATTCCAAGCCTGACGGCACCATGCTGTCCTTCCCTTACAATTCGTCCTCGCCGATCCTTTATTACAACAAGGATGTCTTCCAGAAGGCCGGCCTTGATGCCGCCAACCCGCCGAAGACCTGGCCGGAAGTTTTCGAAGCCGCCAAGAAGATCAAGACCAGCGGTGCGGCCCAGTGCGGCTTCACCTCCACCTGGCTCACCTGGATCCAGACCGAAAACTTCGCCGCCTGGAACAACGTATCCTACGGCAGCAATGAAAACGGCCTTGGCGGCACGGATGTGAAGCTTGCGGTCAATGCGCCGCTCTTCGTCGAGCATTTCCAGGCCATTGCCGATCTCGCCAAGGACGGCACCTTCCGTTATGGCGGCCGCACTTCGGAAGCCAAGCAGCTGTTCATGTCCGGCGAATGCGGCATCCTGACCGAATCCTCCGGCGGCCTTGGCGATATCGTCAAGACCGGCATGAATTACGGCATCGGTCAGCTGCCCTATTATGAGGGCCATGGTCCGCAGAACACCATTCCCGGCGGCGCCAGCCTCTGGGTCTTCGGCGGCAAGAGCGACGCCGAATATAAGGGCGTGGCCGAGTTCTTCCACTTCCTCTCCCAGACCAAGATCCAGGCGCGCCTGCATCAGGTCTCCGGCTATATGCCCGTGACCATCGCGGCCTATGAGGAAACCAAGAAATCCGGCTTCTATGACAAGAACCCCGCCAGGGAAACGCCGCTCTTGCAGATGATGGGCAAGCCGCCGACAGAAAACTCCAAGGGCGTGCGTCTCGTGAACCTGCCGCAGGTGCGCGACATCATGAATGAAGAGTTCGAGGCGATGCTGGCCGGCAAGCAGGACGCGAAAGCGGCGCTCGACAAGATCGTCGAGCGCGGCGATGCGGCCATCAAACAGGCTGCCGGCAACTAGGAGATCCCCTGCCCCGCCCGCATCCTCGACAGGGTGCGGGCGGCATTCCCATCTCATCAGGAGATCGCCGTGCAAAGCGTCGTATTCCCCAACAAGATCCTGCCCTATCTGCTGGTTGCGCCGCAGATCATCCTCACGGTGATCTTTTTCTTCTGGCCGGCAAGCCAGGCGCTTTATCAGTCGACCATGCGCGAGGACGCCTTCGGGCTGAACAGCAATTTCGTCGGGCTGGCGAATTTTTCGGCCGTGCTCTCGGATGAAAGCTATCTGAACTCGCTGCAGGTCACGGTCATCTTCAGCATCCTGACCGCGCTCGTCTCCATGGGGCTGGCGCTGCTTCTGGCGACGGCGGCAGACCGCGTGGTGCGCGGCAAGGGTTTTTACCGCACCATGATGATCATGCCCTATGCCGTCGCCCCTGCGGTGGCCGGCATGTTGTGGCTCTTCATGTTCAACCCGGCCATGGGCACCTTCTCCTACATCCTGCGCCGCAACGGCATCATGTGGGACCCGCTGCTCAACGGCGATCAGGCCATGCTGCTCGTCGTCGCGGCTGCTGCGTGGAAGCAGATCAGTTACAATTTCCTGTTTTTTGTCGCAGGTTTGCAGGCAATTCCTAAATCATTGCTGGAGGCGGCCTCCATCGATGGCGCGCGCGGTTCGCGGCGCTTCTGGACCATCGTTTTCCCGCTGCTTGCGCCGACAACCTTCTTCCTTCTGGTCGTCAACACGGTCTACGCCTTCTTCGACACCTTCGGCATCATCCATGCGGTGACCGGCGGCGGCCCGGCCAAGGCGACGGAAACGCTGGTCTACAAGGTCTATAATGATGGTTTCGTGAACCTCAATCTCGGCTCTTCCGCCGCGCAATCCGTGATCCTGATGGTGATCGTCATCGCGCTCACCGCCTTCCAGTTCCGCTTCGTCGAGAAGCGCGTGCATTACGGCTGAGGATTTCACAATGATTGAAAATCGCCCGGTCGCCCGCGTGATCGCCCATATGATGCTGGTACTCGGCATCATCATCGTGGCCTTCCCGATCTATTACACCTTCGTCGCCTCCTCCATGACATCGACGGATATCATCCGCCCGCCCATGTCGCTTTTGCCCGGCGATCATCTTGGCGCCAATTACACCGAGGCCATGGCCGGCGGTGTCGAAAGAGTGGTCGGCGTCAGCCTCGAGCGGCTGCTGTTCAACAGCTTCGTCGTGGCGCTCGCCATCGCCATCGGTAAGATCGTCATCTCGTTCCTGTCGGCCTTCGCCATCGTCTTCTTCCGCTTTCCCTTCCGCATGGGCTTCTTCTGGATGATCTTCATCACGCTCATGCTGCCGGTGGAAGTGCGCATCCTGCCCACCTACAAAGTCATCGTCGATTTGGGCCTGATCGACACCTATGCGGGGCTGACACTGCCGCTGATGGCGTCGGCGACCGCGACCTTCCTGTTCCGGCAGTTCTTCCTGACCATTCCCGGTGAGCTGGTCGAGGCGGCGCGCATCGACAATGCCGGTCCGTTCCGCTTCATGCGGGATATTCTGCTGCCGCTGTCGAGAACCAATATCGCCGCCCTTTTCGTGATCCTGTTCATCTATGGCTGGACCCAGTATCTCTGGCCGCTGCTCGTGACCAACGACGCCAAGATGAACACGATCATCATCGGCCTGAAGCGCATGGTGGATTTCACCGACGCTTCGACGCCCTGGAATTACGTGATGGTGACGGCGATCCTCGCCATCATCCCCCCGATTATCGTTGTGGTGCTGATGCAGCGCTGGTTCGTCAAAGGTTTGGTGGAGACCGAAAAGTAATGGCAAAAATTGCGCTGAAAGACGTCCGCAAGGTTTATGGCGGCAATGTCGAGGCCATCAAGGGCGTGTCGATGGACATCGCCGACGGCGAAATGATCGTGCTCGTCGGCCCCTCGGGCTGCGGAAAATCCACCCTGCTGCGCATGATCGCCGGGCTGGAGGGCATTTCGGGCGGCCAGATCGTCATCGGCGACCGTGTCGTCAACGATCTGGAGCCCTCCGACCGCGATATCGCCATGGTGTTCCAGAACTATGCGCTTTATCCGCATATGACGGTGCGCCAGAACCTTGCCTATGGCCTGAAGAACCGCAACACGCCGAAGGAGGAGATCGAACGACGCATCACCGAGGCGGCCAAGGCGCTGGAGATCGAACAGTTCCTGGAGCGCAAGCCGCGCCAGCTTTCCGGCGGCCAGCGCCAGCGCGTGGCCATGGGCCGCGCCATTGTGCGCAAGCCCGCGGCCTTCCTGTTCGACGAACCGCTCTCCAACCTCGACGCCAAGCTGCGCGTGCAGATGCGGGTCGAAATCCGCCGCCTGCAACGCTCGCTCGCCACGACAAGCGTGTATGTGACCCATGACCAGATGGAGGCCATGACGCTGGCCGACCGGCTGGTGGTGCTGAATGCCGGCCGCATCGAGCAGATGGGCACGCCGATCGAGCTTTACGAAAAACCGGCCACCACCTTCGTCGCCACCTTCATCGGTTCGCCCTCCATGAATCTTCTGAGCCATGGCGCGACATCGGCAAACGGCTCTTCCGGCTGGTCGGTGCAGGCAACCGCGGCACTGCCGCAGGGCGTCGCCACGCTCGGCATCCGCCCCGAAGACATTACCCTTGCCGATGAAGCCCCCGCAGACGCCGCCTTCACCGGCACCGTGCAGGTGGACGCCGTGGAACTGGTGGGTGCGGAAAGCTATGTGCATGGCTCCTTCGCAGACGGCACAACAATCGTCTTCCGAGTCCACGGCCGTTCGCAGCTTCGCATCGGCGAGACGCTCAAGATCGCCGCACAGGCGAAGGACTTCCACCTGTTCGATGCGGCGGGGAAGAGAATCTAAGCCTGCCGACGAAAAAGGGACACCCGCCACTCGGCGGGTGCTCACACTATAGCTAGAATCTCCGACGGCTCGTTACCACACCAGTTCCACCTGCGGCCGGCCGTTGGAGGTTTTCTCCACCGTTCGGCCGGAGGTGTCGACATTGCAGTGGACGCGCTGGCGGAAGGCGGAAAAGCTTTCGAAAGTCACCACATCCACCGGATCGTCGAGATGCAGGGTCAGCCGGTAGCGTTCGGGATCGCCGCCGAGCGCCTGCACGCCCAGAACGGAGGCCACGAAAGGCTGGCCGAGGTAAAAACCTTCCACCCTTGAACCCAGAAGATAGGGGTGGAAGGCGGGGCGGTTGCCGGCCGATGCGTGGAGGGTGTTCCAGTCGCGGAAGCCATATTGCGCGGCGATGAGTTCCAGCGCTTTCGAATGGGTGATTGCCTGCCCCTGATCCTCAAGGGCGGCGCGCAGGCGTTTTGCCTGTTCTTTCAGCCCCTCAAGTGCGGGGAGCGGTTTGGACACGTTCATAACGGTTCTCCAACATGCGCATGCCGAATGTTCCGAAGGGGGTCCGCGTTGCCATCGACGACATGCAAAACATGGGGATGACCGTTATCAAGGATAAGAGCTTCACCAGGGGCATAAATGCCTGCGGACGGCCGGGGCTCTTTGCCCGTGGCCGTCCGTATAACTCAGAACGGGCCGCCCGTCAAAGGCCGCGCTGAAGCGCGTCCCGAGATCAGAAGCGATAGGTGATACCCGCGCCGATCAGCCACGGATCGAGCTTGGCCTTGCCGCTGATCGGCGTGCCGCCGAGTTCCGCAGTCCAGTCGGTCTTGAGGAAAATCTTCTTCACGTCGAAGTTCACGCCCCAATGTTCGTCCAGCATATAGTCGAAACCGACCTGCACGGCCGCGCCGACCTTGTTCTTGACGTCGAGATTGCTGAAACCGGGCTTTTCCGTCTGGTTATAGAACAGCGAATAGTTCACGCCCGCGCCGATATAAGGCTTGAAAGCGCCGAAATCGGTGAAGTGATATTGCAGCGTCAGCGTCGGCGGCAGCAGCCACGTCTTGCCGACCGGCGTGCCGGCCAGCACACCTTCGCCATTGATCTTGGCATAGGTGGTGCCGAGGATAAGCTCCGCGGCGAAGTTTTCGGTGAAGAAATAGCTGATGTCGAGTTCCGGGATCACGGTGTCCGAATAGGACAGGCCCGCCCCCGGCAAACCGTCGACGCTGCCGCTATCATGGGTGATGACGCCGAGGCCGCGCACGCGCAGCATCCACGGGCTTGCCGCCGCAATCGCCTCTTCGGCGGTAGGGGCCGGCGCTGCCGGGGCCAGATCGGCGGCCATGGCATTGGCGGATACCAGCATGGTAGCAACACCAACCGCGACACTGGCAAGCAAGGCGGTTTTTTTGTTTCTGTTCGTCATTCCATCTCTCCTATAGCGCACCGCAGCCGGGCAAGTCCCCGGAACCGGCTGATGACGGCGGGCTTTCGCGAATCTTCGCCTGCCGCAACCGCTTGGGGCCACTATGACGAAGGCAGAGGCGGGCCGATTGAGATGGATCAAACCGGGACGCCGATCATGGATCGGAGCGATTAACCGGCAAGCATTGTGACAATTACGCAACAAATGCCGTCCAGCAATCGGGAAGCGGATGCACAACGCGGCCGGCAGATGCCGGAAAAATACGAAAAAGGCCTGCATTTGCAGGCCTCCTTCCAGTGCATCACCTCTATCACGCGGCCTGCGGCGTCAGGGTTGCGGAACCCGGCTTGCGCAGAAGCAGAACCGAGACGGCCGCGATCATGCACATCAGACCGGCAATCTGCAGCGCGGGCATATAGGTGTCGAAGTCGCTCTTGAAGAAACCGGCGCCAAAGGCGGCGGTGGCGGCTCCCAGCTGATGGCCGGCAAACACCCAGCCGAAAACGAGACCGGCCTTTTCGCGGCCGAAATTCTCGGCAGCGAGCTTCACCGTCGGCGGCACGGTCGCCACCCAGTCCAGACCGTAAAAGACGGCGAAGACCGAAAGCTCCACGAAGCTGAACCCCGAGAATGAGAGATAAAGCAGGGACAGCCCACGCAGACCGTAAAACCAGAACAGCAGGAAACGATTGTCGAAGCGGTCGGAAAGCCAGCCGGCGAAGATCGTGCCGAAGAAGTCGAAAATGCCGATCACCGCCAACGTGCCCGCCGCCGTCACCGCAGCCATGCCGAAATCGCCGCAGATCGAAATCCAGTGTGTCTGGATGAGACCGTTGGTGGAAAGCCCGCAGACAAAGAAGGTGCCGAAAAGCACCCAGAAGACCGGGTTGCCCGATACGCTCTTCAGGGTCACCAGCGGCGATACCAGTGTGGCGAGAAGATTGTGATCCTGCTTGACCGGCTTTGCCACCGCTGTCTCGCCATAGGCCGGCAGGTCGACATCGGCGGGATGGTCACGCATCAAAAGCAGGACGAGAACCATGGCGGTGGCGATTACCGCAACGGACAGGGTCAAGGCGGTTCGCCAGCCATAGGCTTCCGTCAGCGCCGCCAGCAGCGGCAGGAAAACCAGCTGGCCGGTGGCGTTGCTCGCCGTCATGAGGCCGATTACCAGCCCGCGACGCTTGGAAAACCAGCGTGTCGCCACGGTGGCGCCCAATACCAGTGCGGTCATGCCGGTGCCGACGCCAATCACCACGCCCCAGAGCAGCAGCAATTGCCATACCTCGGTCATGAAGAAGGAGGCGACGATGCCGCCCATGATCAGGGCAAGCGCGGTGGACACCACCTGCCGGACGCCGAAGTGATTCATGAAGGCGGCGGCAAAAGGCCCGAGCAGCCCAAAAAGCACCAGCCTGACGGCCATTGCGGAGGAAATATCGGCGATATCCCAGCCGAATTCCTGATGCAGCGGCTGGATCATCACCCCGGCGGACCCCATCGCACCGGCGGTGGCCAGCATGGTCAAAAAGGTGGTTGCGGCAACGAGCCAGCCATAATGCAGATTTCTGCCGGCCATCCAGCTGGCGAGGCGTGTGGAGAGCATGTTCAAATTCCCTTTCCAGCGGCCGCGGCCGATATTTTGCGGGTATATACCCTATATTGCGGGCAGATACCCGCATATCCCCAAAATTCACAGGGCTGCGAGCAGTTCCTGCAATTGTGCTGTCTTCTCAGGCCCAAGCCGGGCCTCTATTTCATCCTGCACCCCATCCCAGAGCGGCGCGCCCGCTTTCAGGATCGCGTGGCCTTCCTTCGTCACCGTCAGCATCGCTTCCCGCTGATCCTCCCCGTGACCGATGGCGACCAGACCCATGCGAGCCAGCACCCTGGCGTTGCGGCCGACGGTGGAGCGATCCAGCTCCACCCTCGCGGCGAGATCGGTCAGCGAGACCGGCGCGGTGCGATTGATGTTCCGCAACAGGCTGAACTGACCGATATTCACGCCAAGCGGCGCCAGGGCCTCGTCATAATAGGACGAAACCTTGCGGGATGCTTTGCGCAACAGGATGCAATGGCAACTATCGTTTGGCATTTGTCTCGGGTATATACCCGTAAATTTCTGTGCGCAAGAGGCGCTCCTAGAAATTATCGGCGGGCAACGGCCGACCCCATGGCCATAGAGCAGAAACAATAAACCCCGGCTTTGGTCCGGGGTTTGATATGAGCAGCGAGGCCAGTCTCAGGCAGAAAGCCTGCGGCCGCTTGCCACCAGCAGGCCGGCAGCGCCTTCAAGCCAGCCGGATTTCAGTTCCAGCGCCAGGAAACGGCTGCGCTCGAACGGGCCGGGCATGATGAGGTGCTGGGCCTTGTCGGCGAAAAAGCCGAAGCGCTCGTAATAGGGTGCATCGCCCACCAGAAGAACGGCGCCGTGGCCACGCTTGGTGGCCTCGGCAATGGCGGCGCGCATCAGCGCCGAGCCGATGCCCTTGCCCTCATGGGCGGCATCGACGGCCAGCGGGCCGAGCAGCAGCGCTTCGACGGCGCGGCCTTCGCGCGAGATGCCGGCCTCGACGTTCCACAGGCGCACCGTGCCGATGACATGGCCATCCTCATCGCGGGCGACGAGCGCGAGGCCTTCGGCCGGAATGCGGCCGGCGCGCAGTTTTTCGGAAGACTTGCGGCGGCGGCCGGCGCCCATGGCGCGGTCCAGCAGGTTCTCACGGGCAACGACATCGCCCGGATTTTCCTGATCGACATGAAATGTCTGCGGCGTGAAAAATGCCCGTACCGAATTCAAAAGAGCGGCCATCCTTGGCCTCCCGTCACACTACCGCCCACACGCGGCCCTTGATGAAAATTGGTGGAGCCGTTCCGGCCCGCCGACACGCTTTCCTCGGCTGGAAGAGGTGCAGCAAGCAGGGATTTGCGCAACAGCACAATCGGCAGGGCCGGAACG
>Ga0209371_1001324_pt1 | contig 17288 bp, 17 predicted proteins | sample AgamicAtAmrz_FD_187165 | JGI IMG/M metagenome (GOLD analysis project Ga0209371, IMG submission 187165) | Agave microbial communities from Guanajuato, Mexico - At.Am.rz (SPAdes) (version 2) | ecosystem: Host-associated > Plants > Roots > Rhizosphere | place: Guanajato, Mexico | collected 2012-06-07
GCTGCCTGAAACGCCCATCAGGATAAAAACGTGATGCGACGGGGATTGCGTTGTCATTTTTCTGCTCCGGCAGGTGAGAATTTGCCAATGTTACCGATAACAATGTCGTTTCTCATTCTCCTGGCCGGTTAACAGCCTGGCAACCTTTTTACCAGGAAAAGCATGAAAGTGTGAGCTGACTCATAAAAACATCACAATCAGATGCTGCCACCTTCACTGATCTCAAAACCGATATCCCGCAGCGGATCATCACTGCTCTCACCGGCAATACGCGCCAGCAACATCGCCGCCGCTTCACGGCCCATGCGGTCGCGCGGCGTCAGCACTGTCGCCAGCTGTGGTGTGACGACCTGACTGATATCATGGCCGTGAAAACCCGCAATCGCCATCTGAGTGGGTACCTGCAATCCCTGGCGCTGACACTCAAACATCGCGCCGACCGCCAGGTCATCATTGGTACAGAACAGGCTATCCGTTTCAGGATAGAGACGTTGCGCCTCACGCAGCAGATCGCCACCGGCGCTGAATGATGAGGCATCCTCCATCATCACGCTGTGCGGCGTCAGACCCGCTTCGCGCATGGCGATTTCATAACCGCGCTGCTTTTGCAGCGTACGTTCATCCAGGCGTGCGCCAAGATAGACGGTGTGACGATGGCCTTTGTTGAGGATCGCCTGCGTCATCTGCCGGGCCGCTTCGACGTTATCAAAGCCGACCGCCATATCCAGGCAGGGTGTAACGCTGTCCATCACCTCAATCACCGGAATACCGGCCACTTCCAGCATACGCAGCGTGCCTGGCGTATGGGTGCGTTCGGTGAGGATAACGCCATCGATGTTCCAGCCCAGCAGCGAGCGCAGTTGCAGCTCCTCTTTTTGCGGGTTGTAACCAAAGTGGGCGACCAGCGTCTGATAGTTGGCTTCGTCAGTGACGGCTTCAATGCCGCGCAATACGTCAGCAAAAACCTGGTTGGTGAGTGACGGCAGCAGCACGCCGATGGCGCGACTGGTGGCGTTAGAGAGCATATCGGGGGCGCGATTGGGGATATAACCCAGCTCATCCAGTGCCACTGCAATCTTGTCCCGCAGGGCAACAGAGACCTGCTCAGGATTGCGCAGGTAACGGCTGACGGTCATTTTTGTAATGCCGACGCGATCGGCAACGTCCTGTAATACCGGTCTTTTCTTCTTCATCGTAGCGCCTGGGATCGCCCTGAAAGCTAAAGTACGATGAGTCTATCACTTTTCTGTCACAAAATTCCTAACCGGGCGCGACGTGGCGCGCCCGTTATCTGCTTAGACAGGTGGCAGATCAAACAGCAGGACTTCGGCAGCCGAGCTGGCTTCAATCGTCAGCGCGCTTTCGTCCCAGATCGCCAGGGCATCGCTGGTGGTGACCGCGTTGCCGTTAACGGTGACATCACCTTTCACAACCTGAATCCAGATACGACGTCCCGCATCAATCGCGACGTTATCCTGCTCACCGGCTGCCAGTACCCAGCGCGATAAGGTCATGTCCTGATAAACTTTCAGCGACCCTTCACGGGCATCCGGGCTTAACACCAGCTGACGTCCCTGCACATCCGGGAAGCGGCGCTGATCGTAGCGTGGCTCAATGCCGGTACGCTCAGGAATGATCCAGATCTGATAGAGGTGCAACGGCTCGCTTTCGCTGGCGTTGTACTCAGAGTGACGGACGCCAGTACCGGCGCTCATGATCTGGAACTCCCCTGCCGGGATCTGCTCTTTGTTGCCCATGCTGTCCTGATGCTCAACCGTACCGGAGAGCACGTAGGTCAGAATTTCCATATCTTTATGCGGATGGGTGCCAAATCCCTGACCGCCATCGATCACATCTTCATTGATGACCCGCAGCGCGGAGAAACCCATGAAGTTCGCATCGTGATAACTGGCGAAAGAGAAGGTATGCCAGCTATCCAGCCAGCCATGGTTTGCGTGACCGCGTTCTTCAGCTTTGCGTACATAGATCATGTTCAAATCTCCTCAATGTTTTTTATAGTGTGTCCCTGAGGGGGTTGGATTGATAGCTGAAAAACTTCACTCCTCTGTTCAAATTCATTGAATGAGCGTGAATCAGTGGCTGAAAAGCATTGAAGGAGAGCAGGCAAAAAAAAGCCAGCATCTAAGCTGGCGAAATAATACTGGAAGCAATGTGAGCAATGTCGTGCTTTTCCAGGCTGTCGGGCGACCTCCCGGAAACGCATGGCAATAATAATCATTATCATTCGCGTCTGTAAAGTCATTTTCACTTTTTTTAGCTTGATTAATGATCTGAATTCCTTGATGTTTAAGAGGTTTTTAAGGGCTAAAGGAGCGATCATGAGTGAAATAGTTGTCCGCCACGTCATGCCAGAAGATGCTGCTGCGCTGCACAGGATTTACAGTCAGCCAGATACCCAGGCCAGCACACTGCATCTGCCCTACTCATCGCTACAGATGTGGCAGACCCGCCTCGCTACGCCACAGCCCCATTCACATCTGCTGGTGGCCTGTATTGATGAGGAGGTCGTCGGTCAGTGTGCGCTGCATGTGGAGGAGCGCCCCAGACGCCGTCACGTCGCCTCTTTGGGGATGGGCGTGGATGAACGCTACCGGCAGCGAGGCGTCGGCACGGCACTCATGCGTGAAATGGTCTCGTTGTGCGACAACTGGCTACAGGTGAGCCGGATGGAGCTGACGGTGTTCGTCGATAATGGCCCGGCCATCGCCCTGTATCAGCGTTTCGGTTTTGAGATTGAGGGAACGGCCAGAGGTTTCGCCATACGGCACGGTGAACTCATCGACGCGCATTATATGGCGCGGATTAAAGCCTGACCTGTGATGATGAAAAAGGTCACCTGCTGGTGCCCTTTATGCTGAAAACCCTGGCACGGTTCGCTGTCAGTCATCGCCTGCACAGGAAACGGGGTCAGATCGGAAAGACGCAAAAGCCGTCATCCATGACACGCTCGGCCCGCGCTGGCCTGGTGCGGGACGCTTTCCTCTTCTGACCCCGTTCCCTGCGCGTTAAGCTTATTTATTGCTTTCAGATTCACCTGGGTCAGGTTTGTATCAGTAACCCGCACTCAAATCATCAATGCTGCGCGGATCCGAAGCACCATACAGCATGCCGTCAGGCCCAATCATGATGCTCTGCGTACTGCCCATCGACGGCAGCACTTTCACATGCTGGCCTTTAGCTTCCAGCAGACGCAATGTATCTGGGCTAAAGCCCTTCTCCACCCGCAGCTGATCCGGCAGCCACTGATGATGGAAGCGTGGCGCATTGGTGGCTTCCGCGACGTTCATCCCGAAATCGATGCTGTTCACCACCATCTGCAGCACCGTGGTGATAATACGGCTGCCGCCCGGACTGCCGGTCACCAGCCAGGTTTTGCCGCCTTTAGCGACGATGGTCGGCGACATTGATGACAACGGACGCTTCGCCGGCTGCACCGCATTCGCTTCCCCGCCCACCAGCCCGTAGACATTTGGTGTGCCCGGCTTGGCGGAGAAGTCATCCATTTCATTATTCATCAGGATGCCACTCTTGCCCGCCACAATTCCGCTGCCGAAATAGGTATTCAGCGTGTAGGTGACCGCAACGGCATTCCCCTGCTTATCCACCACCGAGAAATGCGTGGTCTGATTACTTTCGTAAGGTTCGAGCTTACCGGGCTTGATCTCGCTGGAAGGGCGCGCCTTTGCCACGTCGATCTGCTGCGCCAGCGTTTTAGCATAGGCTTTACTGGTCAGCGCCTGCCATGGCACCTTCACGAAATCGGGATCGCCGAGATATTCCGAGCGGTCCGCGTAGGCATATTTTTCCGCTTCCGCCATCACCTGCATGGCGTCAGCGCTGCCAAAGCCCATCTTCGCCAGATCGAAGTTCTCCAGGATATTGAGGATCTGCACGATGTGGATACCACCGGATGAGGGCGGCGGCATCGAGAAGACTTCATAACCGCGGTAGGTGCCACTGATGGGCTGACGCTCGACCGCGCGATAGGCTGCCAGGTCAGCTTTGCTGATCAGCCCGCCATGCTGCGCCATCTCGCCGGCGATCTCATCCGCGATTTCACCTTTGTAAAACGCATCCGGCCCCTGACGGGCAATCAGTTGCAGACTGTGCGCGAGGTTTTTCTGCACCAGCTTATCGCCTTTCTGCCACGGCGTGCCGTCCGGTTTGTAGAAAATCGCTTTACTGTTGGGATGGGTGATCAGCACTTCTTTGCCGTAGGTTTTCAGATCGTCTGCCAGCGCATCGTTGACCGGAATACCGTCACGCGCCAGTCTGATGGCCGGTGCCAGCAGGGTGCGCAGCGGCAGGGTGCCATATTTCTTCGCCGCCAGCGCCAGTCCAGCGACGGTGCCCGGCGTACCGGAAGCCAGATGAGATGTCAGCGACAGCTTACTGTCGGCGTTGCCCTGCTTATCCAGGAACATATCGCGTGACGCGTGGCCCGGCGCCATTTCACGGAAATCGATAGCGGTGGCGCGGCCAGAGGCGGTGCGCAGCAGCATAAAGCCGCCTCCGCCCAGGTTGCCCGCCTGCGGATGGGTCACGGCCAGCGCAAAGCCCACGGCGACCGCGGCATCCACCGCATTCCCGCCCTGACGCAGAATTTCCACGCCCACCTGGGTTGCCAGCGCATCCACCGACGCCACCATGCCGTGCTGCGCTTTTACCGGGTGAAAAGTATCACTGTCCACACCGTAGGAGACCGGCGGAGCCTGAGTGGGCGCGGCGTTCGCGCCTGCCACCACGGTCAAACTCATCACCAGCGACCAGCTAAGCTGACGCACTGTCTGCTGCATTTTCATCCTGCCACCATCCCATGTTGTTATTTACATTTTTTTATCATTTCTGCAAGTGCCTACAAATACAGCAAAATAACCGGGGTTAAGTCAAATCAGGAATACATCTGAAAGTAAGGTCTGTGATATCGCGTAAACTTATGGGTGCGACCCTGATATCGGTGTGCGCCGTTGTGCACCCAAAAAACCTGTCGCGATAAAGGAAGGAGGAAAGATGAAAAAGTGGATGATTGTTTTAGCCGCCCTGCTGCCTTTCGCCAGTCAGGCGAACACGCTGAACAGCACCAACGATCCGAATAAACCGGGTTATAACCCGAGTCAGCAGCGGATGCAGTCGCAGATGCAGAGCCAGCAACAGCAGCAACAGCTGAAGCTGCGCCAGGATCAGCAGCGTCAGACGCAGGACATGCAGCGTAAAATGCAGGAGCAGCGCAACAGCGCCCAGCAGCGGGTGATAACCACGCAGCCGGGCCAGCAGAACCAGAATCCGAATCAGAACTAATGAAAATCGGGGCCAATGATGTCGATGCTGTCAGTACAGATGGCATCGACGCCCCACTTCAGCAATTCCCGCGCCCGGTCCGGGCTGTTCACGGTATACACCAGAATCTTCAGTCCGCCTGCTTTCAGTTCGGCGACCCGCTCAGCGGTCAGCACCTTGTGATTAAGATGGATCGACACGCACGCCAGCGCGCTCGTTTTTTCCTGCCATTGTGGATCCCAGCTGTGCGACAGCAGGCCACGCGGCAGCTGCGGCTCGGCCTGCATCGCCGCTTCCAGCGCCTCAAAAGAGAACGATGAGAGCAGCGGTGCTGTCTGATCCTGCCACAGGATCGCGGCAGCCTGCGCCACGGCGCGTCCGGTTTCAGCGTCGCTGCCGGTGGTCGGCTTGATTTCAATGTTCGCCATCATCTGATGCTGACGGCAGCGTGCTGCCACCTCATCCAGCCGCGCCAGCTTCTCGCCGGTAAATGCGTTACCAAACCAGCTGCCCGCATCGAGCTGCGACAGCTTCTCCCACGGCAGCTGACCCGCCACGCCCCAGCCGTTGCTGGTGCGATCCAGCGTGTCGTCATGTAGCAGGAAGATCTGCGCATCCATTGATAATTTGGCATCAAACTCAATCATCTGATGACCATACTTTGCGCCGACATCAATTGCCGCCAGGGTGTTTTCCGGTGCCAGTTTACCGCCGCCGCGATGGGCAACGATGCGGGGATAGGGCCAGTGTTGTGTGCTCATTCCAGACGCTTTCCATGGGTTGAATCGAAGAAGTGTAACGCATCTGACGGCAGATGCAGCCACAGCGTACTGCCTGGCTGCGGCCGTTCGCTGTGGGCTAAGCGTACCACCAGTGGCGTGTCCCCGATGCGACCATGTGCCAGATTATCGGCGCCCAGCATCTCCAGCGTATCGACGCGTAGCGGTACGCCGCCCTGCTCACGGCAGCTTTGCTGGATATGCTCTGGCCGGATACCCAGCACCACCGGCTGGTTAGCCCATTTTGCTTTACTGTCGCTGAGCGGCAGTGCGTGCGAGGCGTCGAGGTCAAAGCGTGAGCCGTCACTGCTGAACTGCCCTTTCAGCAGGTTCATGGCGGGCGCGCCGATAAACGAAGCGACAAACTGGCTGGCAGGACGCTCATATACTTCGACCGGCGTGCCGATCTGCTCGACCACCCCTTTATTCATCACCATCACCCGCTGTGCCAGCGTCATCGCCTCGACCTGATCGTGCGTTACATAGAGGCTGGTGGTCTGTAAGCGACGATGCAGCTGCTGCAGCTCCAGCCGCATCTGTACCCGCAGGCGGGCATCGAGATTCGACAGCGGCTCATCGAACAGAAACACCGCCGGTTCACGCACGATGGCGCGGCCCATCGCCACACGCTGTCGCTGTCCGCCCGACAGTTCGCGAGGCCGACGCATCAATAGATGATCCAGCTCCAGACTGCGCGCCGCGTCGAGCACCCGCTGGCGTATCTGCTCTTTGCCCATCCCGCGGATTTTCAGGCCATAGGCCATGTTCTCCTCCACCGACATGTGCGGATAGAGCGCGTAGTTCTGGAATACCATCGCAATGCCGCGATCTTTCGGCTCTTCCTGGGTGACACGCCGGTCATCGATATAGATATCGCCGGAGGTAACGCGCTCCAGTCCGGCCACCATACGCAGCAGCGTCGATTTTCCGCAGCCCGATGGCCCGACCATCACCATAAATTCGCCTTCATTGATGGTCACGTTCAGCGGCTGAATGATCTGATTTTTGCCATCGTAGGACTTGGTTACTGCCTGAAGGGTTACGCCTGCCATCTTATTTCTCACTCTCAACCAGACCGCGCACAAAGGCACGCTGCATGACTAACACCACCGCAAGCGGTGGGATCAGGGTTAATAACATTGCCGCCATCACTTCGTTCCACTGGGTCGGCGAGCCGCTGGTGGAGATCATGCTTTTGATCCCCGCCACCGCCGTGCCGAGGCTGGCGTCATTGATGATCAGCAGTGGCCAGAGATACTGATTCCAGCCGTAGATAAAGGTGATCACGAACAGCGCCGCCAGATTGGTTTTCGACAGCGGCAGAACTATGTCGATAAAAAAGCGCATCGCGCTGGCACCGTCGATGCGCGCCGCTTCCACCAGCTCATCCGGCAGCGACATAAAGAACTGACGAAACAGAAAGGTAGCGGTGGCCGAAGCCATCAGCGGCAGGGTCAGGCCGCTGTAGCTGTCGAGCAGATTAAGATCGGCAATTACCTGTACCGTGGGGAAGATACGCACCTCAACCGGCAGCATCAGCGTGATGAAAATCAGCCAGAAAAAGAGCGTGCGCAGCGGAAAGCGAAACCAGACCAGCGCAAACGCCGACAGCATCGACACCGTGATTTTGCCCAAGGTAATGCCCAGTGCCATGATCATGCTGTTGAGCAGCATCAGGCCAAACGCCGGGCCGCTGCCGTTAACGCCGTGAGTCCAGATGCGCGAGATGTTCTCCCACAGGTGCGTACCGGGCACCAGCGTCATCGGCACCTGATAGACCGCCTCGTTATCCAGCGTCGCCGCCACAAAAGCGACATAGAGCGGAAACAGGATGGTGAGCACGCCCAGCATCAGCACGATGTGGCTGAAGATATCCAGCCCGCGTCGATTCTCAATCATTGATATTGCACCTTACGTTCAACAAAGCGGAACTGGAGCACCGTCAGACCGATCACCAGCAGCATCAGCACCACCGACTGCGCCGCGGACGAAGAGAGATCCAGACCAGTAAAGCCTTCGCGGTAGATTTTGTAGATCAGCGTGGTGGTCGCCTGCACCGGCCCGCCGCCGGTCGCGGCATCGATCACCGGGAAAGTATCGAAGAAGGCGTAGATCAAATTCACCACCAGCAGGAAGAAGCTGACGGGCGTGATCAGCGGCAGCGAGAGATTGAAGAAGCGACGCACCGGGCCGGCACCGTCAATGGCGGCGGCTTCCACCAGCGATTTGGGGATAGATTGCAGGGCGGCGAAGAAGAACAGGAAGTTGTAGCTCATCTGCTGCCAGATCGACGCCAGCACCACCAGGAACATCGCCTGACCGCTGTTCTGTGCGTAGTTCCAGTTGTAGCCGACGTGATTCAGCAGGTAACTGAACAGGCCCAGACCGGGGTTAAACAGGAACATCCAGAGCACCGCAGCCACCACGGGCGCAACGGCGTAGGGCAGCAGCAGCAGGGTCTGATAGAGGCGGCGCAGTCGCACCACATAGTCCACCAGCGCCGCCAGCAGCAGCGAAAATACCATGCCGAACACCGTGACCATGCTGCTGAATTTTATCGTGGTCCAGAACGAATCCAGATAGTAGGGATCGGCAAACAGGCGTCTGAAGTTTTCCAGCCCGACAAAGCTGCTGGAGATGCCAAAGGGATCGAGACTTTGCAGCGAATACCACAGTGCTTCACCGGCAGGCCAGAGAAAGAAGATGGCGGTAATCAGCAGTTGCGGCAGCACCAGAAGATAGGGCAACAGGCTGGTGCGAAAGACCGGACGGGATGAAGACATGGCGTACCTGACGTCAGAAAAGAGGGGCCAGCCTGGGCTGGCCAGGGGAGAGATTACTTCATTTGCTGCTGGAAGCGGCGCAGCAGCTCATTGCCGCGTTTCACTGCGTTATCCAGCGCGCTTTGCGGCGACTGTTTGCCGGTCCAGACGCTTTCCAGCTCCTCGTCGATCACGGTACGAATCTGCGGCATGTTGCCCAGACGCATCCCTTTGGTGAACGGCAGTGGCGGCTTATTCATCATCTGGCGGGTCGCGATATCTGCCCCCGGATTCTTGTCGTAGAAGCCCTGCTGTTTCGTCAGCTCGAAGGCAGCAGTGGTAATCGGCAGATAGCCGGTTTTCTGATGCCATTCCGCGGCGATTTCCGGTTTAGCCAGGAACTGCATGAACTCGGCCACGCCTTTGTAGGTTGCCGCATCTTTGCCTTTCATCACCCACAGGCTCGCACCACCAATCAGGGCGTTCTGCGGCGCATTCGGTACGGTGTCGTCATACGGCATCATGCCGACGCCGAAGTTGAATTTAGCGTAATGACGGATATCGGCCAGCGAACCGGATGAAGCGGTGGTGATACCGCAGTCGCCGTTGTAGAACTTGGCGGTGGACTCATCTTTGCGGCCAAAATAGGTGAAGTCCCCTTTCTTATTCATCGCTTCCAGCAGGTCGATATGACGAACCTGAACCGGCTTGTTGAACTCCAGCACCGCATCAAGACCATCAAATCCGTTGTTCTCCGTCGCTACCGGCAGAGCATGCCAGGCACTGAAGTTTTCGATCTGGATCCAGCCCTGCCAGCCGCTGGCGTAGCCACAGCTCATGCCTGCTTTGCGCAGTGCCGCGGCATCGGTCGCCAGCTCCTGCCAGGTTTTCGGTGGCTGGTCCGGGTTCAGACCCGCTTTTTTGAAGGCGTCCTTGTTGTAGTAGAGCACCGGCGTCGAGCTGTTAAACGGCTGAGAGATCAGCTGACCTTTGCTGTCGCTGTAGTAGCCCGCCACCGTGGGTACGAACTGCTTTTCATCAAAGGGGATGCCGGCATCTTTGAAAACCTGATGCACCGGCACAATCGCCTTTGACGCCATCATGGTCGCCGTACCGACTTCATAAACCTGCAGCACCGCAGGTGCTTTGCCGCTGCGCACGGCCGCGATCCCTGCCGCCAGGCTCTGCTCGTAGTTACCTTTGTAGGTCGGAACAATTTTGTAATCGGGATGCGTCTCGTTAAAACGCTGTGCCAGCGAATCCACTTCTTTGCCTAGCTCGCCTTCCATGGAGTGCCAGAAAGGGATCTCAGTGGCGGCCATGGCATGGCTGCTGAGCGTCAGACCGAGCAGCACGCTCATCAGGCTACGACGAAAGGTAACGACGGACATAGAATTTTCCTGTGCAGGTAAATACGCGTGAAATCTCAGATTTCTGGTTTGCGAAGTAACATGACACGGGGAAATGACGGATTAATAACAGGCAGATGACAGCGGGGTGACAGGCTTTATTGAGGAAAAGAGGACGCTGGCAGCACGGCGGCAAAACGCCCGCGCTGCCAGTTTTAGTTACATAAATTGCAGAGCAATTGGAAGCTGAAAATACCTGACTGAGGTTTTAAACCACGCCCACAAGGCCATCCTCAGCTCCCCCAAATCGATGCTCAAGGCCGTCGGCGGCGCAGCCAGGTTGCGGGCGGACAGCGCGCAGCCACCGGAGCGTACACGTAGTACGTGAGGATGGCGAGCTCTGCCCAACCGGAACCTGGCAAGTAAGCCAGGCCGTGCCCCATCAGGCACCTAAGTAAGCGCTGCGGACGGCTTCGTTTGATAGGAGCGCTGCACCGGTGTCTTCGAGCACCACATGCCCGTTCTCCAGCACATAGCCCCGATCCGCCAGCTTCAGCGCCTGATTCGCATTCTGCTCCACCAGGAAAATCGTCATCCCTTCGCTGCGCAGTTGCTCAATGGTGTCGAAGATCTGCTGAATAATGATCGGTGCCAGTCCCAGCGACGGCTCATCCAGCAGCAGCAGGCGCGGCTGGCTCATCAGCGCACGGCCAATCGCCAGCATCTGCTGTTCGCCGCCTGACATCGTTCCGGCACGCTGGATTTTACGCTCCTCCAGCCGTGGAAAGAGTTCATACACGCGCTTAATCCGCGTCAGATACTCCTGACGGCTGGCAAAAAAGCCGCCCATCGCCAGGTTCTCTTCCACCGTCATGCGCGAAAACACCCGCCGTCCCTCTGGCACGATGGCGATCGCTTCGCGCATGATGCGTGCCGTTTGCCAGTCGGTAATGGCTTTGCCATCAAAAGTGATGGTGCCCTGGGTCGCGCGCGGCTCGCCGCACAGCGTGCCCAGCAGCGTGGTTTTTCCGGCTCCGTTAGCGCCAATCAGTGTGACGATTTCTCCCTGATTGATATAGAGGCTGACGTTGTGCAACGCCTGAATTTTGCCGTAGTGAGCACTGACGTTCTCAATGGTTAACATCGCATTTGCCATCTCAGGCCTCTCCTAAATAGGCACGAATGACATCCGGATTATTACGAATCTCCTCCGGCGTTCCGTTAGCCAGCGGCGTTCCCTGATTAACCACGTAAATACGGTCAGAAATGCCCATCACCAGCTTCATATCATGTTCAATCAGCAGCACCGACACCTTGTGTTCGCCACGCAGTTCCGCAATCAGCGCGTCCAGCTCATGGGTCTCTTTGGGGTTAAGACCCGCCGCCGGTTCATCCAGCATCAGAATCTCCGGGCGCGTCACCATGCAGCGCGCAATCTCCAGACGACGCTGCTGACCATAGGCCAGATTACCCGCCTGACGGTTTGCCAGATCCAGCAGACCCACCCGCTCCAGCCAGGTCGCCGCACGATCCAGCGCCTCGCTCTCAGTGCGGCGAAACGCCGGGGTTTTCAGCAGGCCGGAAAACACGCCGCTTTTCAGATGCTGATGCTGCGCGACCAGCAGGTTCTCAATCACCGTCATCTCACGGAACAGGCGGACGTGCTGGAAAGTGCGCACGATGCCCATCCGCGCAATCTTCTGGCCCGGCAGCCCTTCCAGATGCTGCTCACGCAATTTGATCGTGCCGCCGGTGGGCTTGTAAAAGCCGGTCAGGCAGTTGAACACGGTGGTTTTACCGGCACCGTTGGGGCCAATCAGTGAAACGATCTCCTGCGGACGCAGCTCCAGTGCCACATTGTTTACGGCTAACAGACCGCCGAAGCGCATCATCAGGCCTTCAACGGCTAATAAAGGCTGAATCATGCCTGCTCTCCTTTTTTAGCGGCTCTGAGCTTCAGATGCGGACGCTTCATCGGTAATAATCCCTGCGGACGCCAGATCATCATCAGCACCATCAGGCCACCCAGCACCAGCATGCTGTACTCATTAAGATCGCGCATCAGCTCGCGTGACACCACCAGCAGAATGGCGGCCAGAATCACCGCAAACTGCGAGCCCATCCCGCCAAGTACCACAATCGCCAGCACAAAGGCGGACTCGACAAAGGTAAAGGATTCCGGACTGACAAAGCCCTGACGCGCGGCAAACAGACTGCCAGCAAAGCCCGCAAACGCGGCACTGATGGTAAAGGCGGTCAGCTTGATGCGGGTCGGACTCAGGCCCAGTGAACGGCAGGCAATCTCATCCTCGCGCAGTGCTTCCCAGGCGCGGCCCAGCGGCATCCGCAGCAGCCGGTTGATCACGAACAGCGTCAGTACCACCAGCAGCAGCGCCACCAGGTAGAGGAAGATGATGCGGTCGCTGGGATCGTACTTCAGCCCAAAGAAGTTGTGGAAGGTATCCCAGCCGCCCTCACGTGGCGTACGGCCAAACTCCAGACCAAACAGCGTCGGTTTCGGGATCTGGCTGATGCCATTTGGCCCGCCGGTCAGGGCGGTGTTGTTCAGCAGCAGAATACGCACGATCTCACCAAAGCCCAGCGTCACAATCGCCAGATAGTCGCCGCGCAGTCGCAGTACCGGGAAGCCCAGCAGCAGGCCAAACAGCGCCGCAACCATGCCGGAGAGCGGCAGGCACTGCCAGAAGCCAAGACCGTAATAGTGGTTCAGCAGCGCAAAAGTATAAGCGCCGATGGCGTAGAAGCCGCCATAACCCAGTACCAGCAGGCCAGAGAGTCCGACCACCACGTTTAAGCCCAGACCGAGCATCACGTAGATCAGCGTCATGGTAGCGATATCGACGGTGCCGCGTGACACCAGGAATGGCCACGCAACGGCGGCGATAATCAGCACTGCCATCACCAGCTTCTGCTTCGGCGTCGAGCCATCCAGACCAGGCAACACCAGCGCCGGACCGGAGATTTTCTTAAGGCCGCTTTGCCAGATCGGACGCAGCAGCTGGAACAGAAACACCACCGCACAGCCCGCGGCGATCCAGTTCCAGCGCACGCTACCGGCGTTCTGAACCACCAGATTCGTACCGTCCAGATTCAGGCGCAGTCCCATAAAGAAGGTGGCGAGCACCAGCAGCATCAGGGAGGAGATCAGGGCGTTGATAAAAGAGGTCTTCATACTTTTTCGACCTCCGGACGACCCAGAATTCCGGTCGGCATCACCAGCAGCACCACAATCAGCAGGGCAAACGAAACCACATCTTTATATTCCGTGCTGAGATACGCAGAAGTCAGCGCTTCAGCAATGCCCAGCACCAGGCCGCCAATCATGGCCCCCGGAATACTGCCAATCCCGCCCAGCACCGCGGCGGTAAAGGCTTTCATGCCCGCCATAAAGCCGATGAAGGGGTTGATCGAACCGTAGAACTGGCCCAGCAGTACGCCTGCGACTGCCGCCATCGCGGCACCGATCACAAAGGTCAGCGAGATCACGCGGTCGGTGTTAATCCCCAGCAGGCTGGCCATTTTCAGGTCTTCCGCACAGGCGCGACAGGCGCGGCCCATGCGGGAATAGCGGATGAAGGTGGTCAGCGCCAGCATCGCCAGGAAGGTCACCACCCAGATCACAATCTGCATGGCAGAGATGGTCGCGGCAAAACCGTTGCTCTCGCCCACCGTCCACTGCCCGGTGATCAGGCTCGGCAGCGCCAGGTCGCGTGAACCCTGGGTCAGGCTGACGTAGTTTTGCAGGAATATCGACATCCCGATGGCGGAGATCAGCGCAATCAGGCGCTTGGATGAACGCACAGGCCGGTAGGCGACGCGCTCAATGCTCCAGCCGTAAGCGCTGGAGATAATGACTGCCATCACAAAGCCAGCGGCAATCATCAGCCAGGTGGTATCGATGCCCATCATCATCAGGGCGGCAATCACGATAAAGGAGACATAGCTACCGATCATGTAAACCTCGCCGTGGGCAAAGTTAATCATGCCGATAATGCCGTAAACCATGGTGTAACCGATGGCGATCAGCGCGTAGGTGCTTCCCAGGGTCACACCATTAAACATCTGCTGAATAAAATAGAGGAACTGCTCGGACATACCTTGACCCTTACTTAACCGATCGCAGGTGATCGGGGTACAAAAAACGCCTGGCAGACGAGCACCAGGCGTTCGTGTCGCTGGTCAGGGGAAACCGGTTACCCGGCTTCCCGCTCACCACAAAACAGCCTGGTTTACTTCACAGCGGTCGAGGTGCCATCGGCATGCCATTTGAAGACGCCGAATTCAAAGCCCTTGAGATCGCCCTTCTCATCCCAGTTCAGGTTGCCCATCACCGTTGGGACCGCAGCGCCTTCCTTGAGGTTTTTCACGATAGCGTCCGGCTCAGCGCTCTTGCTGCGCTCCATGCCGGTTGCCAGCGACTGCAGTGCTGCATAGGTGGTCCAGACGAACGGGCCGGTCGGATCCAGTTTCTTCGCTTTCAGCGCGTCCACAATCGGTTTGTTGGTTTCAACCTGGTCGTAGCGTTTCGGCAGGGTCACCAGCATGCCTTCAGAGGCTGCACCGGCGATGTTCGACAGCGAGGCGTTACCCACGCCTTCTGGTCCCATAAACTGGGTTTTCAGACCCGCAGCACGTGCCTGACGCACGATCTGCCCCATTTCAGGGTAGTAACCGCCGAAATAGACGAAGTCGACGTTCTCTTTCTTGAAGCGGGCTACCAGCGTAGAGAAATCTTTATCGCCTGCGGTGATCCCTTCAAACATCACGATATTGGCGCCCTGCTTTTTCAGGCTCTCCTGCACGGAGCGCGCCAGACCTTCGCCATACTGCTGTTTGTCATGCACCACAGCGATACGCTGCGGTTTCAGCTCTGTCATTACGTATTTTGCGGCAGTCGGCCCCTGATCGGAGTCGAGACCGGTGGTGCGCATAATCAGTTTATAGCCACGGGAAGTCAGGTCAGGTGCGGTCGCGGCCGGGGTGATCATCAGCACGCCTTCATCTTCATAGATGTCAGACGCCGGCTGGGTGGAGGAAGAGCAGAGGTGGCCGATGACGTAGCGGATGCCGTCGTTAATCACCTTGTTCGCGACCGCAACCGCCTGTTTCGGGTCACAGGCGTCGTCATATTTCACCGCCACCAGCTTGTTGCCGTTAACGCCGCCTTTGGCATTGATATCTTCAATCGCCTGCGTTGCGCCGGCGAACTGCATGTCGCCGTACTGCGCCACCGGACCCGACATTGCGCCGACAATGGCCACTTTGATATCTTCAGCCAGCGCCGCATGGCTCATCGCCAGTGCTACACATCCCGCCAGTAATGCGCGACCTTTCATTTTCATCCTGACTACCCCATTTGTTTTGTCGTGTATGTTGTGAGTGCTTGCGTTGCCAGATAAAGTCGAAAACTGATTAATGATGAATGAGTTAGCGTACTTTTCTGACATTTATTAGTAATAAGGCTTTATTTTTCAGGTTATTAAACAGGAAGTTTCTTCTGTAAATCAACTGACACATTCAGAATTGACCAGGTTAAACAGCATAATACACTGGATGCAACGGCCGGTTTATGACCACTTTGCCAGCGCGTTATGCTGGATTGATCGCACGCTATCCAGGTTTACTCCTGTTATCCTGGCATCCAGGCCATCTTTTGACCTGTTTTATTGATGAAAATGTGGTGGCCCTCTGGTTGTATACTTTCGCTACACTTTCCCCTTTTTTAGAGGTTTTTGTTATGAAGCTCACTATCCAGCGCCTGACCGCGCTGACGCCGCAGGACCGCATCGATCTTGGCAAAGTCTGGCCGGATCTGGAGATGGAAAAACTGGAGCAGGGTTTGAGTGAGTCTCATCGTCTTTACGCGGCGCGCTTTAACGACCGCCTGCTGGCGGGTTTGCAGCTGGAAATTTCCGGCATCCATGGCAAGGTTCACCGGCTGGCGGTGCGCGATGTCACCCGGCGACGCGGGGTAGGACAGTATTTGCTGGAGGAGACGATCAGGCAGAATAGTTCGATAGTAGACTGGTGGATTGCCGATGATGGCAGTGACGATCAGCGGGTACGGGCAGCGTTTATGCAGGCGTGTGGCTTCAGGGCGCAGAGTGACGGCTGGATACGGGCGGCAGACTAGCCAGACGCAGAAAACAAAAAGGGCGACATCATCTGTCGCCCCTTAAGGTGTTGAAGTGCGTTACGCTTCAATCGCCATACGCAGTTTCTTCATGGCGTTCTTTTCCAGCTGCCGGACACGTTCGGCTGACACGCCGTACTGATCGGCCAGCTCCTGCAGCGTGGTTTTATTGTCTTCGTCCAGCCAGCGGGCGCGAATGATGTGCTGACTGCGCTCATCCAGACCTTCCATCGCATAGCTCAGCTTGTCAGCCGCGTGCGCATCCCAGTTATCTTCTTCGATGCCGTCGGCAAAGTCAGAGGTTTTATCCTGCAGATACAGCACCGGTGCCATAGAACGGCCTTCGCTGCTCTCGTCGTCGGCAGACATATCAAAGGTCATATCCTGCGCGGCCATACGCGATTCCATTTCGCGCACGTCTTTGCTGCTTACGCCCAGCTCGCGCGCAACCATCTCGACTTCGTCCTGATTGAACCAGCCCAGACGCTGCTTGGTTTTACGCAGGTTAAAGAACAGCTTACGCTGTGCTTTGGTGGTCGCGACTTTCACGATACGCCAGTTACGCAGCACGTATTCGTGAATCTCCGCTTTAATCCAGTGCACGGCGAACGAAACCAGACGCACGCCCACTTCAGGGTTGAAGCGACGCACCGCTTTCATCAGGCCGATGTTACCTTCCTGGACCAGGTCAGCCTGTGGCAGACCATAGCCGGAGTAATTACGAGCGATATGAACTACAAAGCGTAGGTGTGACAGGATCAGCGTCTTAGCTGCTTCCAGATCGCCCTGGTAATGCAGCCGTTCAGCCAGCGCTTTTTCCTCTTCTGCCGAGAGCATCGGCCAGGTATTCGCCGCCCGGACGTAAGACTCCAGGTTGCCAAGAGGAGCAATAGCTAAAGTTTGCATTTCTTTGGTCATTCAAACCCTCACAAATTCAGTGGAATTG
>Ga0209371_1001329_pt1 | contig 17241 bp, 15 predicted proteins | sample AgamicAtAmrz_FD_187165 | JGI IMG/M metagenome (GOLD analysis project Ga0209371, IMG submission 187165) | Agave microbial communities from Guanajuato, Mexico - At.Am.rz (SPAdes) (version 2) | ecosystem: Host-associated > Plants > Roots > Rhizosphere | place: Guanajato, Mexico | collected 2012-06-07
CGAGATTCCGTGCGGTCGTATAGGCGGCGATTTCGTAGTGCTCGACGCGCAACGCGGCACCGATCAAGGCCAGATCCGCAGGGGCGTCCTCTTTCTTCTTACCTTCTGCCATCACCTCCTCACCTTCTTCGACCAGACCGGCCATTCCCTTGCAGGGTTTGGCGCGTGCAGTCGAACCGAGAAGACGGAGACATTCGATCAAGCGATCGACCTGCATCTCCGTTTCCGCGAGGTGCTGCTCGAGAAGCGTTCGCAGCTGCGAACTGCGAGCAGCTTTCTGCATCTTCGGCAAGGCTTTCAAAAGTTGCTTTTCCGCATGCAGCAGGTCACGCAACTCATCGACGAGCACGTCCTGAATCGCTTCCGATCCTTCAGAAAGAGCGCTGCGCGCTTTGATAGCTGGACCGTCGCTCTCAGTATTCCTGATGTTCTGGAAGGCTGGGGCCTCGACAAACTCCCAATCTCCGCCCTCGTTCCATGGGCCTCGCGTATCCACTTCCCCGAGATCGCCTTCTCCCGTCGAGTCATTGAAAAACTGATCGACAAGACCGGCAGTCGGCGCGATTTTCCCGACGCTGAGCGGCGGCTTTCCCATGCTCTCAAGGGCTAGAGAGAACGCACGCATATGGGTGATTTCTCTTGTCATCAGGAATTGCAGCGCATCCTTGGTTCCCGGGTCGCGGCAAAAATCGATCAGACGCTCGTAGACAATCTTTGCCCGCGCCTCCGCTGCAATATTGCTGCGCAGATCAACATCCAATTCTCCGGTGATCTTGAGATAATCGGCAGTCCACGGGTTTCCCATCGAATTGAAGAGATTTACCCCGCCGCCGCCGGCAATTGCGATCAGCGGGTCGGTCTCGGCTTCTTCTCTGACCGACTTCAGAGGTTTCAAATGCATTCGGGCCAGAGTACCAACGATCTCAAGATGACTGAGCTCCTCGGTTCCAATATCCATGAGGAGGTCTTTCCGACCAGGATCCTCACAGTTCAGACCTTGAATGGAATATTGCATTGCCGCGGCGAGTTCGCCGTTTGCGCCGCCGAATTGCTCAAGCAACATGTTGCCGAATTTCGGGTCAGGCTCGTCGACCCGGACTGTATACATAAGCTTCTTGACATGGTGGTACATGCGACACCCTCCTCGGTGATCGCAACTAACTGACCGCATGAAGGAATGTTCCGGGCGCTTTCGAATTAATGGTCTGGCTCGCCGCAGACTCGGACAGGGATGCTGGCGCGGTCGTCCACGACGCACACACGTGCCTCAAGCATCTTTCGCGGCGTTGAGGTCTGAACGCTGTCACGCGCGTGAGGCGTACCTTGAACTGTCCTCCGCCGATCAGTCTCCTGGAGGAACAATGTCGGCATTTCCTGGTTCGAAGCTGCTAACCAATGGAGGACATCATGGCAGACAACGAAATCCGCGACGTCTTTATTGTCGGACTCAGAAATGCCCACGCGATGGAAAATCAGGCTTTGAGCATTATGAAGCCGCAGTTATCACGCATCGAAAACTATCCCGAAGTGGCAGCGAAACTCGAGCAGCATATTCGAGAAACTGACGGCCAGATCGCACGTCTCGAAGAGGTACTCGAGGGGCTAGGCGAAGACCATTCTACATTCAAGGACATGGCGCTGTCATTCACCGGCGCGATGACAGCCATGGGTCACACGATGGCCGGCGACGAGATCCTGAAGAATTCCTTTGCTAATTTCGCGTTCGAAAACTTCGAGATCTCCGCCTACAAGTCCTTGTTGACCGTTGCGAATGCTGGCGGCTTTACTGCTGCCATAACCGCCATTCAGACCAATCTCGCTGAAGAAGAGGCCATGGCAAAGTGGCTTGACGACAATCTGACCGCGGTCACTCGAAAGTTCCTGATGCTGCGGGAAGAAGGAGCAACCGCCAAGGTCTGACGGACATGAGTGATCGTCCGTGGGGCGATCTCGGAAACGCTAGAACGGACTTGCAACTGAAGCGGAGCTGGTACGATGACCCGTGGCCCGACGGAATCTCGCTAGCATAAAAACGAATGCTCGCGCCAGCTGGCGGCGCGAGCAGATCAGCGCCAGCCTGCTTTGACTGAACGCCGGAACTTGGGCTTGCTCTGGTTCCCTGAGAGGTGTGTCGACTCCACAGATCGCGGGCGCATCTGGTAGTTTTAGGGTGGTGCAAGCGTCAGACGCCAAAGGTGAAAGCGATCTCGCGAAGGCCAGCCGTCACTTGTTTTGGCTTATCAACAACGCGTCGCGCCCCCAAGGCCTAGTGGAGGTAAGAAGAGCCAAATGAACGATCTAAGATGCAGCCCGGCGGTTGAAACGCGGCTTTGGAAGATCCAAACCTATTATATCGCGCCGTCCAGGATTCGATGCTGAAGGAGCAGGGAGAAGGGCTCTTGGCGGTCAAGCAAGCCTATGACGACATCGCTGCCCCTCCTCGACGAGCTTCAGTAGAATATTATCCCTCCGGAACAAAGCTGATCGCGCAACTCGATTTGAGCGGAAGATCGCCGCTGCTCACATGAAGAGTTGGACGACGAGGATTGCGATCACCGTTGTCGCCCTGCCCAAGCTTCGCCTCATGTTTTGTGTCATGGCGAGCATCGGCAGAGAGCGACCGTGAGACGTCGGCGCTTTCCTTGAACCTGCCTTTCTTGTCTCGGCGTATCTAGCGTTTATCGGTTCCGGTATACAAGCCGCCGAGTTCATAACAACATATCATTATCGAGCTTGAGGTCGCCAAATCGAGCCACCCACGGCGAAGGGAGTGCCTTGTCATGGAATTCACTAAACCGCATCAAAGGCTGCCACGAGAGATTAAGTTCAAGGGGAGCACCGTATGCGCTCCTCCATCTTTTGACCCGAGAGCCTGGCCAGCAACATTTCACCCGCGCAGCGCCCGAGAGCCGCATTGTCGATACCAATTGTCGTTAGACCGGGCGGAATCTCAGCAGCGATATCACTGTCCCCGAAACCGATGACCGCAAGGCTTTCAGGAACGGAAATACGGCGCCGGCGCGCCTCCACGATGCAGCCGAGCGCCAGAAGGTCATTTCCGCAGAATAATGCTTCTGCGGCCGTGCCTCTTTCGAGAAGTTCCGATAGGCACCGGCGACCATCCGACGGACCAATGACGTCGTCGACCAGCAGTTCCCCGACCACATCAAGTTCCATTTCCCGAAAGCCCTCCCGAAAGCCCTTCAGGCGCAATGCGCCACGGCCGCCCTTGCGGCCGACATAGGCGACTTTCTTGTGCCCTCGTTTGGCAAGCGTTGCCGCTGCGAGCTTGCCGGCCTCGGTATTCGAGAAGCCGACCAGCATATCGATCGGATCCCGGGGCTGCGCCCATGTCTCCATGATCGGGATGTCGAGACCACGGAGGATCTCGCGGTTTGCTTGGAGCTCGATGAGCCCCGGTAAACATCACGGCAGCGGGTTTCAGCGCTTGCAGCGAGCGGATGGCAGCCGTTTCGCGTTCGTAGGAATAGGAGGTTTGGCCGACAAGAAACAGGTAGCCGGCGGCCTCCAGGACTTCCGCGCAAGAATGCAAGGCAACCGCGAACTGCTCACTGAACATGTTCGATGCAAAAGCGAGCACAACATTGGATCGCCCGCTTTTCAGCGCACGGGCAAACGGATTGACGCGATAGCCGGTCTGCTTCACCGCCCGAAGGATGCGCTCGCGTTTCTCCGCGCTCACTTGCTCGGGATTGCGGAGGGCACGCGATACCGTGATCGGCGCGACGTCTCCATCGGCTGAGGTGCTCATGGATAGTTTTTTGCCGTCCTCGTTCCGCAATGCCGCTGGCAATGATCTGCTCGACAGCAATCCAGCGCGCGTGCCTTGCACATTTGGTTCCAAAGTATCGATGGGATATCTTGCAGTGACAGTCACCGGATGGAGGATAATATGTTCAAAGCGGTCTCTGACAGCGCTGCTGCTGCCGATGGAGGATCACTGGCATTGTTTGTGGAACGAGTTGATGGAGAATTGGAACAATTCGTCATCAATCGCTCCTTCGCTTCGCGTGGGATACCCACCTATAACAAGGTTTCATCGAACCTTCGGTCTCTTTCCGCAGACAATTGCCGGGCAGTCGCTGCCGCTCTTGAACCTCTCTTTGCAATAACCCCATCGTTTCATCCGTTGGCGGATTTCATCGAAACGCTTGAGAGACAGTCCAGAGAAACAATCCAAGACTGAGAATGAAGTGATTGAGGTGACTGTAGATCGGCAGGCACGCCGCGGAGGCAGAGGCAGTGTCCGCGAACCCGAACTATAGAAGTTGTTCAGGTTGGTTGCGGGCAAGAACAGTCCGACGTCTATGTGATCAGATGTTGGGTGATCAGATGTGGGCTAGGGCCTGTGATTCTGAAGCTCCTGATTTCCAACGTTTATTTTCGCTGAGGCCTAAAGTTGATGAGCAGAGATTTGAGCTCAATTTCACGTACTCGTCTGGCCGCCTCGTCGAGGCTGACCCAATCGATCCGACGCTGGCCTCGCTCCTTGAACTCATTCCGGATCTCTTTCACTTCCACTTGAAACAGGTCAACGACGCATGGCACGACTTTGCCGTCGTCAAGTTCCTTCAGATAGGTATATCGCCCGATCGGCGCCCTTCTCACCTTGCCGCGGACACCAGCTTCCTCCCATGCTTCGATGGCGGCTGCCTCGTGAGGCTCCTTGCCTTTCATCGGCCATCCTTTCGGCACGATCCAGCGCCCGCTTTCACGCGAGGTAATCACCAGAACTTCGATCTCGTCACCGCCCTCCTTGTAGCGAAAACAAAGCGCGCCATATTGGTTTCGGAACGCACTGGAAAACAGCTGTTCCGGCGTGCGTGCCAGCTGTTGCAGCAGGTGCTTTGATTTGGGGGATGTTGGCTTGCCGCTGTCTTTTTTTGATGTCATGTCATTCAACTTATCAGCCTATCCAGCGCCCTATCCTCCTCTAACCGAGCCTCGCCACGCCAGTTCGGCGTGCAATGTTACGGAATGGCCCTCGAGCCTGTCCGATGACCGGCTCTCGCCCAGCCATGTCACAGCCTGTCGTGCGATTGCCGCCACGGGCTGAGCAAAGGTCGTCAAATCATAGGACGACCATGAGGCCTGCTCAATATCGTCGAAGCCAATGACGCAGAGCTGATCCGGGATCGAAAGCGAAAACTGGTGCCGCGCCGCGTCCATGAGGCCGCAGGCCAGCAGATCGGTTGCACAAAACACCGCGTCCGGTCGTTCGCTTCGGGTCAGCAGCCGCTGCGCGACGACCTTGCCAGCCTCGTAGCCGGTCCAGCCATATCGTTCGACGATCACATCAAGTCCATGGGCCTTCGCCGCCGCGATGAAACCGGCCTCACGCGCCATCAAACTCGGCGTGCCGGCTTCCGAGTTCGCGAACGCCAGCCTAGTGCAGCCGGCGCGAACGAACGCGGTCACAACGCGCCCTGCCGCCTCGCGATCGTCGAGATTGATCCGCAAGGGTCCCGGTTGATCGTCGTCTCTGTTGATCAGAACGAGACGTTGGCCGCTTCTCAGGCAGAGCTGCGTGATCGACTTGTCGGGCAGGCCTGAGAGAATGATCGATGCATCCGCCCTATATCGGATCGCCTGCTGAAGCGCGCGATCGACGCTGCCATCGGAGCGGTCGGTATTGACGAGCATGGCGACCTTGCCGACGATCTGCAGCTGCTGTGTCAGCTCGCGCAGCAATGCAGACCGATAAGGTGTCGCCACCTCCGAGACAATCAGACAGACAATGCCGCTTTCATTGCGCATCAGCCCGCGGGCGAGATGATTGACCTGATATCCAAGTTCCTCCGCCGCCCGCAGAACCTTTTGCCGGGTGGCCTCGGAAACGCTCGCCCCTGGCGTGAATGCGCGAGAAACCGCCGAGCGTGAAACACCCGCCCGCCGCGCCACTTCCTCGGCACTGACAAAATCTCGTTGCGACACGTCACCTCTCCTCTTCCAGCGAAACTCCATCACAGTTTGCAATCGCGTGCAATATATCGATCGCGACGGCTTTATGAAACTTTTATGACAGCGGCAGTTGACAGCGTGAGATAACCAATGCAGCATTTGCACACGCTTGCAAAAAGCGCTCGGCGTGGAGGCGCCGCAAAGCAGGAGGACATCATGCGATTGGTCAACATGGCCGCGGCAACCCTTGCCGCGGGAATTTCGCTTATTGCCTGGTCGGCGCATGCCGCGGGCGATCTGAACGTGATCTGCTCGGCGGATCCGGAAGTCTGCGATCTGATGAAGGGGCTCTTCGAGAAGCAGAGCGATATCAAGGTCAATATGGTTCGACTTTCGGCCGGCGAAACCTACGCCAAGATCCGCGCCGAGGCGCGCAATCCAAAGACGGACATCTGGTGGGCGGGAACCGGCGACCCGCATTTGCAGGCAGCAGCCGAGGGCCTGACGCTGGAATATAAATCACCGCTTTTCGACCAGCTTCAGGATTGGGCGAAGAAGCAGGCCGAAAGCGCCAATTTCCGCACGGTCGGCGTTTATGCGGGAGCGCTTGGCTGGGGCTATAACACGGATATCTTGAAGAAGAAGGGCTTGAAGGAGCCTAAATGCTGGGCCGACCTTCTTGACCCCTCCTACAAGGGCGAGATCCAGATTGCCAATCCGAACTCGTCGGGAACGTCCTACAATACTTTGGCGACACTCGTGCAGATCATGGGCGAGGACAAGGCCTTCGATTATCTTTCGAAGCTCAATGCCAATGTCTCGCAATATACCAAGTCGGGCTCCGCGCCGGTGAAGGCGGCAGCTCGCGGGGAATCGACGATCGGCATCGTTTTCATGCATGACGCGGTTGCACAGACCGTCGAAGGCTTTCCCATCAAGGCGGTCGCACCGTGCGAGGGCACGGGTTATGAGATCGGCTCCATGTCGATCATCAAGGGCGCCAGAAATCTCGACAACGCCAAGAAGTGGTACGACTGGGCACTCAGCGCCGAGGCACAATCGCATATGAAGGATGCCAAGTCCTACCAGCTTCCCTCCAACAAGTCGGCCGAGGTGCCGAAGGAGGCTCCGAAATTCGAGGAGATCAAGCTGATCGACTACGACTTCAAGAAATACGGCGATCCCACGATCCGTAAGGCCCTGCTTGCCCGATGGGACAAGGAAATCGGCGCAAAGGCCAACTGACGGCTTTTTCGATTGCCCTCGCAGGCCGGCTCCTCGTGCATCCGGCCTGCTTCATCTCTGATTTTTGCTGAACGGGATGCGAATCCGACCATGACCAATAGCAAACGCCGGCTGGATGTTGCGCTGATCTTCGGCATTGCCGCCCTGATACTACTCCCATGGTATCGCATAGAGGGCGGCTTCTTCGGCCTTGGCTGGCTGAGCGGCTTTCTCGGCGATCCCTCCACAGCGCCGGGAATCTTGCAAATCGTCAGTTACGGTCGATGGTGGCTCGCGATTGCCGCCGGGCTCCTTATGCTCGGTGGCATCGCGCGCTTCATCTCCAAACCGATGCCGCGCGGTGCGGTGATGGCGCTCGCCGGTGCGTTGGGTTTTGCCTTTTTGTCGCTGCAGGGACTAGCGATCACGTCGTCGGGCTGGAGTTGGTCGATCTGCGAGACCATCTTCGGTGCGCTGGCGGACGGCCAGCCAGCGATGGGTGCCGGCGCCATTATCCTTGGTATCGTCTTCGTCCTGTTCTTTTCCTTCGGCCTTGCCGAACGCGGCGCGATGAAGGGCGATGCCTTCGTCGTCAGCGCCATTACCATGCTGATCGTCCTTGTCGCCATCTTCGTCTTCTATCCCGTCGGCAGCATGTTCGTCGGAGCCTTCCAGTCGTTTGACGGATCCTTCGATCCCAGCGGCTTCACGACGAACATCCAGGACCCGTCGATCTGGAGCCTCAGCTGCATTGTCGGCGGCGACCGCTGCGGCGTCGCCTGGCGCACTCTTTGGCTTGCTATCCTGACGGCAAGCGGGTCGACCTTGCTCGGGCTCTGCTTTGCCCTTGTGGCCACCCGCACCCGCTTTCCCTTCAAGAAGGGACTGAGGCTTCTCACAATCCTGCCGATCATCACGCCGCCCTTCGTGGTCGGTCTCGCGCTGACCCTGCTGTTCGGACGGGCCGGCGTCGTGACACAAGCCGCGGCCTCAATCTTCGGAACGGAACCTAGCCGCTGGCTCTATGGCCTGACCGGTATCTGGATCGCCCAGGTTCTCTCCTTCACGCCGATTTCCTTTCTTGTCCTCATCGGCGTGGTCGAAGGCGTCAGCCCGTCGATGGAAGAGGCTTCTCAAACTTTACGCGCCAATCGCTGGCGCACCTTCTGGCGGGTGTCCCTGCCGCTGATGAAACCGGGCCTCGCAAACGCCTTCCTGATCGGCTTCATCGAAAGCATGGCCGATTTCGGCAATCCGATGGTTCTCGGCGGCAGCCACGGGGTTCTGTCGACGGAGATCTTCTTCAGTGTCGTCGGCGCACAGAACGATCCGTCGCGCGCGGCAGTCCTTGCCATGATCCTGCTCGTCTTCACGCTCAGCGCCTTCCTCGCGCAACGCCTGTGGCTGCAGGGCAAGAGCTTTGCGACGGTGACAGGCAAGGGAGATTCGGGCGCTCATAGCGCCCTGCCCCGCGGCCTCTCCATCACCGTCCATGCGCTCGTCATCCCCTGGATGATCTTTACCGTCGTCGTCTACGTCATGATCCTCTTCGGCGGCTTTGTCCGCACCTGGGGTCTCGACAACACGCTGACGGTGGAACATTACGTCAAGGCCTTCTCGATCGGCCTGCGCGACGATGGCGGCCTTGCCTGGACCGGCGTTGCCTGGAACTCCTTCTGGACGACGATGGAGATCGCCCTGATCTCCGCACCCTTGACGGCTGCCGTCGGCCTGCTGACGGCCTATCTGATCGTGCGCCAGAAATTCGTCGGTCGCGGCCTGTTCGAATTCGCGCTGATGATGAGCTTTGCCATCCCCGGCACGGTCATCGGCATCAGCTACATCATGGCTTTTAACCTGCCGCCCCTGGAGATGACCGGAACGGCGCTGATTCTCGTTGCCTGCTTCGTCTTTCGTAACATGCCGGTCGGTGTACGCGGTGGCGTTGCCGCCATGAGCCAGCTAGACAAAAGCCTCGATGAGGCATCGCTGACATTGCGGGCCGACAGCCTGCGCACCATTCGGAAGGTGATCCTGCCGCTGCTGCGGCCGGCGATCACCGCGGCGCTGGTCTATTCCTTCGTGCGAGCCATCACCTCGATCAGCGCCGTTATCTTCCTCGTCAGCGCCCAGTACAACATGTCCACGGCCTATATCGTCGGCCTCGTCGAAAACGGCGAGTATGGCGTCGCAATCGCTTATTCCTCCGCCCTCATCGTCGTCATGATATCAGTCATTGCCGGGTTCCAGCTGCTCGTCGGAGAAAGGCGGCTGCGGCGCGTAAACCGTGTCGCAATAACACCACCGCCGACCGCGCCCGCATCCCTTGCTCAGGAGAAAACCGCATGAATCCGAAGGCTCCCGGTTCCGTCGTCTTCGAGAATGTTCGAAAAACCTTCGGCGCGTTCACGGCCATTCCCGATCTCTCGCTCACCATCGAGCCCGGTACGCTCGTCACCCTGCTCGGCCCTTCCGGCTGCGGCAAGACGACGACGCTTCGCATGCTGGCGGGGCTGGAGCACCCCTCCTCCGGCCGCATTCTGATTGGCGGCAAGGATGTCACCATGCTTCCGGCCAACGAGCGTGACGTCTCGATGGTTTTCCAGAGCTATGCCTTGTTTCCGCATATGACGGCGCTCGACAATGTCGCCTATGGACTGGAATCCTCAGGCATGAAACGCAAGGCAGCGCGCGAGAAGGCGGAGGATGCGCTTGGCCTTGTCGGCCTTGCCGGCATGGGCTCGCGCCTTCCGGCCGAACTCTCCGGTGGCCAGCAGCAGCGTGTCGCCGTGGCGCGTGCGCTCGTCGTCGAACCTCAGGTGCTGCTTCTCGACGAGCCGCTTTCCAATCTTGATGCCCGGCTGCGCCGGCGCGTCCGGACGGATATTCGCGAATTGCAGCAACGGCTCGGCTTTACTGCCGTCTATGTGACCCATGACCAGGACGAAGCACTTGCCGTTTCCGATCGCATTATCGTCATGAAGGATGGCGGTATCGCGCAGCAAGGTGCACCGCGCGAGCTCTACGATGCCCCAGCCTCGGCCTTTATCGCCGATTTCATGGGCGAGGCCAATGTCATGCCGTGCGATGTCGTCGAGACCGACAACGATGGCGTCACGATCGCGATCCAGGGACTTCGCCACCGGGTCAACAGCCGTTCCGTCAAACACGGCCCCGCTCAGCTCGCCGTGCGGCCGAACGCAATCATTCTGACGCCGGGAACTGCCAACGGCCAGTTCCATGGCCAGATCACTCATTCCGCCTATCTCGGCGATCATGTCGAGTATGAAGTAAAGACCGATCGCGGATCGCTCTTCGTTGTCGATGCCACGGTCGATTCCGCCCTTCCTCCCAACACCGATGTCACGATCGCTTTCAAGGATCGCGGCATTGCCGTCATAGGCGGCTGATTGCCGTCAAACATCAGACGATTAAGGACATAATTGCATGACCTCCGTTCCCCTCGCCGATCTCGAAGCACGTCTCGCCCTTGCCGAGACCATCGCCCGTGAGGCCGGCAAGCTCGCTCTCGACTATTTCAAGCGCCGCGAGACCCTGATCATCGAAACCAAGCGCGACCCGCAGGATCTCGTCTCAATCGCTGACCGCGAGGTCGAAAATCTCATCCGCACCCGCATCCATGAAGCGCACCCGCAAGATAGCATTCTCGGCGAAGAATATGGCCTGGAAACGGGCAGCTCTGGCTACACCTGGGTCGTCGATCCGATCGATGGCACAAGTCCCTTCGTCAGCGGCATGCCCAACTGGTGCGTTTCCATCGCGGTCTTGCATGACGGCATTCCCGTGATCGGCGTCATTTCCGCACCATGCCACGACGAGCTTTACGTCGCCGCGCACGGCAAAGGGGCTACCTTGAACGGCAAGAGCCTCAAGCTGGATGCATCGCGCAATATCCGTAACGCCGTGACTGGCATCGGCGCCAACAACCATGTCTCGCCGGCCTTCGTCGCGAAAATGGTCGAGCAGGTTCTCGAAGCCGGGGGCAATTTCATCCGTAACGGCTCAGGCGCCCTGATGCTCGCCTATGTGGCGGCTGGCCGATTGGTCGGCTACTACGAACCCTATATGCATGCCTGGGATTGCCTGGCCGGCTATTGCCTCGTGAAGGAAGCCGGGGGTTGGTACCATCCCTTCCCGACTGAAGGTGAACGTCTGACCAAGGGGTCGGTGGTTCTGGGCGCCGCTCCGGGCGCGATCGACGATCTCAAAAAGATAGCTGGCTTATGAACTTCACGGTAGACAAGAGCTGAGCAGATATTAGTTTAGATGAACGCGCTTGCAAGTTGACCGTCACATCCGGCGGCAGTGTAGCGCAAAGCGGGTCGGCCGATCGAGGAGGATCGACCAACCCGTTTCACGGAAAGAAGTATAATGGGAGGAAAAATGCCTAATCGCCTCGCGTGGAGCTGCCTTGTAGCGGCTGCAATTTCATTTGCCGGAACATCGCACGCGTTTGCAGTGACCGAGCTGCAATGGTGGCATGCCATGTCGGGCGCCAACAACGAAGTCGTCGAACAACTGGCCAAGGAGTTCAACGAGGGCCAGAAGGACTATAAGATTGTACCCGTGTTCAAGGGCACCTATCCGGAAGCGCTGAATGCCGGTATTGCGGCGTTTCGCGCCAAGCAGGCGCCGGCGATCCTGCAGGTCTTCGACGCCGGCAGCGGCGTGATGATGGGTGCCGAAGGCGCGATCATGCCGGCGGCTGAAGTTCTGAAAAAGGGCGGCTATAAATTCGACAAGTCGCTCTACCTGCCCGGCATCGTTTCCTACTATTCCAAGCCGGACGGCACGATGCTGTCCTTCCCCTATAATTCGTCTTCGCCGATCCTCTATTACAACAAGGATACCTTCAAGAAGGCCGGGCTCGACCCCGAGAACCCGCCGAAAACCTGGCCGGCGGTTTTCGACGCTGCCAAGAAGATCAAGTCGAGCGGGGCATCGGCCTGCGGCTTCACCTCGACTTGGCTCACCTGGATTCAGACCGAGAATTTCGCTGCCTGGAACAATATCAGCTATGGCTCCAACGAAAATGGTCTCGGAGGCACCGACGTCAAGCTAGCGTTCAATACGCCTCTGTTCGTCCAGCATTTCCAGTCGATCGCCGATCTCGCCAAGGACGGCACCTTCCGCTATGGCGGCCGCACGTCGGAGGCAAAGCAGCTCTTTACCTCGGGAGAATGCGGCATTCTGACGGAATCGTCGGGAGGCCTCGGCGACATCATCAAGAGCGGCATGAATTACGGCATCGGCCAATTACCTTACTATGAAGGCGAAGGCCGTCCACAGAATACCATTCCTGGCGGCGCCAGCCTCTGGGTGTTTGCCGGCAAGAGCGACACCGAATACAAGGGCATTGCCGAATTCTTCCATTTCCTGTCACAGACCAAGATCCAGGCACGCCTGCATCAGGTTTCCGGCTATCTGCCGGTAACGACGGCCGCCTATGATGAAACCAAGAAATCCGGCTTCTATGACAAGAATCCCGGCCGCGAAACGCCGATCCTGCAAATGCTCGGCAAGGCTCCCACAGCCAACTCCAAAGGTGTGCGCCTCGTCAACCTGCCGCAGGTGCGCGACATCATGAACGAGGAGTTCGAGGCTATGCTGGCCGGCAAGGAAGATGCCAAGACGGCCCTCGACAAGGCCGTCCAGCGTGGCGATGCCGCTATCCAGCAAGCCATTGGCAATTGATGGGCTCATGCGATTGACCCGCAGCCGACAAGGCTGCGGGCCGTTTTCTCGTCCTAGGAGATCGCCGTGCAGCGCATTGTCTTTCCCAACAAGGTCCTACCCTATTTCCTCGTCGCGCCACAAATCATCCTGACGGTCGTGTTCTTCTTCTGGCCGGCAAGCCAAGCGCTTTATCAATCGACGCAGCGCGAAGACCCTTTCGGGCTGAAGAGCGGCTTTGTGGGGCTTGCGAATTTTCGCGCGATTTTGTCTGACGGGACTTATCTGCACTCCCTGCAGGTGACGGTGATCTTCAGTATCGCGACGGCGCTGTTGTCGATGATCGTCGCACTCGCGCTTGCAACCGCCGCCGATAAGGTGGTACGCGGCCAAACGCTCTATCGCACGCTGCTGATCTGGCCCTATGCTGTCGCACCCGCGGTTGCCGGCATGCTCTGGCTCTTCATGTTCAATCCGGCCATGGGCACCTTGGCCTACATCCTGCGCCGCAACGGATTTGCCTGGGACCCCCTGCTAAACGGCAATCAGGCCATGGTGCTGGTCATCATCGCCGCCGCCTGGAAGCAGATCAGCTATAATTTCCTGTTCTTCGTGGCCGGGCTGCAGGCAATCCCAAAATCGTTGCTGGAAGCCGCATCCATCGACGGCGCCCGCGGCAATCGGCGCTTCTGGACGATCGTCTTTCCGCTGCTTGCGCCGACGACCTTCTTTCTCCTGGTGGTCAACACGGTCTACGCCTTCTTCGACACCTTCGGCATCATCCATGCCGTTACCGGCGGCGGACCGGCGAAGGCGACGGAGACCCTCGTCTACAAGGTCTACAATGACGGCTTCGTCAATCTCAACCTCGGCTCTTCCGCGGCTCAGTCCGTCATCCTCATGGTGATTGTCATTGCGCTGACGGCATTCCAATTCCGCTTCGTCGAGAAGCGTGTGCATTATGCGTGAGGCTTGCCGATGATCGAAAAGCGTCCCGTCGCCAATCTCATCGGCCATCTGATGCTGATCATCGGCATCATCATCGTCGCCTTCCCGATCTATTACACTTTCGTTGCCTCGACGATGACGTCAGCCGAGATTTTGCGGCCGCCGATCTCGCTGTTGCCCGGCGGCCATTTCGCCGAGAACTATGGCGAGGCGCTGAACGGCGGTGTCGAACGCGTGGTCGGCGTCAGCCTTGAACGGATGCTCTGGAATACGTTTGTTGTCGCTGTCGTCATTGCCGCCGGCAAGATCGCAATCTCCTTTCTCTCAGCCTTCGCCATTGTCTTCTTCCGCTTTCCGTTGCGGATGGTGTTCTTCTGGATGATCTTCGTCACGTTGATGCTGCCGGTGGAGGTGCGCATCCTGCCGACCTACAAGGTCATCGTGGATCTCGGCATGATCGACACCTATGCGGGCCTGACCTTACCGCTGATGGCATCAGCGACCGCGACATTCCTGTTCCGGCAGTTCTTCCTGACGGTGCCGGGTGAACTCCTTGAAGCCGCCCGCATCGACAATGCCGGCCCATTCCGCTTCATGCGCGATATCCTGTTGCCGCTGTCGAAGACCAATATCGCAGCCCTTTTCGTGATCCTCTTCATCTATGGCTGGACGCAATATTTGTGGCCGCTCCTGGTCACCAATGACGCGAAGATGTCGACGATCATCATCGGGCTCCGGAAGATGGTGGATTTCGCCGATGCGGCGACACCGTGGAATTTTGTGATGGTCACGGCGATCCTGGCGATCATTCCGCCCATCCTCGTCGTGGTGCTGATGCAGCGCTGGTTCGTCAAAGGTCTGGTGGAGACGGAGAAATAATGGCCGGGATCACTCTCAAGGATGTCCGTAAAAGCTACGGCGGCATCGACGCAATCAAGGGCGTGTCGCTCGATATCGCCGATGGCGAACTTGTCGTCCTGGTCGGACCTTCCGGCTGCGGCAAGTCCACGCTCCTGCGCATGATCGCAGGCCTTGAAGCCATCACGTCAGGCGAAATCAATATTGGCGGCCGTATCGTCAATCGCCTGGAACCCTCGGAGCGCGACATCGCGATGGTCTTTCAGAACTATGCGCTTTATCCGCACATGACGGTACGCCAAAATCTGGCATATGGGCTGAAGAACAGGAAGGTCCCGGCAGCCGAAATAAACCAGCGCATCCAATCAGCGGCACGATCGCTTGAAATCGAACCCTTCCTCGAGCGCAGGCCACGTCAACTCTCCGGTGGTCAGCGGCAACGCGTAGCAATGGGTCGTGCCATCGTGCGCGAGCCGGCAGCGTTCCTGTTCGACGAGCCGCTTTCCAATCTCGATGCCAAGCTGCGGGTGCAAATGCGTGTCGAGATCAGACGGCTGCAACGATCTCTCGCGACCACGAGCGTCTATGTCACCCATGACCAGATGGAGGCCATGACGCTGGCCGATCGCCTGGTCGTCTTGAATAGCGGGCGGATCGAACAGGTCGGCACACCCATCGAGCTCTATGAACGACCCGCCACGACCTTCGTTGCGACCTTCATAGGCTCGCCTTCGATGAATCTTCTGAAACCTACCGAAAGCAGCACAATTGCGCTTTCATCTGACAGCCGCCTTAGCGGCGCTGACATGACGATCGGCATCCGGCCCGAGGATCTTCACCTTGCCGGCGGCGCGAGCGATGCGGCTTTCAGCGCGAAAGTGCGTATCCAGGCGGTGGAGCTCGTCGGGGCGGAGAGCTACGTCTACGGTACCCTGGCGGACGGCCAAACCATCGTCTTTCGAGTTTCGGGGCGGTCCCGGATCGCAATGGACACCGAATGCGTGGTTACCGCTTCCGCCGGGAGCCTGCATTTCTTCGACGGTCAAGGAAACCGATCAGACCCCCTATAAGCAGTTCAAATCTTGTGATGACGCTATCGGAGAGCGTCGTTTTGCGGGCGCTTCGGCTTTCCATGTCACCCTCCGTCATTTATGACGGATTTATGACAACGCCTGTTTGGAGTGCGGAAAGTGAACTGGTTTCGTAGACTGATGCCGAGAGAAGACCGTTTTTTTGATCTTTTCTCTCGACATTCGCGCACGATCGTCAGCGCGGCGGAAGCGCTGAACGAGTTGCTAGCCGGCAAAAACACGGAGCAACACTGCCAGCGTATCATTGAGCTCGAGAATGAGGCCGATGACATCACGCGCGAAGTTTTGCTTGCCACTCGGCGCAGTTTCATCACGCCCTTTGACCGTGGCGACATCAAGGATCTTATCATGTCAATGGACGATGCGATCGACATGATGCACAAGACGGTCAAGACGATCCGGCTATTCGAACAGGATAGTTTTGATCCCGGTATGCAGGAAATGGGCAAAGTGATCGTCGAGGCTGCAAAATTGGTAGCCGAGGCAATCCCTCTTCTTGATCGCATGAGTGCCAACTCGTCTCGCCTCAGCGCGCTCACCGAAGAGGTCGTAAAAGTCGAGGGGCGCTCCGATGAACTACACGATCAAGGTCTAAAAGATCTTTTTCGCCGGCATGGCGCCACCAACCCAATGGCCTACATCATCGGCAGCGAGATCTTCGGTGAATTAGAGAAGGTCGTCGACCGTTTCGAGGATGTCGCCAATGAAATCAGCGGCATCGTAATCGAGAACGTCTGATGGAGGCCACTCTCGCTTTCCCATTGCTGGTGGGTCTCATCGCGGTGGCATTGTTCTTCGATTTTTTGAATGGGCTGCACGATGCCGCCAATTCAATTGCCACCATCGTCTCGACAAGGGTCCTGCGACCGCAATATGCGGTGTTATGGGCCGCATTCTTCAATTTCATCGCTTTCCTGTTCTTCGGGCTCCACGTCGCCGAAACCCTCGGCACCGGCATTATCGATCCTAACATCGTCACGCCACAGGTCATCTTCGCCGCCCTGATGGGGGCGATCATATGGAATATCGTGACCTGGGTACTCGGAATTCCATCAAGCTCGTCGCATGCTCTGGTCGGCGGCCTCGTCGGTGCCGGCGTGGCGAAGATCGGCGTGGATGCCATTGTTTGGTCCGGCCTGCTGAAGACGGCCGGCGCCATCGTCATGTCGCCACTGCTTGGCTTCGTACTCGCGCTCTTCCTCGTCCTATGCGTGACATGGATATTCGTTCGCCAGACGCCTTTCGCCGTCGACAGCACCTTCCGCGTCCTGCAATTCGCCTCCGCCTCGCTCTATTCCCTTGGCCACGGCGGAAACGACGCCCAGAAGACGATGGGCATCATCGCCGTACTGCTCTACTCCCAAGGTCATACAGGAGCGGAGTTCCATGTGCCCCTATGGGTCGTGTTATCCTGTCAGTCCGCGATGGCGCTGGGCACGCTGTTTGGCGGCTGGCGGATTGTGCACACGATGGGCTCGAAGATCACCAGGCTCAATCCAATGCA
>Ga0209371_1001331_pt1 | contig 17218 bp, 5 predicted proteins | sample AgamicAtAmrz_FD_187165 | JGI IMG/M metagenome (GOLD analysis project Ga0209371, IMG submission 187165) | Agave microbial communities from Guanajuato, Mexico - At.Am.rz (SPAdes) (version 2) | ecosystem: Host-associated > Plants > Roots > Rhizosphere | place: Guanajato, Mexico | collected 2012-06-07
GTTGGTGTCATGCTGTTTGGGCGTACGGGTCAGCGTCGGGTTGTCGTTGAGGTCGTAGCCATAGCGGTGTGTCTGCCCTTCCGCACCGACCGCACGCAGCAAACGCCCCAGTTCGTCATAGGCCCAGGTCTGTTGTTGCGCCAAGGTGCCAGAGGCATCCTTAATACGCTGCGAGGTGCGATTCCCCATGGCGTCATAGCTGTAGTCGACAACCTCACCGAGGTTGTTGCTTATCTGGGTCAGCCGGCGGGCGGCGCTCCAGGTATAGGCCAACCAACTGCCGTCACCTCGGGTTACCTTGGTGATCTGGCCAATCGCATCGTACTCGAAGCTGGTAGTGGCGCCTGAAACACTGGTCGACGTCAGCCAGCCCTGAGGGGCGTACGTCAGGGTGGTGGTCACGCCATTGGCATCCACCAGTGTTTGAGGATTGCCGTAATTATCGAAGTTCGACAGCTGGGTGGTGTGGCCTAGCGCGTTGCTGACCTGGGTTAGCCGACCTTGGCTGTCGTAGCTGTAGGTGGTGATGTCATTGACATCGGTACGAGGCCCGTTAGCCGTTTCGATCAGGCCAAGCTCGTTATAGGTGTAACTCCAACTGCGCTCAGCAGCATGCCCAGCTGAGGCCAAGCAGGAAGCCAGCGCCGCAGCCAGCAGGCTTGCGCGATGCAACATCTTCATTGATCAGGTCCTTCTGAATTTTTAACGGTTTTCGACGGTTCGACTGAGCTGTCTTCCCTGAGCGTCGTATTGGTAACGCGTAATACGGTCAGGCTCGGTAACCGCCAGAGGCAAAAACAGCGTCGGGTGCCACTCGGTTGTTACCGTCCGTGCTTGCGCCGTACCACTCGCCTCGGTTCGACTGACCTCTAGGTCGCGATCGTTGTAGTCGTAGGTGGTGACGATGCCCTTGTTGTCGGTCTTGGTTTTTAGGAGACCGCGACCATCATAGGTGAAGGTGGAATTGCTATATGGGCAATTCGGTGAAGGTTCACCATGAATCGCAGTGATACGCCTTACACCCTTGATGTTCTGGAAGCTGTAATTGGCGACCTTACCAAGCTCGTTGAGCACCGAAACAGTGCCGTCGCCATTATAGGTCACGCTTACCCGATCAGCACCACCAGCATGCTCACTGGAGATGGCTCGGCCTTGATCGTCGTAGGCCCAGCTGGCGTAGCGCACGCCTCGTTCATCGGTGATCCCCGTTAGCAAATCTGGCTTACCCGGCACTTCGTAGTGGAATTGGCGCTGAGTGGTTTGGCCACCAATAGTGCGGATCACTGAGGTCAAACGCTTGTTAGCGTTGTAGTCATAGGTGATCTGCAGGCCAGGAGCGGTCAGGATCAGCGGCTTCTTATCTGCATCTTCGATGACGGTCAGGCTATTGCCGAGATTATCGGTGACAGTGAGCTGGTTGCCGGTGTAGGCGAATTGATGCAGGGCGCCTTGTGCATTCGACCACTGGGTGAGTTTGCCGGCAGTATCGAAGGTGAAGCGCTCATTGCTGGTAGAGATGAAAAGCCAGCCTGTGTCGGTTTTGCTTAATACACCGACCTCCCCGGATGTCGAAACAATAGTAGCATCATTAACGGAGAAGTAGGACTCGCGCCCGTGAAACATCACTAGAGCAATAGAACGCGCATCTTGGGAAATACGAAGATGCGTTGAGTAACTATGTCTCCATAGGCCATCAACGCTATTATAGCTCCGCGAAAAATTCAAGACAGAGTTGCTTATCGCCTGATAGTCGAGCTCTTTCTGAAATTTGTTGCCATTACCAAAATTTATTGGGTTACCTGCAAAAAAGCTAGGACAGAAATCGGAGGGACCTTTTCCTAAGCGTTCAGGACATAATTCATGGCCTGTAGACTGACATGGGGCAGGCTTTAAAAGCTCGCACTTACCCTTCGCAGCGTTGTACCCACTATCTTCAGGGCACGAATCACCATGCCTATTAGCATAGTATCTTACTTGATAAGAAGAGCTGTAGAAACTCTCACGAGGCGGACTGGTATGAAAATCACAAAGAAAGCGAACTTCACTTTGCTTTGTTCGAGCATAGCCACTACCACGAATAAGGTTGCCACCCAAGTTATGGGTAGAAACCTCAGCACACACCTCATCAGGAGAGCCGTAATATGGTGTATTTACTGGATAACCGCCCCAATAGTAATTTTCCGCAAAAATTTTAGAATGAATCAATGGTAGAGAAACCACTAGAGCCAAGAAAACTCTGACTTCAGCTATCCCACAAGCAAACATTGGAGTTCCCTCCCCCTATAACAACTACTGAACCGCAAGAGTTATCAGCACATTCTGAATTAACGGTTTTCGACGGCTTGAATGAGCTGTCTTCCCTGGTCGTCATACTGGTAGCGTGTGATGCGGTCAGGCTCGGTAACTGCCAACGGCAAAAACAGCGTAGGGTGCCACTCGGTTGTTACCGTGCGCGCTTGCGCCGTGCCACTCGCCTCAGTTCGAGTGACCTCTAGGCCGCGCTCGTTGTAGTCGTAGGTGGTGACGATGCCTTTGTTATCGATCTTGGTTTTCAGAAGACCGCGATCGTCGTAGGTAAAGGTAGAGTTGCTGCTCGGGCAATTGGGAGATGGCTCACCCTCGATCGCCGTAATGCGCTTGATACCCTGGATAGTCTGGAAGCGGTAGGTGGTTTTCTTACCCAGTTCATTGGTGACAGTTGATGAGCTGTCGTCATTGTAGGAAACCTCAACACGATCAGCACCGTCGGCGTGCTCGCTGGAAATAGCGCGACCCAACTCGTCGTAGCTCCAAGTGGCATAACGTGCCCCACGCTCATCTGTAATTCCGGTCAGGAGCTTAGGATTACGCTCATCCTCATAAAAATAGGAAATGGAGCTGGAATGACTGCCCCTCAAAGTCGTGACACCCGACAGCTGATTATCAGCATTATAAGAATAAATTATTTCCACATTATCTGCGCCAACACGCGTCGCCTGTCCAAGATCGTTCTCAGCGAAAAATAGGCTATTTCCTTTTTCGTTAGTCACAGTGGTGAGGCCGTTTTCTCTGATCAAAGCCTCATACCCACCGTAGGTTTCTTTGCGCACAAGAGTGCCGTATTCATTAAAATAGTACCGTATGCCGGTTGGGTCATGATAAACCCATCCATTACCGAGCTTGTTTACAAATCCTAGCTCTTCCTTTGGCGATTCAACGACCCCGTTATTTACTCTAAAATACGTCTCCCTTCCATCAGACCTTACTAAAGTCATAAACCAAGAAGAGACTAACAGTCGAACCGAATACGAATGCCTCCACCTTCCGTCAGAACTATTATAAAACCTGGAAAACATCAGCCCGTGGGATGCGTAGTCCACTTCTCGCTGAAATTTATTGCCAGTAGTTAGATTCACAGGATTACCTACCATTACCGGCGGCATGCTACTTGGTATGAGGCTGCACATCTTCGCCTCGTCAGGCGGTGCGCCATTATTCGATTGAGCAACGCAAGTACCAGTTTCCATATCAGGCAAGCAGTCAAACTGCTTAGTGTACCCAACATAAAAAGGAATAAAATACCCTGGATCTCTATACTCGCACCGAGCACCTCTTATGCTTGATGGATCATTAGTGTGATGTCCTTGCGAATCGAGGTAACCTTGAAACTTTCCATCCAGCTGACTTGCACAATGCGCACGCGGGCTAGAAATGAAAGTCCCCCCCGTTTGCTGCTGCCCAAAAAAACTAATTTCCCATATGCCCGATGCCAACGAGGCCGAACAGCCCATCAAAGTAGCCAAAAAAATAAAAAGCTGCCATTTGCTCTTTCGTCCCTCTAGCATTATATGAACTTCCTTTTAGGTTTTTAAATCCCATTAGCATTCACTACTTCAACAAACAACAGCAAAATAGCTCCTGCATCTAACCCGATCTTCTGTCCTTGGTGCTACGGCACAAAAACCATGCAAACCGAAATTGCCAACAGCATTAGCAATAAAGAGAAAAATATGACCAAGCTCTGATTCCAGACTTTATGATATCTAGCCCCTTTCATTTGAGCATCTCCAAGCATGGAACCTTGAGTAAGCTTGCAAACCCCACCCAGCAGAACGGCAGAGAAGACAGGAAACATCTTGTCGTATGCACTCCCAGGGAGGGTGAGGAAAGAAAGAATCATCAGCGGAATGATAAAGCAACTTGTGACTACAGTACCTCGTGCCTTTGATAAAGCGCCGAGGCCGCTGTAGTTTCTGAAAATGCCATAGAAACCCGCCAGTGGAGTGCCGAATAAGGTCATAAAAGCGATTTGCCCAGGCGAATACAGAAGGGTTGCTTCAGTCGCATCCGTCCCTCGAACGTGTCCCTGCTCATCACGCGACACTTCCGCCACCACTTCACTCTGCTGAGTCGTCTCGGGGGAATACTTGTTCTTCAAGTACTCAAGATAGGCTTCACCGATCTGCATCCGATCTTTGATCAGCCCCTGGGAAACACCCCAGACGAAAGGGGAAATGGGCTCACCATCCTGCTCGTAGTAGATCTCATGGCACAGGCCTAGAAAGGCTTCTACTGCGTCTTTGTCGTCCTTTCGATAACGGCACACGAGCAGCACGCCACGCTTGGGCGTACATGCCAGAAGCTCCGGCGAATTCAATAGCGTATGGGCCTCTTGCATCCGCTCGGGGAGCAAGAGACATTCGGCGGCACTGAAATCGCCCGTGAAAATCAGAACATCACCATTCCCACCATCAGTATGACTCCAGTCCACACAGGCCAGTCGCCGACGCAATGCAGCGAATGACTGATCACGGATAGCCTCGAATCTCTGTAGGTTCGACTCAGTCGCGGGTAGGAATGCCACATTATCAGCTTGATCTATACCGTAGGCGATTAAGGGAGCATCTGAACTTGGCTCAACGCCTTCAACGATAAGAGGAGAGACAAGCAGATTTTGCCCAACAGCCAAACGTGCCCACTCAGCAGACTTAAGCAAAGGAATGATATTTATCGCCATTATTTTCAGGACGGGCGATGCGGGGAAATATAGGGTTTCTTCCATTGGAAACAACTAATATGTCCACCTACCTGATGATATACGACCCACCTCTTACTTACCTGGGCACTCAGACAAGGCAAAGCACTGGACGCCGACCAGACCTCTGCGCCTGTATATCTATCCCAAGCATGAGGAGTATTATTCTTCGAACCAAAAACCAGGTCATCATGAACACAGGCAAGACTTATACTCACATTTGCAGGATACAATTTAACCCAACGACATACAGCATTATCAACGGAAATACTGATGATGCACCGACTGGAATTCAAGAGCACATCACCTTCATGAAACTTGACCCCACGCATGCATAAATCCAAGATATCCGCCCCAGCATCAGCAGCCATGGTGCACAACAGACTTAGCTCAGAAATCATTATCTTCTTTACAAGACTCTTCTTTCCGGGATCCACAATGGCCAAGACACCACCACAGAGCACTGCGATAAAGCGACCATTGTCATCCATACGAACAAAAAGACTCTCAGGGTCCATCCCCCCTAATCCCAAGACATCCAACTCAAAAATAAAATCAGCATCGACCAATGAGAAGATTGCAAATTTTTTGGAGTGCCTAATCCCATAGCACAGCCCATTACCAATAAGTCTCACATGGTTCATGTCCATGCTCAGACGCCGAAGTACTTCCCAAGAACCAACATCTACGACATCGTACCCTTTATGGGGCTCACTCAAGACATTTACAGCCCTGTAATACAACCCATCAGAGAAGAAGCTCTGTGCCTCTGTGCTCCAGCCATTAGCCAGCAGATCGTCTTCAGTCTCCACATACACAAGAGACATATCAGCCTTCTTATAAACCGCCCCCCCTCCACCACTAATACACACATACTCACCACAATCGATCAACGTACTAGCAAAGCCTGACAGATTACGATCCTCATAAACAACATTCTCTACCCCGGAGAAACTATTGAGATCTATCTTTCTAAAGCAGTAGCTTAGAACACTATCAGCCACACAACTTTTCTCGTACCACACATAAAGATCATCACCCTCCAACAAGCAACTAGCACAATCACAATTGTTTCCAGCCAAATAGTATTTAGCTTTTCTTTCTGGCACATCGCTCATTTTAGAACCCTCTACCTGCCAAGAGGCTCAATCACCAAAGCACCAACATTGAAAGTAATATCTTTACTACAATCAAACCTCGGAGTCACTGAACCCGATATTCTCTCCATCATAATCTCACATCTTTTCCTAATCGCAGATATACGCTCCTGTATATATGAAAAATTCGGAGATCCATCAGCGCGCTGAAACGCGCCACCCATCCACTCGTAATGCAGCAACGGCTTTCGCCCGCCTTCCCAAGCCCCATCTACAATCTTATTTATGATTCGCGTTTCCAGGTGCTTAGTTGCTTGCTTCTCCACAACCGGAACCGTATAAAAATATGCATTAGATAAATTCTTAACCTCTATATTTATTGCGCGAGCCCCATCCACACTTCCAGCAATCAAACTACCGCCTTCCAACTCAATATCTATCCCTTCCACATTACTTCTATTGTTATATGGCACTCGCTCCCCCTGGCGCATGGTATCCGGCGCAACGACTATGCCATCCGCATCAGAAAGACGCCCATCAGTTTTAATACGTTTAAAGATAGAGGCCTCACCATAAACACCTCTGATATTACTCGAATTAGGAGCGGCCAACTGATTAAATCTTTTCAGCAAATCTGCATCTTTCGGAAAATATGTCATCGCATCCACCAGCACATCAAATGGAGTACTTCCATCTGGCAGAAGTTGGCTCATCTTGTCAAATCGGAACCCACCCATTCGGGTTTTGCTCAAGTCCTCCATATTACCCAGAAGCTTCAGAATGCTTTCACCTTGCCCCCTCTTCACAAACTCAGCAATAGTACCCATTGTCTGTTCAGATGCTCTCAAGGCCCCAGAAAAATCTGAGGCAGTACCTAACATTCTTTCGCCTATAGCCAACATCTGTTTTTTCTGAGCAGCATCCAATCCAGCTCTGGCTATGACTTCATCCACTTTTCCGATAAGAACGGAGGCACATACAGGCGCGGCATAAGCGCTGGATATGCCTATACTTAAAGGAGTAAGACGGACATACAGACTCTCTCGAGCAAGACCCGCTGAGCCTGGAATCAGGCATGGAGCATTACGCGCCTTCCTCAGCCGAAGAAACGCCTTGAATCCCTCTACGCCTCCTCCAACCGCCTTCAGTAACTCCCAAGCAGCTGTCGTCCCGCTGGTAATCAACTCAATGAATACATCCTTAAAATCCACCAACTGTTGAATCGCCTGCTGACGACCTTCCTTACCACCCAGAATTTTGGCAACCAGATCAAACGACCAGCGTGCCGCGGTGCCGCCAATTCGCAGGATTTGCCCTGGATCGCTGATGAAGATTTCCTTCAGGGTCTTCTTTAGAACCGTGAGCGCGCCCTTCACCGAGATCATAGCTGCGATGGAGCCTGGTGCCCCTACACCTCCCGACCCCACGCTCACGGCAACCGTTACCAGGGTCAATGTGACACCGATACCCGCGAACGCTAGTTCGATCTTGTCGACTTCATCGAAACGGCCATGCATCCATAAATAGGTCGCCTTGGTGAGCTGCCATACATCGGAGATACTGGTCATCTCGAAGAGAAACTGTGCAGCTGTCTCCAGAGCCTCAAGTGCGGGTTTACCCATCTTTTTGAGCATTTCGATTGCTTCGGCCAAGGCCTGACCCTCGACGACCGCAATGCCGCCTTCGTGAGTATTCGCATTAACCATTCCTTGTGCGTAAGACTTTTCGACGGGGTTGCCAAACAAAGTCAGGCGACTGATCACCGAGCGATAACGCAGCTCCATGGTTTCTGTCTGCGCCACAGTCGAGTCACTCGTGATTGTGAAACCCACACGAGAGCCCAGCGTATTAAGCTTGGCGGTTCCGCCAGAAATGGAAACACGCGCCTTGCCGTCTTTGTCGAAGGTGATCTGCTTCTCGGTGACGCCATCAATCAGCACCAACGATCCGCGCGACTCGTGGATCTGACCGAGCTTGAGCTCGTTGATATTGCCCCGGAAACCGTTACCAACAACCAAGTCGTTAGCGAACCCCGAATTATTCGGCACGCCTGGCGCCAAAACAGAATCTCGCCCCGAGTCGACACCCAGGATCAACACACCACCTTTGAGCTGGAGCCCCGCCAGGTACCATCGACCCGACTCGATTGGTGTGCTTGATCGTACGGTAAAGTCACCCTGGTTCGTAGAAACGCGGGCCTGGAGGCGTGCAACCCCCTCGTCATCCACGATACTCAGTGAATAGCCACTAGAGTCGTTGCTCCCTTTGCGCAGAAGTACGGTACCCGCCTCTAGGGACGCTGCTTTGAAACGGATATTGGCAAAATAATCGGTGTTGTAATCGAGGGTGTCGTCATCGCTCACCCGGAGATGGCCGCCATCGAATTTCAAGCTTGAACCACTGCCCAGGTAGGAATCGCTTTCATCCCAAGCTACGTCACCATTCACCTTCGCCTGGAGACCGCCAATGGTATCGAGCGCAATCTGCTTACCCTGCTCGTCCAGATCGAGCCCCGCCATCGGGAACAGCGCGACAGGCTCTTGGTTAGGGGTGAAAAAACCACCTGCGCTCAGAGTTACGGTTGTGTTGGGCTTTCCATAAACGGTGGCATTGGTAGATTTAACAACTGCCTGAAGTTCCGATCCTCGAAGCGTTTCCACTTCGTATGCACTTTGCTCACCAGCAGCAATGGCGGCGTAATCAAATTGGATAGAGCCTTCCGGGTCAGCAGGAGCGATGTTGTAGTTCAGGCTCTTGACGACGCCACCGATGTTGACTGAAACATGGCCACTCGATGAAGTCTCGTTATCGATCCTGAACTGGGCTTGTGCAGTAGTACCGTCAAAGGTTTCAGGGCCGAATATCAGCCCAGCCGAGTTGTTCCAGGCAACACTCATCGCTTCTTGCGGTGCCTGATTCAGGGTCACGGTCAACGTACCGGACGTCCCAGGCGTAAAGTTCTGCGAGGAGAGCGAAATACTGTAATCCAGTTCTTTTTTGTTGATTGTCTTGGTGGAGCTTAAGCCCCCCGTAGATAATGTTATGTCTGTGGGCAGAGTTTCCAGGCCAACCCGGTAGTCGGCGGTGACCTGCCCCTGCGCATCGACCGACGTGGTTACTTTCTCAAGCTGCCCGCTGTAGCCGGCCAGCCAACTTACCGGGGTTCCCTCCTGGACTGGGTTGTTGTACTGGTCATATACGCTCCCTGTAAGCGTGGCTTTATCGACCCCCGAACTCAATAGTTCCGAGGAATCACTCGACAGCTCAATCCTTGTGGGAACACCGGCAACCACCGTCATGGGGCCGATCCTCAATTCGGTACCCACGGGGACGCGATCATCCTGCGACTCAACGACCTTGGCAGTAACTGTGTGCTTCGCACCTGCCGTCGTCGTAGCCGTAAGGGTGTTTTGAAAAATTCCATACTGGGACGTCGTTATCGACTTGGCCAATTGACCACCACCGGAGACACTCCAGTGCACTTTCACAGCCTTAAGATTCTGCTCATCAGGCTGCAGAGGCAGGTAAGAGACAAGTTCGACGGAGCGACTGTCCACACTGATATAATCAGTGGGCGCTTGACCTAGCAGGTCAGAACCAAACGCAAACTCCCATAGTGTGTTGGCCGTGTCATTATTGGCATACAGGCGGAGGCTCAGATAATCGTCGGGAGAGAGTCCTCCCAAATGTCCGATATTCTCGAATCTGATTTCCTGCGAAGCACCAATGGTTGCCTTTATCTCTTCCTCACCAAAGGCCAGCACCAAATCGCGCTCCCCCTGATGACTCCAAGAGTCCAACGCGCCAAATGATGACTTGATCAGATTGTAGAGAATTCCTACATAGTCATTAGCACCGTCTATGTGAGGTTGCGAAGCATGAGAGATATCTGTACTCACGCCTTGCGCATCAACCGTGCGGACTTCCTTAACATTCAACTCATACAAACTAAACTGCATTTCCGGCCGGTACTTCCACGCATAAATCGGCTCTGGCTTTTTCAAGTCCAACTCGGGGTGTTCCTTGTCTGCCTTGCGGTAGGCCTGGCGGGAAAGTTCGGTCGTTTCCTCATCATGCAAAGGCACCAGCACCGGCACATAACGTGTAGGGCGGTACTTGAGAATTCCTTTACCCGCCCCTTCAGAGGAAAAATCTGGGTTTCGGTTTTCCGGCTGTCCTGCAACCTGCAGGTACAAGTGCTGCTTGGCCAATACCTTTTCTGGCAGTTGGATAACCTGCACCTGCTGACCCGGCTTGATCTTGAACTGGGACAGGCTGTTGGCACCTACGGGAGCAAGCTGGTTGGCTGCCACGATCTTTGCCAGGCGACCTGTGTAGCCGTAGTCCGACAGCTCTTCGGGCAACGGGCTGCCGTCCGCGTCTCGCCAATCGCTGTAGATGGCGATACTGATATCGCTGCCGAGCCCTGCCCCTTCATTACCGATGAGCTGTTTCTTCTCATCGCCCTTGGTCATGCCGGATTCGATCTTGCTTTTGCGCTCGGCCCAGATTTTCAGATTGGGTGGCCCCATCTGAATCTGCTGGCTGTTGAGGTTGATCAGGTTGCCGCTGAGGCTGGATTGCAACTGAAAGCTTTTGCTGCCGATGTAACCGGTCGGTCGGTTGATGGCGATGATGCGAACTTGCTCGCCGGCTTTCAGGTGGTTGGCGGTACGCTTCTGGAATTCTTCCTTGAAGCCGCCGGCGCTCTGCCATTTGGTGAAGTTGGCTTCGCCAGTTCGGCCTGCAACGGAATAGAAGTTTTCCGCGGAGCCGCGTAGCTGAATGGTGAAGCGAAACGCGCCCTGCCCGTCATCGACGCCCGAATAGGTCTTGTACAGTTCGTTCTCGTGAAGCCCTCGGCGCTCTGCTACCAGTTGGCCGTTGGATTCGCGGAATACGTAGATATCGGTGTCTGTGAGATCTTCAGTGGTAATGCTTTCCAGAAGGCCGCGGTCCTTGAAGTCCGCGGCAGTGTCGATCAGACGCGTGAAGTCCGGCGCCGTTTCTTCGGTATTGGTGGGCGCGCTGTCATACCGGCTGGACAGGTAGATGCCTTGGAGCTCTGCCTCTTCCACGCTGGTGGTGACGAAAACCTCTTTGGGCTTGCCATCGATTTGCTTGGTAACTTTCTTGCCCGGCACCACGAATTCCGGCTTCTCGTCCCCGTCGAAGTCGTACTTCTCTTGCAGGCTGCGGGCCCTGTCGGATGTCTCGGCGCTGTAGGCGGTTGAGTCGCCTACCTTTGCACCTTTTACGGTCGCTGCGCCGTCGATCACCATCAGATCAACCGGAAAGTCCATGGGCCGCTTGATCGGCGTAGTTGCAGTTGCGATGACCATCGCCGCACTCAGGCTGTAGACGCCAAGGCCGTTACAGACGTCGTAGTCCTGGCGGGTCATGTAATACGGCATGTACGAGCCGCCACGCGGGTTGAAACGCTTGTATTGCAGCTCCAGAAAAGCCGGTGTGGTGTATTCGAAAACGAAGCCTGGGCACGATGGCAGGAAGTAATTCATGCTGTACTTGCCGTTGCTGTCGGTAACCCCGTATCCGCCAGGGATATAGCCACCCAGCGTGACCCCTACCCCTGCCATTGGCCCGTATATCTGGGCATCTCGATCGCGGGACAGGGTGTCGGAGACCTGGCCATCCTTGCCAAAGAAGCCGACACGAAAGCCGATCGCGTTGGCGGTCTGCGCCAGGATGTCACCTTCCTTCGAAAGCAGCAGGGACTTGCTCGCGGAATCGGGGGTAACGCCGTCTTTCACCGGTAACTGCAGCAGGACGAGGTCCTTGCCGTCGATAGTAAACAGCTCCTTTTCCGCACGCACGATTACGGTGAGCATGCCTTCATCGAGGTTGGGCTTGCTGATCGTTTCACCAGTGACGGTCTTGAAGGTTTTGCCTCGGTAGGCTGCAGCAGTCAGGATCTCACCGCTGGGGTAGCGCTCAAGGGTGTCGCTCTTGCGCTTGAGTAACGCGCGATAGGTGTCGCCAGACATGACCTGGGCACGTTCGAACTTACCCACAGCTTCGCCAATTTCACGCGCCTCTTTGCCGCTACTGTCGTACTCCACATACACCGGGCGTCCCGACGGCCCAGGCACAAGGGTTCGCGTGTAAACAGCCCCGTGCTTGTAGTACGTCTGCGGCACATATAGCCCAGGAATCATGCCCAGGCTGAAAAACGCCTGCGCCGTAACTGTCCACCCGCCGAGTGCCAAGCCGAGTAGCAGGCCCAGCAACGATACCTTGCGGCGCACTGCGCAACGCGAACGCGGGGAAGTCGACATACGCAACATATCCATCTGTCAGTGATTCCTTGAGCCGCCTCAGCGGCTCTTACTCAAACGGTAGAGCTCAGCTTGCAGCTGACGCAGGTTCATCTTTCCTTCGGCGTAAGCCTGGAGTACGGGCTGGGCCTCGACACCCGCCAGCGCGAAGCCGAACAGGTCGAGGTTGCCGGGCTCCAGCAGCCCTTTGCTGCGGATGCGCAGGTTGTCGATCTGCCCGGCGCCCACCGGCACTACGCGGCCTGCAGTCCGGTCTAGACCGACCATGACAACGTAGGCGCCGTTCTCCGGCAGGTAGTCGTGGCTGTCGGCCAGCTTCAGGGCGGCGATGTCGACGTTGATCGGGCCTCGCACATTGACGCCTGCCGGTTGCAGGGCGTACATCCAGAACGGCATTGCCATTGGGTCGACCGGGTATGGCAGCTCGCTGAACTGCAGCATCTGTGCATGAAGGTCGCCGTCCTGTCGGCCGTCGGCGAACTCCAGAGTGGCGTTGCCAAGGTCGAGCTTCAGCTCACCACCGAGCAGGCTCAGTTGGCTCCCGCCCTTGACGGGAACGTAGGGCAAGGTGGTGTTGAGTTGAGCCAGCGGCAATTGGCCAATCTCGTTAAGCACGCCGCCTTGAACGGTGATATTACGGCTGTCGCTGCCGTAACCCCGTGTTCCTTGGCCCGGATTCAGCGACAGGCGATAACGGCCGGTAGGAATGTTCTGCTCGGCGCTATCACCGAAGCCGAAGTTGAAAGCACCGTCCTGATTGGTCTGCGTGCTGCGACCGAGCTCATCGATACGCACCTGGACGCCCGCGACCGGCTGCTGCAACTGATCCATCACTACACCGCTGATGAACGTCGGCAGCGGCCGGACGCGGTAGCGGATGCGTGCCAGGTCCTGGCCGTCGTAGGTCACGTCTACCGAGACCTCAGCGTTGTAGGCGAGGTCTTTCTCCGGGTAAAAGGCCACCACCTGACTACCAGGCAACTCAGCCAGATTGCCAACTACTGGCTGATGATCGAAGTTGACATCGACCAGTTGGTAACCCTGCGCCTGCAGCTCGCTGGTGCCGAGACCGTCGCGGTCCTCGTAGGTTTTGCCATGGGCGCTCTGATGGACTTCGAGCTTCAGCTTGCTGATATCGATGGCCTGGTTGAAGTACAGGCTAATGAAGTCGTTGGGGTTGGCCGCACGCTCGCCACTAGTCGGTTCGATACGCTCGATGGCCACCGGTACCTGCTCAGGAGTGACCACGGTAATGCTGCGACTGCTCTGCGCCACCACTTTCCCACTGCTGTTTTGCAGCACGGCCAGCAGGCGGTATTGGCCGGCTTGCGCGGGCACCAGCAGGTTGGTGCTCTTCAACGTGGTATCGCCGGTCAGCGCGGCATCGGCCAGGGTGTCGCCGTTGGCGGACAACAGCACGGCACGCGGAAGCAACTGAGCGCTCAGGTCTTCGATGCGTGCGGCCACTTGCAGGCTGATGGGCTCGCCAAGGTTGAGCAGCTCGGTGCCCTCAGTGGGAATTACCCAATTGATGGCGGCCTGGCTGCTCAACTCCAGGCTGTAGGCCTGGCGAGTCTGGTTGCCGGCCTGGTCACGGGCTTCGAGGCTCAGCTCGACACTTTTGCCCAGCGGCAGGTTGAGGCTGGTGGCGAAGCGGAATTCGCCAGCCGTAGCGCCCGGTTGCAGGGTCACATCACTGCCGTTGATCTGGAAGCTGCCCGGGTTGGCTTCACGCAGCGTTCCTCTGACCGGATAAGGCTGCTCGCTCACCCGGTTTTCGGCAGGCATTTCCACCAGCGGCGTGTCCAGCTGAATCACTGGAGCGGTCTGGTCAAGGCTCCAACTCAAACGCTGGCGGGTTTCCTGGCCGCTGCGGTCGCGGGCCAGCAGTTCAACGCTGTAAGCGGATTGGCCAACTGGAACGCCGAGCGTCTCCTTGAGATCCAGCAGTTGGCTGCCGGATTCACGCAGTACCAGGTTGCGGCCATTGAGGCTGACGCTGTCCAGCCCGGCCTCGGCGTACACCTGGCCGCGCAGGACGAAGCCATTGCCAGGCAGCAGGCTGCCGTTGGCCGGTGTGAGTCTGTCGAAACGCGGCGGCTTGAAGGTGGTTTGTGCGGGCTGATAGGTAACCTGCACGGTACGCTGGGTGCTGCGCTGGTCGACCCAGCCCTGGATGGTGAGGGTGTTGGGGCCGACCTGCAGGTTTACCGGTGCCGACTGGAAGGCAAACTCGGTGACCTGGCTGGTGGCGCTCAGGGTAGTCGCCTGACCATTGACCAGCACCTCCAGACGCTGGGCGGGCTTGTCGCTGCGCAGCACGCCGCGTACGACCACGGCAGCGTCTTTGACGGTAGCGCCGGCCACCGGGTAGGCGATGGTCAGGCTGATATCGCTGGCTGCGGCGATGCGCTCGACATTGCGCACCAGGCTGGCCTGGTTGCCGGCCTTGTCGTAGGCGGTCAGGGTCAGTTGGTTGGCGCCCTCGAGCAGCGGCACGCTGGCCGTCCAGCTATCACCTTGCAAAGTCACGGCAAAGCGGCTGTTGGCGAAGCGGTCGGAGACAAATTCCAGACGAGCCACACCTGCACCGGTATCGCTGACGTTACCGCGCAGGCTGATGCTGTCTTCGTTGACGCTGACGTTGTCGGCGCCTTCGATAGTGATCAGCGGTGGCACGCGATCCGGGAAGCTGGTCGCGTCGTCAGGGTTGGTACCTGCAGCGACTTCTTCGTCGTTGCTGACACCATCGCCATCGCGGTCAGTGTCCTTGTTGTCGCCGATGCCATCGCCGTCCAGATCCTTCCATTCGGTAGGGTCGCGGGGGAAGGCGTCCTGGTCGTTGGCAATGCCGTCGCCATCGATATCGTTATCCAGACTGTCGGGAATACCGTCCTTGTCCAGGTCCGGCGGTACGCTGTTCTTGTCGTCCGGATTGGTACCGACCTGGGTTTCGTAGGCGTTGGAAATACCATCACCGTCGCGGTCCGGATCGGCGTTATCGCCAATACCGTCTCCGTCGAGGTCTTTCCACTCGGCCGGGTCACGCGGGAAAGCGTCCTGTTCGTTGGCTACGCCATCACCGTCGATATCGCTGTCCAGGCTGTCGGGGATGCCGTCCTTGTCCAGATCCGGTGGCACGCTATGCTTGTCGTCCGGGTTTGTACCAGCCTGCAGTTCGTAGTCGTTGGAAATGCCGTCGCCATCACGATCAGTGTCCTTGTTGTCACCGATGCCGTCGCCATCGAGGTCTTTCCATTCGGTCGCGTCATCCGGAAACGCATCGGCGTCGTTGGCTACGCCATCGCCATCGCGATCGCTGTCCAGGCTGTCGGGGATACCGTCCTTGTCGAGGTCTTCCGGTACGCTGTTTTTATCGTATGGATCGGTGCCGACCTGAATCTCGTAATCGTTGGAGATGCCATCGCCATCGCGGTCGGTGTCCTTGTTGTCACCGATACCGTCGCCGTCGAGGTCTTTCCATTCGGTCGCGTCATCCGGGAACGCATCGACATCATTGGCTACGCCGTCCCCATCGCGGTCGCTGTCCAGGCTATCGGGGATGCCATCTTTGTCCAGATCCGCCGGTACGCTGTTCTTGTCGTCCGGGTTGGTACCCAGTTGGATCTCGTAGTCGTTGGAAATGCCATCGCCGTCACGATCGGTGTCCTTGTTGTCACCAATGCCATCGCCGTCGAGGTCTTTCCACTCGGTCGGGTCGTCTGGCAGCGCGTCCTGAGCGTTAGGCACGCCGTCGCCATCGCGGTCATCGTCCAGGGCATCAGGAATACCGTCTTTATCCAGGTCCGCGGGCACGCTGTTCTTGTCGTCCGGGTTGGTCCCCAACTGGGCTTCGTAGTCGTTGGAAATGCCGTCGCCGTCACGATCGGAGTCCTTGTTGTCACCAATACCGTCGCCATCGAGGTCACGCCATTCGCTCGGGTCATCCGGGAACGCGTCGTCGACATTGAGCACGCCGTCGCCATCACGATCGTTATCCAGGGTATCTGGAATACCATCGCGGTCCATATCCGGCGGCACGCTTGCCTTGTCATTCGGGTCGGTACCGACCTGCACTTCGTAATCGTTGGAGATACCATCGCCATCACGGTCGGTATCGGCGTTATCACCAATGCCGTCGCCATCGAGATCCTTCGATTCGTTCGGGTCATTGGGGAAGGCATCAAGCTCGTTAGGCACGCCATCGCCATCGAGATCACTATCGAGGCTGTCGGGAATACCGTCCTTATCGAGGTCTGCCGGCACGCTGGCCTTGTCATCAGGATCAGTACCAACCTGCACTTCGTAATCGTTGGAGATTCCGTCGCCATCGCGGTCGGTATCGGCGTTGTCGCCAATACCATCACCGTCTAGGTCCTTGCTCTCGGCAGGATCATCCGGGAAAGCGTCGAGGTCATTGGCCACGCCATCACCGTCCCGGTCATCGTCCAGGGTGTCCGGAATACCATCCTTGTCCAGATCGGTGGGCACACTGCTCTTGTCGTCCGGGTCTGTGCCAACCTGGATTTCATAGTCGTTGGAGATGCCGTCGCCATCGCGGTCGGTATCGGAGTTGTCGCCTATGCCGTCAGCGTCCAGATCCTTGCTCTCTGACGGATCATCCGGAAATGCATCCTGATCATTCGATACACCGTCGCCATCGCGATCATCGTCCAAGGCATCGGGAATGCCGTCCTTGTCCAGATCCGCAGGCACGCTGTTCTTGTCGTCAGGATCGGTGCCAGCCTGAATCTCGTAGTCGTTGGAGATACCGTCACCATCGCGGTCGGCATCCTTGTTGTCACCAATGC
>Ga0209371_1001334_pt1 | contig 17180 bp, 31 predicted proteins | sample AgamicAtAmrz_FD_187165 | JGI IMG/M metagenome (GOLD analysis project Ga0209371, IMG submission 187165) | Agave microbial communities from Guanajuato, Mexico - At.Am.rz (SPAdes) (version 2) | ecosystem: Host-associated > Plants > Roots > Rhizosphere | place: Guanajato, Mexico | collected 2012-06-07
TGCCGCGCCGGATGAGCCAGTCGCTGATTTCGCTGTACCACATGTGGGATAAGGCGTTCTGGTTGAGGCTGCGCTTCTCGCGCCACGGCTTGATGATCAGCCGGTAGGTTTCGCCAGAGTCGAGCATAGGGAGGATTTGCTGCCCGATGGCGTTGAAGTTCGACCTATGAAGCCGTATGCCGTCCTTCGGTATCTCCATCAACAACCTCCTTCAGTTGCTGAATAATTAGCCGCATATCATCCTCAAGGCGACCAACAGCGCGGTCAGAGAGCGGGTTGTCACCGCGATGGACCATGAGGAGCTGCTGAGAGGCGTTTACGGCGTTGATGTAGGCGTTGCAAATTTGGCGGAATTGACGTTTTGAGATGGTGACTTGCTTGCTGCTCAAGTTTCCTCCTGCTTGCTACAGGCGAGCCATGCGGCCTGCCAGCACTTCCACGCGTTAACTGTAGCGGGATCGTCGTACTCACCCTCATAGGTATGAAGGTCGAATCCCAACGAATCAGCCCAAATCTCGAACTCCAGGTTACAGAACTCAAAATTTATTTTATCGTTTTTCATGTGCTCTCCTGCTTACTACTTAAGGCTGCCTGCCATGCCATCCAGAAGCCAAATTTGATATGTGGCACTGCGTCGGTATATTTCGAGGATTCGAGATGCTTGTATTCAGCCTCAAACCACGCCTCAAACCTCTGCCGCTCTAGCTCAGCTTTATCACTCATAGTTGTTACCGGATTATCAGAACGCGAGCAACTCATAAGGTCGATAGCTTCTTTTGCCAGCGTGCGGATATGCGTCAGCGTGTCCTGCGATGCCGGTTGCTTCCGGGCGACGTCAATGATCGCCAGCACCAGGTTGCGTGTCTGGTCCTGTGTGGGCCGGATAATCAGCTGTGTTACCTGCGTCATGCTCTTGCCCCTTCCCGTCCTGCCAGCCAGAAGAAAAACGCGCGGTCGACAACCTCATCCTGATAGCCGAGGTGCGATCGGGTCATGCTGTGCTTGTCGCCGTGAACGCTGTGATAAAAACGCTCGAAGCTTCTTCTGATGCTTTCGCTCATGATTATCTCCCTTTCCTGACGAGAGCTTTCAGCCGGGCAACGTTGTCCAGTGCCTTTTCGCTGGCTGTAGGCATGTAGAGCTTTTCCAGCTGCGCGCGCGGTGGGGGAATTTCTTCACCAGACTCGATGCGCGATGCCATTTTGCGAAGCTCGGCGCGGCACTTTGCGCGCAGCTCAGGCTCAGAGAGGTTATTGGCGCGCATGGTGCTGTACAGTCCGGTGACCATCCAGTATGCGGCGTTGCTTTCCCACGGATACGCCTCGGGGCTGTCGATCAGACCGCGGCGGGCGGAGTACTTCATCACCATGTCATACAGACCGTCTTCGTCCGGCAGACCAGCGGAGCGGAGCTCGCCCTGCTTGCACCACTCGATAAATTGCCCAGGCGACGGCCAGAACGGCGAGGCACTGGCGCGGGCGTGCTTCATGCCGGCCGACAGCTGCTGCTTCGTGCTGATGTCGTTTTCAGCGAAGGCGGCGAGCCACTGACGCTTGGCTGAGGCTTCGTCGCGCGGATCCTTCAGCGCAGTGCTGACCGATGCGGGAAAAACCTGCTTCAGGCTCATGAACAGCATGTCGACCAGACGCTCAACGGTTTCGTTAACGCCACGATCCACCGGCTGTGGGCCATCACCAGCCATGCGGGCCAGCGCGCTGCTGTCGCGGTTGTTTATTGCGGCTACGAGATTTCTCATATGAAATTTTCCTCCCACTCTCTGCGGTCGTTCCAGTGTGGAATCTGCTGCTGTGAACTGGATGGCGCGTTGCGGGCCGGCTGGCTCATCTGCGCTTTAAGGGTCGCCCACTGCTTTCGCAGCTTCGACGGGCTGAGGATGTTGGTCTGCCAGAACTGATTGCCGTTCGCCCAGGTGAAGACTTCGCAGATTTCCCGGTGGCTGACCTTCAGGGAATCGCGCATCAGGCGAATGTCGTTTGCCCAGGCTGGCCAGTTGGGTTGCTGTGCTGTCGGGGTGATCACCTGAACCTTGCTGAAAATCCACTGAGCAGCCAGAAGGTCTTCAGCGGTTCCCCACTTATCGCCCTTAGGTGAATGAACCGCTGCATCAGGCCGAACAACAGGAAGACTTTTCAGACGCTCGTCAGAGGATTCGCCAGAATTCTCGGACGTATGTTTAATGTCTTTTTTGTCTTTTGTAATAGTGTCTTTTGTGTGTCCCTGTTTTGGTGACATCCCTGTCACTGTTTTGGTGACACTTTTTGTCACTGTTTTGGTGACGGTGACACCATCTTGGTGACACTCTGGAATTTGCCACTCAGCGAGGTTCTTATTAGGCCCGATTAGCATGCCTTCCCGGACCAGAACACCCATCTGAATAAGCTCGTTTTTCGCCTTGTTCACCTTCTGCCTGGGCAGTCTGGTGAGCTGGCTTATCTGGCTGTCAGCAATGCGATCCATCTTTTTGTTGAAGCCGTATGTTTTCCGGCAAACAGCATGCGCAACCTTCGCCTGGTTCCTGGTCAGGTTGGCCCCTATCAGCTCTTCGTACAGCTCGTTTGCCAGACGCGTATATCCGTCGTCTGTGTCTGCCACACGTTGCTCCACGGCCCGGAGTTCGGGCCTGATTGGCGTTACATTTGCGAGAGCGAGGCTCATTTTGCCTCCTCCGGCTCTGTTGCATCACCTAACACCCAACGGAGCGCTGCGGCGTAATCGCCGGTTGTCTCTGTCAGTGCCTGGGTAATTTCTTTGCGGGATCTCATGCGGGGTTTGCTTTCGCCCATCACGGCGCGCTGACGGCGGGCTCTTTCATGGCCCTTCGCTTCTGCACCGACTTGCGTTAGTTCTTTCACCTTGGCGCGCTGCTCTTCAGGCGGCATTGTTGACAGCTGGCGAGCATGCGTGACCGTCACCTGTCCGCCCTCTACTGCGTCCTGCACAGCCTGCGTGCAGTCCAGCAGTGCCAGGGTAGCTTTTACAGTCTGAAGGCTGCAGCCGAAAAGCAGCCCTAAATCCTGCTCATCGTGTCCGCGTTCAATCATCGCCGCCATTTTCTTTGCCCGCCCAAGGGGCGTATCGGCGCGCCGGATTTCGTTCGCGCTGACCATGTACTGGGACATGCGCACTGCCGATCCCCGCTTAGCGATTGCTGGCACGAGTACCGGTTCTTTACCTTCTGCCGCCAGGCGAATATTAGCCTCCAGGCTATGCCGGACCCGCTGACGACCGTCGACAACGCAGACCTTGCCGGATTCGGGATCTTTCCAGCACAGAACAGGCTCCAGAACGCCCTGATCCATGATGTTCAGCACCATCGCTTCGTCGATAGGCAGGTGAATGCGCTCGTCATAAAGCGGGTGTGATGGGTTGGTAACCAGGTACAGGGCGCCCGGTTCGAAAAACAGCACGTTGCTTTTGCCGCTGGCGCCGTAAGCGTCGATTGAGTTCTTAGCCATTGGCGCCTCCGAGATTGAAAACTTCAGCTACTTGTTTCATAATTACTCCTGTGAATTGATCCAGTCTTTTCGCATCAGGCCTCGAAGCTGTTCGCGCAGCTCGGGGCCTTTTCTTTGGTAAGAAGCTGCTCAATGCGAAGCAGTCTTTGCGCCACTTCAGATTCCGGCGACACAACATCGAGGTAAGCCATAGCGAGGCTCATCATCTGGAAGAAGCTGTGTTTCTGCATTCCCGATCTGCGCTTCATTCGGCTTATGGTCGCTTCATCCATATCAAGCACTTTCGCCAGAGTTCCTTGTCCGCGTTCAGCCAGCTTGTTCAGTAACTGACTTTCGATTTCTCGCGCTTTTTTGCGATAACTTGCAATTTCCATGACGTAATATCTCTTTCGTTGAATAAGTTGCGTGACATTGCGGTGAGCAAGTCACTTAAGGTTTCCCCACACGGGCGGGGACGGGTTTCAGAGTGTTAAAGAGCGGTGTTACTAAGAGGCGGCTAACAGGTCTGCAAGATCAGGGCGAATCTCGAACGGTTTAACTCGACCCTGCGTGGCCTTGGATATTGCCAACACATATTTGGCATCTATGCCGCCTCCGTGTAGCCAACGCCAAACGGTCGGCTGTTTGACGCCGCAGAGATCAGCCAGCTTTTGCTGACTTCCTGCGATGTTCACAGCCCTTTGAATAGCTTTGTTAGTCATAGCAATTCCTTTACGTATTATCACAGCAGGAATAATAGCAATGAGTATTGGTAAAGGCAATAGCTTTCCACATTTGACGGTTAATACGCCTAGCTATAAATTGCGGGGTATGAATAAAACTCTCGCAGAAAGATTGGCTAAGGCCATGCAAGAAAGGGATATGTCCCAGGGTGCTTTAGCTAAAGCATCGGGTGTAGCCCAACCAACTATCTGGCGCCTAGTCAAAGGTGAGGCCAAGGGTTCGACTCGTCTGGTTGATATTGCGCGCGCTCTGTCGGTGAGCGTTGAGTGGCTGGCTAACGGAACTGGGTCGATGGATGCTCAGGAAAAGATGACTTATCCTCAGCCACCAGCCAATGAGATGAAGCTCGGAGGGGTGTTTCCTGTTCCTGTCTTTGATCGCTCTAATGAACAAACACATGACTATGTGTATGTCCCAAATTCAGTAGAGAGTGATAGCTGTAGAGCTTATATCTTAGAGCGAAATAGCGGGTGTTATGAAGCCCCTGCAGGAACTGTTGTCGTAGTAGACACAAAGGAAGAAGCTGGTAATGGTGATCTGGTTTACGCCAAAGTTAACGGGGCGTATTCCGTCTATAAATTTGTTGACGGCGGATCCACGGGTTATCTGTCAGTAGATGATGATCGCGTTCCTCTCGTACCTGCGACAACCGATTCATCCGTAATAGGCGTCGTCGTTTTCCTGCTGCGTGATCTGAAGCGCAAAAAGTAATCCTCTTCATTTTTAGGGGGGGTGTATTCTGTATACCCTCCTTGCTTATTTCTAAGCAAAGCCGTCGCCATAATCCCTCCCCCTTTTCAATCAAATCAGCATTTTATATTTTGAGTCCACCCAAAACACTGTTGTTTTAAACAGTAGTTTTCATAGTGAAACACATCCTCTTATAAATCAAGCAGAGCGTGACGCTTTTTTTCTACCCTTCTCAAATCAGTAGCTTGCCACCATAAAACACTAATTTTTTTCGATACGAAATCATTCACTTATGCGTATTGCTATTGAAATATTACCAATACGTATTGCTATGAATAATACGCAATGCTATTGTCTACCCCATCAGCAGGACGCAGTACCCAACAGGATGTTGGATCGCTCTTTAACATTGATGGGGTTTATTTCTCCCGCCCTTGTGGGAGACCAAAGAGCAGTTGGCTTTGGGATTGGATGAATGCGCAGGCATGGCTGGGATTAGCGAGTATTCCCGGCGTCGGCTGAAGCCGCTGGATAACAAACCCGCCTTGAGCGGTGGCAAAACCAGCGCGAGTGAACAGCGAGGAGCACCGGCCATCCAATCACCTAAGCCAACTACCGGAGGTAAATATGTTTGCAGCTACCAACAGCGTCAGCCGTCGCTACCTCAAGCGTGGCGAACTGATCGCAAAACGCCGGGCAGAAGCGGCTGAAAGTAAAGCCCGCGTTGACGCCAGTGCTGAGCGCGTTTCGCGCGCTGTATCGGCGCCGAGCCTTCGTGAGAAACAAGACGTAGTAGCGCTACGCGTTAGTACTAAATATCAGAAAATCAGCAACGAAGCTGGCCGTCAGATTCACGCTGTACAGAAGATCCGCGGAAAAAGCATTCCGCTTATCTAATGGCTTTCGATCCAGTCAGTACGCTGATGAACGAGATGAAGCTGATAGAGGTTATTAGCTTCTGCTCGCCTTCCACAGTTACAGCAGATAGCGCCATGAGGGGTATTTTTTTCTGCGTCTTTGAAGGTGAACTGAAATCAGCGTGCTCCACATTCAGGGCACCGAAACTTAACACGGCCCATGAGGAGACTCCGTTTTGGTTTTGCTTAGTGATAGGTAACCCTAACATTCCTTCCAGCTTTAGCCAGCAAAAAATGAACTTACTGCCGCATAAGCGGCTTTTTTTACGCCCAAATTCAGGAGAGTAACGATGTGCAATTGCATTGAAGAGGCTGGCCAGAAGGTCCGGGAGCAGATGCTCAAAAGCAAACCGGATGATGCCGAAATCGACGAAAGCTGGGGAGCCAGCGGCTGGGATAATCAGGTCATGTCGCTCGGCGATGGCAAAATTCGCGTGATGCTCAATTACAAAATGGGCTGGTATCCACGCAAGAAAGACGGCAGCCGCGCTAAGAACGCAAGCCGCAAAGAAATGGCCGTGAAGATGAGTCACTGCCCTTTCTGTGGCGTCAGCCTTGAGTGACACCGCAATGGCCTGTTACGGCAGGTCATGACGGTGCATTTGCACCAGACGCGTAATGAGCCGCAGTGCGGTACGAGAGTTTTTCGCCTTTGGCTCCTGCAGGAATGCAGGGGCCATTTTTTTAACCAAACCAACCGAATTAAGGATGTCCACGATGAATCTTGCGATCGCGGGCGGCACCATCGTGGATGCCGCTCAGCTTTACCCTTCCCAGTTAACCCGCTTAACAGAACGCCTGCGCACCATTTGTCGCTGGCTGAAAGACACCCTGATGCAGCCAGGGAGACCCTAATGAAAATTCGTTACTTCCAGAAAGCGCAGGAGCTTTCACGCGAGGCCCATCTGTTCGGCGACAGCGCGAAGTGGGCTATGGCAATGCTGTTGTTACGGAGAGCGCACCAGTGAAACTTTCATGGCGAGCAAAACAGGAAGTCGAGGAGATTATGAAAAATCTCTCTGAGACCGATTTAGAGCGCATCGGCGATGAAGCCGACTCGATGATGGACCAGCACAAGATTAACCCGCTGATGACCGCGCTGTGCGCGTTCCTGCCTAAGCACTTCGATTACCCCGCTGTCGAGCTGGTCGACGAAGACGACGAGCAGTACGAAGCCGCCGAAAACTTCCTGCGCGATGCGCTGGTGAAAGTCGCTAAGCGGGACATGGCGATCGCCATCTGGAAAAGCCGAAACAGCTTCGATGAGGTGGCGTGATGCAGCCTGGCATCTATTACGACATCAGCAACGAGTCGTACCACAGCGGCCCCGGCATCAGTAAATCGCAGCTGGACGACATCGCGATCAACCCGGCCATCTTTCAGTGGCGCAAAGAAGCGCCAGAGGACGAAGAGAAGAAATCGGCACTGGATATGGGCACGGCCCTGCACTGCCTGCTGCTGGAGCCTGAAGAGTTTGATCACCGCTTCATCGTGGCGCCCGAGTTTAACCGCCGCACCAATGAAGGAAAGGCGAACGAGAAAGCCTTTCTGCAGGACTGCGCCGGGCTGGGCATGACGGTGATGGACGCCGAGGAAGGTCGCAAGCTGAAGCTTATGCAGGCCAGCGCCCTCGCCCACCCGGCCGCACGCTGGTTACTGGAGGCAGAAGGCCATCAGGAGGCGTCAATCTACTGGAATGATGAGCAGACAGGCGAACTTTGCCGGATCAGGTCAGACAAGTTTCTTTCGGAACAGCCCGTCATCGTTGACGTGAAAAAAGTGGCTGATATGTCCCGCTTCGCCCGGCACGTCGAAGAGTTCCGCTATCACGTTCAGGACGCCTATTACCGCGAGGGCTTCAGTCAGCATTTCGGCGAATACCCGCTTTTCGTTTTTATCGCCGTCAGCGAGTCGATCGACTGCGGCCGGTATCCGGTGCGCACCTTCCAGCTGCAGGAGGACGATGTTTCCGTGGGCTACGACCTCTTTCGCCGCGACCTGAACACCTATCACGAATGCATGCTGACCGGTAACTGGGGCGGCATCGAAGAAATCACGCGCCCGGACTGGGCAAAAAGGAAGGATTACGCATGAGCAACGAAATTACGCACCCGCCGGTCAACGAGGCCGACACCAAAGCGGCAATTTTCAGCCCGAGCGCATTGCAGAAGCTGCAGGCGTTTGCCGAAGTGATGGCAATGGGAAAAGTCACAGTTCCCGCCCACCTGGCTGGTAAACCCGCCGATTGTCTCGCTGTCGCGCTTCAGGCTGCACAGTGGGGCATGAACCCCTACGCAGTGGCGCAGAAAACACATGCCGTTAACGGCACGCTGGGCTACGAAGCGCAACTGGTAAACGCCGTCATAACCAGCTCTACGGCCGTGCAGGGTCGCTTCAAATATGAGTACGGCGGCGACTGGGAGAAGTTCAAGCCCGGCGCAGCTAACGCGGCGAATGAACGCGGCCTGTTTGTCCGGGTCGGCGCCGTGCTGCGCGGCGAGACGGAAATCACCTGGGGCGAGCCGCTGTTTCTGGAGTTCGTAACCACCCGCAACTCTCCGCTCTGGAAAACAGCGCCGAAGCAGCAGCTGGCTTATCTGGCCGTCAAATACTGGGCGCGCCTCTACTGCCCTGACGTCATCCTCGGCGTTTACACCCCAGATGAGTTTGAACCGGCGCAGCGCGCGGAACGTGATGTTACCCCAGCACGCAGCCGTGCAGACCTGAACAACCTGATCAACAGCAAGCCCGAAACGCAGCAGCCCGAGCGCGAAATTAACCCGGCGACTAACACCAGTGCACCAGCGCGCACGCCGGACGAGCTCCTTGCCGATTTCACCACCGCTGCAGCTGAAGCGGAAAACGTTGCCGGTCTGGACCGCTGCTACAAATACGCGGCACGCATGCTGGCTAATGATGGTCAAGATCTTGTAAAGGCGACGAAGGTTTATCAGATACGCAAGAAAGAACTTAGCGATTCAGATTTAGGATAAACATGTAGTACACTTATAGCTCTATAAAATTCAAAAAATATTTCCCCTCAGCCGAGGGGAAATGATTAAGGTTTTTTTGGCGGTGGGGCTGGTTGCGTAACTTGTTTAGCTGGTTTATAACCCTCGTTTACTGGCTGTGATTTCGGTTGATAACCATAGTCATATGGTTGATATCCATCTTCTTTGAACCTTTTTTCATTGGCCATTTTTACACTCATCTTCAATTACTTAAATATTATGGTTTTTTAGGGGGAGGTACGGGCTGTGTTACTTGTTTTGAAGGTTTGTAACCCTTTTCGACAGGCTTCTCTTTTGGCTGATACCCACGATCGGTATTATCACCGTTAAATTTAGAATACTTCTGGTTAAATAATTTCATACCGTTTCCTACCTCTATGGCTTTTTTGGAGGAGGTGCAGGAGGGGTAACCTGTTTCGGAGGTATATAACCACCATTAACACCATTGCTACTCTGGTTTTTACTTTGAGCTCTAGGTTGATAACCATCTTGAGCTATGCCTTTATTTTTTTGCATCATACATTCTCCAATGGAAATAACTACGTTTCATAAAATTCAATCTTTTCAATATCTTTAGAGAGAATAAGCACGCCCTGAGTCTTATCTTTGACGCTATCAAAACCACCGTCGCTATTAATGTGCCAACTTTGCTCTAAATAGAGTTGCTCTGGTTCAGGAGCGCTGGAAGCAAAAGAGTCACTACCATAATACCCGCCTATAGTCTTTCCGTCTTTTAAAGTAACAACGACCCAAGCCGTTTTACGCAATCCAAAATAATAATCCCAAGATCTTCCTGTTGGGTGTGGTAATAAGTTCTTTATCCATGGCAAAACTCTGGCCTTAGAGAAAATAAGCGCCAATAGAATAGGGCTTATTATCAAAACAATCATATAAAAACAAAAGTAAATGAACGGGTGAGAAAACTTAAAGCCCAGCCCTTCAAAATAATATATTGGAATAAACCAAATCGCGTGATTGATGCAACTGTAAGATACAACTTCTACTATCGCTTTTGAAGTATCTATTTGTACTGTAGGATGAAAAACATTATATGCTTTCATGCTTAGAAAGCCAGGAACGACAAAAAGGATAAAAATAAATAACTTACTACTATTCCAGATATCCATTAGAGTTTTCTTCGAGTGATTTTTCTTTAAAAGAGCAAAACTGCACCTTCATGTCAATAATTTTTTAGATGATTTTAAAGTATTACTAGTTTTCTTGATGAACAACACATAGCAGAGAAATACATGATGATAAGGTATACGTGGGCATGCCCCAACGATGTCAATTCCAAGGAGCTTATGAACATGCCGGTAATAGTTACGAAGTGGAGATGCAGCAGCCGGAAGCGGCTAAAGTTTTACCGTGATGGGTCGATGCAGTTACCGGAGGGTTACGATCCGATTTATCAGAAAGAGGGGGATTGATGTTCGAGCTATTTGATAAGAGATATTCCCATAGGATATCAGAAGCTCTTAAAGAGAAAGTTCGCACTGACATAGATGGGCCAGGATTCATTGCTCGGGGGATTCTTGAGGCTATTCGCTTACTAGAAGGTGAAAACGTAGCGCAGTCCACAAGAGCGATGCGACATAAGGAGCGAGAACTAAAAGGGGAACTAGAAGGTTTTTTTCATATTCACGTTGCAGAAGACAATTTTAGTAGATTAATGAATAATTTTGGTGGGAAGCCCTCTAAACCAATAAAAAACCCCAGACCAGATGAATTGATTGCTTATGCCACAAATCAAGTCTTAAAAGCATATGTTAAAAAATTTAGCATCCCTTATAGTAGTGATGACACTCAACATTTGAGGGATGCCATAATTAACAGCAGCCATGCGAAGAAGATTGGCGCTGATAATATTTTTGATTCAATTCAGAAGCAAATACCTATGATGATAGACAAGGTATTTTTTTCAAACAATAAAGTTAGTGGCGATTGGTTATTATATAAAAAACACAGCGATGGTAAAAACTATTACCTTGATTTCACAGTACATGTAGAATCAGAAGATACGCAGCGCCAAATTGAACTTCGAGCGTCTTTGAATAAATCTTTCCAAGAACTTATCAAACAACATTAATTCTTAATAACTTTGACCTGCTCCGGCAGGTTTTTTTACGCCTAAATTTCGGAAATGACTATGAATTTTCCAGATCCAGCAGACGAAGCAGCAGAACGCGAACAGCAGCTGATAGAGGTAGCGCTGGCGAACAGGCCGGTTCCGCTGATGACTTACACAGGTAAATGTCACTACTGCGAAGAGCCAATCGACAAGGGGCATTTCTGCAGCGATGAATGTCGAACCGATCATGAGCGTATTCAGCATGCTCTTCGCAACAAAAAGGTGGCATGACGCCGCAAACTGAAAACGCACTAAGGGCCGTAGCGCGTAAGTGCAGGAGCGAGATTCTTAAAGCCATTGATGGCACAGAACACGACCGCATCATAACCATCCTTCTCGATAAGCACGCCAAAACCGTTCAATGCCTACCGCCAGGCACATTCCCGGCAAAACGCTGGCTGTCCTTCTATGTGCGGCAGGTAGATAAGGAAATTCGCCAGTGAATATCGTTAATGACTATGGCGACAGCACCACACCGCCCGAACACCGTGACAGCTGGCAGACGTCGCCGGAAATATTTGCTGCGCTGAACCGCAATTTCCGCTTTGTGGCTGATGTTGCGGCGAGCGAGCATAACCACCTGCTCCCGGTTTACTTCACCGAAAAGGACGACGCGCTGGCGCAGGACTGGGCCGGACAACTGCCACTGGGGATCACCTGGTGCAATCCGACCTATAGCGACATTTCTCCCTGGGTGAAGAAAGCCGCGGAGGAATGCCGTAAAGGGATCGGCATCGTGATGCTTGTTCCCGCTGACACTTCGGTCGGCTGGTTCAGCCTGGCGCGGAACTCATGCACCGAGGTGCGCTTCATTATCGACGGTCGACTCTCGTTTATTCGCGCTGATACAGGCAAGCCGGTCAACGGCAACAATAAGGGATCGATGCTGTTGATCTGGAACCCGTTCACCTCAGATTTTGGCATAACCGGGCATGTCTCGCGTGACACGCTAATGGCGATCGGACGGAAGCTATTGTCCGAACGGGAGCCTGCCGACGAGCGCGCCGCATGACAGCCACCATAAAGAAGCCGACATGGGCTGGATTATCACTAATCTGGCCCTTTTTATTTGTATCGTGCTGGCCTGGCTATGGCCGCCAAAGGAGTAGATATGGAACGAATGTATAGCTGCCGACAGGTTTGTGAAATTCTGAGCATCGGTAAAACCACTCTATATCGAAAGGTAAAAAGTGGTGAAATTGATAAGCCTCTGCGTAACGGTTGCCGGATGAGCCGTTGGCCGGAATCAAGCATCACACGTTATCAGGAATCACTGAAACGAAGTCATGCGGCATAAACTGGGTCAGCCACTCATCGTAGGCATTCATCATACTCCTTCGCTCGTTGAGGTATTCGGCGTGGTTATAGGCAGCAATTACCGTGTTGGTTTCAACATGCGCAAGTTGCTTCTCTATAATTTCGCCGCGATACCCCATTTCATAGAGGGTAGTCGATGCCGTTGCGCGAAAATCATGGCAGGTCAGTTCAGTAGGCTGAAAACCTAAATAGACGATCGCGCGATTAAGGGTGCTATTGCCCAGTGGCTCTAATGGTTTTTTTATGCCCGGGAAAACCAGCTCCCTGTGAGGAAACGCAGTCTTAGCCTGTTTCAGTATTTTTATTGCTGTAGGCGACAATGGCACAGAGTGAGTTCGGCCCATTTTCATGCTGCCAGCCGGTATGGTCCAAAGCGCATTGTCTAAATCAAAATGCTCCCACCTGGCACTTCTAAGCTCATATTGACGCACAAAAACATAAGGCAGCAACATAAGCGCCAGCTTCGTTTGTATGTGCCCACCGTATGCTGCCAAAGATGCAAAATACTTTTTTAGGTCTGCTGCAGTAAGGCATCTTGAGTTAACAGCTTTTGGTGCAATGATGGCGCCTCGTAACGGAGCCGCTGGATCGGTTTCGGCACGCAACGTGGCCACTGCATAGCAAAACACAGCCGAACAGATCTGACGAACCTTAAGAGCAGACTGATGGGTACCGCGCGACTCGAGCCTTCTCAGTACCTTCAGAATATCGTGTGCTTTAATCGAGAGTATGGGGCGATCACCAAAGTCCGGATAACAGTGCACAGAAAGGAAGAGCTCATTCTGATCGTACGTTCCTTTGGCCCATGTCTGTTTTTTTCTCTCAAGCCATTCCTGAGCAACCAGCTTGAACGTTATCTGATCCTCGGCAAGAGAGGCCTGCTTTTCGACCTTTCTTACGTCGGTCGGGTTTAAGCCTTTTTTAACGAGTTCTCTTGCCCTCTCCCTCTCCTTCCTGGCATCTGCCAGCGAAACATGCGGATATTCGCCGATCGTATACCTGCCGTCTTTCTTTGGCGTGAGCCAGTAACGATATCGCCAGAACTTGGTGCCGCTGGGGCGAACCTCAAGATAAAGGCCGTTCCCATCCTGAAGAATGTAGGGCTTAGCCTGGGGCTTCGCGTTTTTCACTTTGGTATCTGTTAATGGCATCGCAGGAATCTACCGGATAAAAACGTTGTCCGGTAAGTTGTCCTGTTTTTTGCGGGCTGTCAACGAACAACATGGAACGACGTGGGGATAAAGTGCTTACTGATCTTCAGGTTGGGTGCGGGAAATGGAACTTAGGGGAACTATGCGGAATCACGGTTTGGATTTGCTGACAGAAAGCGGATTTTCATTGCAAGCCTATAAACTTATTATGTTTTTAGAAAGAAACCTTACCTGCTTGTTATCATAGTTGAATATGCTTCACGCATTATCGAAAAATGCGTGGAGGAACCAGACAAAGTTGAAAAAGGCTGTCGCTTTTCACTGGCCTGCCGCAGCGCAGACAGACGGCGCCATGAGGCGTCCTCTTTGCATCGTTTTTAAGGGTGAACTGAAAGCGGCGCTCTCCGCAAGCTGGGCACCGAATCTTAACTCGGCCCATCGGGAGACTCCATCAAGTTTGATTTAGCATTGGCTAAGCCTGGCACTTTTACCAGCATCGGCCAGTCTTCAGGCAGTTTGCGGCTGTATTGAGGGTGCTCAATGCTGGGTCACGCTTCTGGCGCTAACTGCCAGAACAGCTGAAAAGTCAGCGACGAAAAAGTGATTAACTTATTTCCGCTTTGCATAATCAGATTTCTTTTCCAGGCTTAATAAACACGTTCTGTTAAGGAGGAAATATGACAAATCCCTGGCAAGAGTGCATCGAAGCCTGTTATCTGTGCGCTGCCGCCTGCGACCATTGCGCGGCGTCCTGTCTTGAAGAAGAAAACCTGGAGATGATGCGAAACTGCATCAGGATGGATATGCAATGCGCCAGTATTTGTCGAGCGGCTGCGCAATTTATGGCGCTCAACAGCGAATCAGCCAAAATGCTATGTCAGCTCTGTGCAGATATTTGCCAGCAGTGCGGCGACGAATGCGGCAAGCACGAGCACGATCATTGCCAGGCATGCGCTAAAGCGTGCCGACACTGTGCCGAACAGTGTCGCAAAATGGCGGCCTGATAAAAGGCATCGGTTCGCTCAGGAAATGTGCTCACTTTATTATCGTTTTAGACGGTAAGATGCGGCCCGTTAATCACGGGCCGTTAGAGAAGCGTTAAAGCTTTTCCGAGAGTTTTTCTCTACCGCGGGCGTTACGCCTGTGACTTCATTAAGCCTTTCATGGTCGGTTTCTTCGCTTGCCCGATGATGTTGAAAGAGTCAGAGGTGCGCATGGCTCGGCAGGCAATCTCTGCCTTAAGGCAGCAAAATCTTTAACCATACTAATCATAAATTTAGCATCAACGTTTTCTGAAGTGCTTATTAAGCAGATGAGGAAGGCGCTGTAAAGCAGCGGAAAAACAGAATATAAAACCCAGTTACCGCCTATACACCAGAGCATTACATCAATATCGAACGATAATTAACGCACAAATACCAGTCGATTTATACCTCCACCGCCTGTTATTCATACCGTATCGGGATTACACTAAGCTGCTTTTTAATTAAAAACCTCTAATCAAAAAGGATGTTTAATATGGCTTCGAATGCTTCAGAGTCAGCACAGCTGGATGCCTGTAACAAACAGGTCGAGGATCTTAAAAAAGAGTTAGATAAGCAGAAAACGCTCTGCGAACTTTATCGGAACGAGATCCTCACCGACAGTGAGTTCCTGGGGTTTGCTATAGAAATTTTCGATAAAATTCAGGCGTCCATCAACAGCGAAGTGATTAATACCATGCCGGTCGAAGAGCAACGGCAGCTGCAGGAAACCCTGGTATACGTTAAAGAGCGTCAGGCCGCCGATAACCTCTATCGTAAAGAAGGCGATCCGGAACCGCGGACCTACGAAGAGTATCGTAACCCCTGAATGATCAGCGCTTCTATGATAAGCCGCCCATCAGGCGGCTTTTTCGCCGGCAGACGCTTAAGGCAGCGCCGCCCCTGTTTTAGTAAACGATCCCCGGCGGATTCACCGTCGACGTCGCAATCGCCTCATTCTGCTCGCCCCAGCGGTTCAGCACCTGCTGATACTCTCCGCCCGCAATGGCGCCGTTCACTGCGCTCTGCAACGCCTCCGCCAGACCGTTGCCTTTCTTCGTGGTGACCGCCACCCAGGATCGCACCGGGCCGTAGCCGACAATCTTCATATCGTTGCGCGACGCCACCTTCCAGGCCGCCATCGACTGCGGGCCGAACAGCGCGTCGGCGCGTCCCGAGAGCAGCGTCAGGGTCGCCGCCGCCTCGTCGGTGAGATAGACCGGCGTCACCGGCTTTAATCCTTTCGCGCGGTTCTGCGCGTCCCAGCCGAGCAGGATGCGCTCCTGATTAGTGCCGGAGCCAACGATAATGCGCAGTCCCGCAATATCCTCCGCCTTGTTGATACTGTTGATGGGGCTGTTCGCCTTTACCAGAAATGCATGGCCGTCGGCGCGGTAGGTTGCGAAGTCGAACTTCTTCTTACGCTCTTCCGTCACCGCGATGTTGAACATCGCCACGTCATAGCGTCCGGCGGTCACGCCGAGCGGCCAGTCCTCCCAGGAGGCGGGCACCAGATGCAGCTTCAGCCCCAGGCTGTCCGCCAGCAGCCGCGCAAAGTCGGCGTCGCTGCCGATACGCGTTTTATTGTCGGACGCCAGCAGCCCCAGCGGCGGCGAGTTGGTACTGGTGGTGGCGACGGTCAGATAGCCCGACTCGACAAAATGGAAGCCCTGCGGGATCTTGCCGATCGCCTGCGGATTCGCCGGGGCCGCTATCGGCGTCTCATTCTGCGTAACGTCGAGAGTGGCCGCCAGCGCAGGCGGCAGCGCGCCGGCCAGCAGCAGCACAAGTAAAGAGGCTCTCATCATCGTTTTCCTATAGCACGCGCGCAAGGAAGCGGCGCGTGCGTTCATGGCGCGGATTGCTCAGCACCTGCGCCGCGCTGCCCTGCTCGACGATTTTGCCATCCACCATAAACACCACGTTATCCGCCACTTCGCGTGCGAAGCCGATCTCGTGCGTCACAATCACCAGCGTGGTGCCCGAACGCGCCAGCTTTTTGATGACGTCGAGCACTTCGCCCACCAGCTCGGGATCGAGCGCCGAGGTCGGCTCGTCGAACAGCATCACGCGCGGGTTCAGCATCAGGGCGCGCGCAATGGCGATGCGCTGCTGCTGGCCGCCGGACAAATGGCGCGGCCAGGCGTCCGCCTTATGGCGCAGCCCGACGATATCGAGCAGCTCACCGGCGCGCGCGACGGCGTCGCGCTTCGACAGCTGCCGATGGGCGATGGGCGCCTCTATCAAATTCTCCAGCACGGTAAGATGCGGAAAGAGGTTGAAGTTCTGGAACACGTAGCCGACGTTAACGCGCTGGCGCAAAATCGCCTTCTCTTTAAGCTCATAGAGCTTGTCGCCGCGCCGCTGGTAGCCGATATAGTCGCCGTCGATTTGAATAAAGCCCTCATCGACGCGTTCCAGATGATTCAGCGTGCGCAGCAAAGTCGACTTGCCGGAGCCGGACGGCCCGACAATCACCGTCACCGAGCCGGGATCCAGCGCCAGCGACACGTCGTCCAGCGCCTTGTGGCGGCCGTAGCTTTTGCTGACGCCGGTAATGCTGATGGCGCCGGTGGCGTGCGCCTGGCGGTAATCAATGGCTTCGGACATGGCTAATCTCCTCATTTGCGGCAACGGGGTTCAGGCGGCTGCGCCACTGGCGCCAGCGCGAAGGTTGCGGATCGCGGGTGACGCTGCGCGCCAGCCAGCGTTCGACGCCGTGCTGGATCGCCGACAGCACCG
>Ga0209371_1001335_pt1 | contig 17152 bp, 1 predicted proteins | sample AgamicAtAmrz_FD_187165 | JGI IMG/M metagenome (GOLD analysis project Ga0209371, IMG submission 187165) | Agave microbial communities from Guanajuato, Mexico - At.Am.rz (SPAdes) (version 2) | ecosystem: Host-associated > Plants > Roots > Rhizosphere | place: Guanajato, Mexico | collected 2012-06-07
TCGTGCCCAGCACGCTGGCGACCATGTCCAGGGTGCGCGGCTGGCACACGCCGACGCGGTCGCCGGGGACGACCCCGGCCGCCAGCAGGGCGCGCGCCAGCTGGTTGCTGCGCGCCTCCAGTCCGGCGTGGTCCAGCACCTGGCCCTCCAGCAGCAGCGCCGGCGCCGACCCGCGCCGTTGCGCCTGGGCCGCCAGCCACTGCGGCAGCAGCGGCGCCGGCCGGTGCAGCGGCGGCGCCTCGGCCAGCGCCGCCAGCTCGGCCAGTTCCGCGGGTGCATGCAGGTCGATATCGCTCACCATCCGCGTGGCCGGCGCTACCAACGCACGCAACACGATCTGCAGGTGATCGCGCAGCCGCAGCATGGCCTCACGGCTGAAGCGCGAAGTGTCGTAGGTCAACGTGAAATGCAAGCCGCCGTGCGGCGATACGCCCAGCACCAGGGGATAGTGCGTGTTCTCGTTTGCAACGCCGCCTTTCACACCGCTGCGGCGCATGGCCGATGCCGCCTGCTCCACCGGTTGGCTGTGGAAGCCGAGCACACTGGAGAACAACGCTCCATCCTGCACGACATCGGCCAGCTTCACGATCTCCGCCAACGGCAGGTGGCCATGCCCTTCGCGCAGTTGTTGGCGCTGCTGCAACGCCTGCAACCAGCCGGCAACCTCTTGCGCATACGGGATCCTGGCAACCAGTGGCACCGTGTTGACGAGCATGCCGACCACCGCCTCGACACCGGCAAGCTCGGCAGGGCGGCCGGAAAGCGTGATCCCGGTAACAGCGACGTCGGTCCCGCGATAACGCGACAGCAGATACAGCCAGGCGGCCTGCACCAGGGTGCTGGTGGCAAGCTCGTGTGCCGCCGCATAACGGCGTAACGCCTCGAGGTCGTTGGCCGGCAACGACCAGCCGATGGCGTCCTTGCCCGGCGCCATCGGGGCCACAGGCGCTTCGATGCCGATGGCGCTGTCCGCTGCCAACCCGGACAGTTCTTCGGCCCAGAACGCAACGGCGGCTTGCCGGTCGCGCGAATTCGCCCACTCCACATAGCGACGGAATCCGCTCGCCGGTTGCGGCCGCGGCGCCCGGCCGGCACGCAGGCTCTCGTAGGCATCGATCGTCTCGCGATAGACGATGCCCAGGCTCCAGCCGTCCAGGATCGCATGCGAACAGGTCCAGGCGAATACCGCGCGCCCTTGCGTGGTCCGCAACAGGGTGAAGCGCGCCAGGGGTGCGCGCTGCTCGTCCAGCGGCGCCAGGTAGTCCTGGCGCAGGCGTTCGTCGATGGCGCGTTGCTGGGCCGGCGCGTCCGCCGGCTCCAGCACCTGCTCGCGCCAGTCCAGCGATGCCTGGGCCAGCACCAGCTGCAGCGGCTGTTCGCGATCGAGCCCGACGAATACCGTCCGCAACGCGGCGTGGCGCGCCACTACCCACTGCCATGCCTGGCGAAACGCCGACGGATCGAAATCGTGTTCGAATCGCATGACGTTCTGCGTGAGGTAACCCGTCCCTCCTTCCAGCTGCGCGTGGTAGAGCATGCCCAACTGGCTTCCCGTCGCGGGATAGATATCCTCCAGTTCGCCGAACTGCGACTGCCAACGATCGATATCGTGCTGGGTGAGCGTGCACAGCGGAAAGTCCGACGGAGTCGGCTGGCTCAGCCGTTGGCTGCCGCAATGCGCCACTATCCGCTGCAGCGCGCTCTCGAAGCACGCCGCCAGCGCGCTCGCGTCCTCGCGCGTGAATCGCAGTCCGCTGGCATCGATATGGAAGACCAGCTCGCCGTTCGACACACGGCCATTGAACACCAGCAGCGCATCGAGACTGCGCCGGCGATCGACGTCGTGGCCGGTGAATTCGGTTGCGCGGGCGAAATCGCGACCTGTACCGAAGTGTTGGTCGAACTGGCCCAGATAATTGAAGAGGATTTCTGGACGGGCATGCAGGCTGGTCCCCTGGAGAAACCCCAGCCCAAGATGCGTCACCCTGCGACGCGCCTCCTTCACATGACGGATGAGGTCGGCCAGTGCGCTTCCGTCACTTCCTCCGACGTGCAGGCGCAGCGGATACAGCGAAGTGAACCAGCCCATGCACTGGCCAAGGTCGACGCCGGCAGCCAGTTCTTCGTCGCGGCCGTGCGACTCCAGGAACACATCCTGCTCGGTGATCCCGCGCCACTCGTGCAGCGCGACCGCCAGTGCGGCCAGGAGCAGATCGTCGATTCGGGTGCGGTAGGCGCGATTGCAATCCTGCAGCAGCGCCCGGGTCTGGTCGGCGCCCAGCGCCGCGGTCACGGCCACGCTGTCGGCAAGTGTTTCGCGCCCCGACGCCGTGCCTATCCAGGTACTGTCGGTCGCTACCGACGTGCCGGGCAGCATCGGCGGCGCCAGTTCCTGCCAGTCGGCAACCTGCTGCGTCCATTTCTGGTAGCGCGTGCCCGCCGGCGGCAACAGCAAGGGTTCGGCGCGCACGTGTTGCGCGAACGCCAGTTTCAGGTCGTCGAGGAAGATTCGCCAACTGACGCCATCGACGATGAAATGGTGGAACACGACCAGCAGACGACGATGGTCGGCCTGCTCGGCATCGAACAGGAGCATGGCGAACAGCGGGCCGCCCACCAGGCGTATGCCTGCCTTGCATGTGTCAGCCGCCTGCGCGATGCGTTGCGAACGGCTTTCTTCATCGACCTCATCGAGCCTCAGCACGGTCAGCACAGCTTCCGGATCCACCTCCTCCGGCTCCAGGAACGATGCCCCCGTCGCATCGCCGGCGCCGTCCAGGCGCAGACGCAGAATGTCGTGCCGCGCATACAGTGCGTGCAGGAACTGTCGGAAAAAGCGCGCATCGGCGGCGGCCGGCACATGCAGCAGCAGCGATTGCAGATAACGATCGTCGAAGCCTTCGCGCATGCCCAGGAAGCGCTGCTGGATCGGCATCAGCCGCAATGCGCCGCGGCTGGGGCCTGGCTGCTCCTGGCGGGCATCGCTGGCGGCGGCGTCCAGGACGGCGGCGATGCCCTCCACGGTCCTCGCATCGAAAAATTGTCGGGAGGTCAGGCGATGGCCGTGTGCGTTGATCCTGGCCACCGCACGGATCGACAGGATGGAATCGCCACCCAGCGCGAAGAAACTGTCGCGGATGCCGACGCGCGGATTGCCAAGCAGCTCGCCCAGCACCGCGCACACCAGTTGCTGCGCGTCGGTCGTGGGAGGAACATAACCGCCCTGCGCCAGGTCTGCTTCCGCCGGCAACGGCAGCGCGGCCACATCGATCTTGCCGTGCGCCGTCAACGGCAACGCTGCCAGGGGAACGTAGGCCAACGGAACCATGTAGTCCGGCAGCCGGTCTTCGAGAAACTGGCGGATCCGCGCGCGGGCGTCATCCTGCCCATCGGCGTTGCTGGACAGCTGGTAGTAAACGGCGATGCGGGCGCTGCCGCTGTGCGGATCTTCCCACGTGCGGGCATGTGCGGCAGCGATATCCGGATACTCGGCGAGCGCGGCCTCGATCTCGCCGAGTTCGATCCGGAAGCCACGAATCTTGACCTGATTGTCGCGACGGCCGACGTATTCCAGATTGCCCGACGGCAACCAGCGCACCAGGTCGCCGGTGCGGTACCAGCGCTCCGGCGGTGCTCCATCGACACCAAGCGTCACGAACCTTTCCGCGGTGAGCGCCGGTCGGTCGTGGTAGCCGCGAGCCAGGCCGATGCCGGCGATGTGCAGCTCGCCCAGAACGCCAACCGGCACTCGCTTGCCATGGCCGTCGAGGACGACGCAGCGATAGTTGGGCAGCGGACGGCCCATGTGCACGCGATCCTCGCCGGTGTAGACGCCGAGCGTCGCGCACACCGTGGCCTCGGTCGGGCCATAGGCGTTGTAGAAGGTGCGCCCGTGCATCCAGCGCCGGGCCTCGGCGCGGCCGATCGCCTCTCCACCGACCAGCAGGCGGGTCAGACCGTCCAATGCGCCATCCTGCAACGAGGACAGATAGGCCGGTGGCAGCGTCGCATGGGTGACACCCTGTTCTGCGATCAAAGCGGCCAGCGCGGGAGGATCCTGCTTGACGGTCGGATCGGGAATCACCAATGCGCCGCCGTTGCACAGCGCCATCAACAGTTCCCAGGTCGCCGCATCGAAACTGATCGAGGAAAACTGCAAGACCCGGGCCTGCCTGCCTGCCTCTCCATCCAGGTCCAGCAGCGAACGCTGGCCGATGGCGAGGTTCACCGCGCCGGCGTGCTCCAGCAAGGTGCCCTTGGGCATGCCGGTGGATCCGGAGGTATAGATGACATACGCCAGGTCGTCGGCGCGGACATCCCGACCCGGGGCCGGCCGCGATCTCGCCTGCTCGGCACTGCGTGCGGCAGCGATGTCTAGCAATTGCACATCGTCGGCATTGCCGGCCAGCGCAGTCCCGTCGACGAGCCACAACCGGGCATGGCTGTCGTCGATCATGTGCGCGATGCGCCGCGCGGGAAGACGCGGGTCCAGCGGCAGGTAGGCCGCGCCCGCCTTCATGGCCGCCAGGGCGGCCAGCGGGAACAGGCGCGGATGCTCGAGACAGATGCCGACGATATCGCCACGGCCGATACCGCGATCGATCAGCTGCCACGCCAATGCGTCGGCCGATGCATCCAGCATTCCGTAGGTCACGCTTCCGCCGGAATGAATCACCGCAGCCGCATCCGGCGCCTTGCGGACCTGCTCTTCGAACAGGCCATGCACGGAATTGGCTGGATTTTTCAGCACAGGCCCAGCACCGACCGCGGCCAGGAAGGTGCCCTCCTGTTCGGCGAGCAGCTGCAGCTGGCCGACCGCCGAGTCCGGTGCCTCGACGATGGACCGCAGGAGACGCAGGAAATTCGCTGCCAGGCGCTGCGGCGTGCCGGGATCGAACAGCGCGGACGCGTATTCCCACGCAAAGCTCAATCCCGACTGGCCATGGCGCGCGATCAGCGCCAGATCGAACTTGCTTCCGGTATCGCTGCGCTCTACGGCCGCGCGCGCCAGCGTTGCCGTGTCTTTGTCGGCGGTTGTACCGGCACCGCCTTCCTCGTACACCAATACCAATTGCAACAGGGGATTGGCATTGGGCTGGCGCACGACGCCGAGCGCATCCACGATCATGCCGGTGGGCACATGGTGGTGCGCCATGTCGTCGACGAAACGAGCGCCAACGCTGGCCAGCACCTGCTTGAAACTCGCCGAGCCGTCGATCTGCACGCGTACCGGCACCAGTTGCGCGAAGTAGCCGATCAAGCCGGCAGCTCCTGGCAGGTGCCGGTTCGCGACCGGCGTACCGAACAGCACGTCGTCCGTGTCGCTGTAGCGCGCGACGAACACGGCGAAAGCGGCCTGGATCAGCGCGAACAAGGTGATGCCGTGGGCGGATGCCAACCGCGCCAGGCGCTCGCTCGTTTCCCTATCGAGGCCGAAGCGATGCCGGTCTCCGGCATGATCGGCGTCCAGCGGACGCGGGTTGTCCAGCGGAAAGCGGTGCAGGAACGGCACGCCGGCCAGGCGCTGCCGCCAGTAGTCCAGATGACGCTGCAAACGCTCGCCCTGCAGTTGCTCGCGCTCCCAGGAGGCATGATCGGAGAAGCGTTGCGCCGGCGCCGCAAGCGCAGGCGTGCCGCCATGCGCGAGCGCAGCGTAGGCACGGTTCAATTCCTCCAGCAGCAGATGGATCGAGCTGCCATCGGCAGCGATGTGGTGCAGTGTCAGGTACAGCATCGACCCTGCGCCGGGGCGGTGCAGCAACGCCGCGCGGATCATGAAATCGGCACACAGATCGAACGGCTCGCGGGTTTGCGCGTCGGCCAGTTGCAGATGCAACGCTGCATCGTCGGCGACCTCGCCATGACACGCCATGGCGAAGTCGGCGACGTCCAACAGCTGCGCATGGGCGATGCCGTCGCGGTTGACGATCACCGTACGCAGCGGCTCATGCCGATCGATGACGTGGCGCAGGGCCGCCAGCATCGCGTCTTCGCTGACCGGTACGGCGCTCTCCAGGACCAGAGGAATGTTGTAGACGGCGCTGTCGCCATCGTAGAGGTGCTGGAACCACAGCCGCTCCTGAGCCAACGACAGCACCACGCTGCCGCCAGCATGTCCCGCCGGCGCTTGCTCTTCCGGGAGTTGCGACTGCAGCAGGTCGATCAGCGCCTGCTTGTTTTCCCGTACCAATTGCTTGAGTTGGTCGTCAAGCATGCCTTGTGTGGCCACGACCCGCAGGTCCGCGCCATGCAGCTGCAAGCGGATGCTGCGTTCCTGGCACGCCTTGAAGATCTCGACAGCGTTCATCGTTTGGGTCCTTTTTGCGATCACGCCAGGATTTCGCCGCGCGTGCGCGAGAGCTTGAGCAGGCCGCGGTCGTACTCTTCCGTCAGGTCATGGAAGAACTCTTCCTTGAACTCGCTCAGCTTGCGGACTACGGTCAGGCTGCGCTGGGTGAATTTGTGCGGCTCCAGCAAGGTCAGCAATTCGGCCTTGCGCGCATCCAGCAACGGGCGCAGCCCGTCGAAGACCTGGTCCAGGTCGGCCTTGTGATCCTTCTCGCTGCTGGTGGTGTTGTGGAACGCCATGACCCCGCCGTCGCTGCGGATGTGGGCGAATGTCTCGTCGAAGAAGCGCTTCTTGTTGCCGAAGTCGTTCCAGGCGAAATCGATGGGAAGCCGCTCGGCCGGCAGATGCGCCACGTAGTCGGTGACCCGGCAGCCGGCATGCAGCGAGAACAGGCCATCCAGGCCCAGATCGGCAACCAGCCGGGACAAGCGCTGCACATAGTCGTCGTTTTCCGGCAGCACCTCGAACGTGTACAGATGCGGCCGGTAAGGCTTGGCGTAGAACGACGGAATCGGCACCACCGGCTCTTGCCCGTAGATGTCCTGAGTCGTGGGATCCAGCAGCCAATCATCCGGCGCCAGCGCACGGCGGTCCGCCGCGCCCAGCGCGGCGAAATGGCGTGCCACACGTTCGCGCAGCAGCCGCTGGTTGAGCTTGAAGTCGTCCTCGTTGTCCCTCAACGCCTGCAGGATATAGGGCGTGGTATAGCCGCTGCCGAACTCCACCACCGTCTGCGGCTTGAGCATGCGGATCAACGAATACAGCAGCGGCGCGACATGCTCGGTCCCAGAAAGATGCTGGAACGGCGTGATCTCGGCGATGACCCTGCTTGCGAATTCCTCGGAATACCCCAACTTCATCGATGTCCCCGTCTTTCCCTGTTGTGAGCACGACTGCTACCCCGTAAGCGGGGCATGACCGGCAAGTCTCCCGCCACCGCTAGATGACCACCTCGTCGCTCGCCTGCGCCGTGGTGTCGTCGGCCGCGTCGACCAGCAATCGCGCGACCTGAAGCCACTCGCCCAAAGCGCGCACCGTCGGGTGATCGAAGATCACGCGTACCGGCAACTGCACCCGCCATTCGGCTGCCACGCGGGCGGCCATGCGCGCGGCGAGCAAGGAGTGGCCGCCGAGTTGGAAGAAGCTGGTGGTGACGCCGACCTGAGGCAGGCCCAGCAGCTCGGCCCACAGCGCGGCCAGGCGCTGCTCGGTCGCATCGGCCGGCCGTGCGTCCTCCGCGTCCACGCGGCGCTGCGGCGCCGGCAGGGCGCGCCGATCGAGCTTGCCGTTGGCGGTCAGCGGCAGCGCGTCCAGCACGGTCAGGCTGGACGGGTGCATGTAGGCCGGTAGCCGGGCCTGCAGCTGCGCGCGCCATTGCGGCTCGCTCGGCGCGGCCTGGCCCTCGCCCAGCACCACGTAGGCCGCCAGTTGGCCCTCCGCATCGGCCGCGCTGCGGTACAGCTCCACCACCGCGTCGGCGATGCCTGCCACGCCCAGCAGGCAATGCTCGATCTCGCCCAGTTCGATCCGGTGCCCGCGCAGCTTCACCTGCTGGTCGATCCGCCCCAGGAAGCGCAGCCGCCCGTCGCCCAGCTGCTGCACCCGATCGCCGCTGCGGTACCAGCGCTGGCGGCCCGTCCCCGTATCGCGTTCCACGAAGCGCTCGGCGTTCAGCGCCGGCCGCTGCCAATATCCCTCGGCCAACGCACCGCCGCCCAGCCACAGTTCGCCCACTCCCCCCAGCGGCACCGGTTCGCCCTGCTGGTCCACCACCACCTGACCCACGTGCGCCAAGCGTCCGCCCAACTCCGCCACCGGCGCCACGCACTGCCCGTCCACGGCGAAGCGCTGCATGTGCGTCCACACCGTCGACTCGGTCGGGCCGTAACAGTTCCAGGCCCCGGCGCCCAGCCCGGCCAGCCACTGGCCCAGCGGCACCGGCACGGCTTCCCCGCCGACCAGCAGTTGCAGGCCCGGCTGGCCTTCCCAACCGGCCTCGCGCAGCAGCTTCCAGGTCGCCGGCGTGGCCTGCAGCACGGTGGCCTGTTCGCGCGCCAGCAGTTCCGCCAGGGCCGCACCATCCTGGGCCGTGGCGCGATCGGCCAGCAGCACCGTGCCGCCCTGGGTCAACGGCAGGAACAGTTCCAGCACCGAGATGTCGAAGGACACCGGCGTCACCGCCAGCCAGCGATAGGCCTGCGGCGCGCCCAGCGCCTGGTGTGCGCTGTCCAGGAAGCGCGCCACCGCGGCATGGCCGATCATCACGCCCTTGGGCTGCCCGGTCGATCCGGAGGTATGGATCATGTAGGCCAGCGTCCCGGCCGCCGCAGGCGCCAGCGCCGCCGCAGCGCCCTCGTCCTGCGCATCGAGCGCGTCCAAGGCATCCAGCGGAATGCAGTGGATCGCGGTCTGCGCCCACGGCTGCAGACAGGCCCGGTCGCCGACCAGCCAGCCAGCGCCACTGTCGGTCAGCATGTACTGCAGGCGCTCGTGCGGATACCCCGGATCCAGCGGCAGATAGGCCGCGCCAGCCTTGAGCGTGCCCAGCAGCGCCACCACCAGGTCCACATGCCGCTCGGCGCACACGCCCACGATGCTGCCGGCTCCCACCCCCTGGCGCTGCAACCACACCGCCAGACGCTCGGCGCGCGCCTCCAGTTCCGCATAGCTGAGCGAACGGCCGTGGCCGGCCACCGCGATCGCCTGCGGCGTCCGCGCCGCCTGGCGCTGCACGCGGTGGTGCAGGCTGTCGTCGGCCGCCAGCGCGGCGGTCGCTGCCAGCGGCTGTTGCCACTGCCGCAGGAGTTGCTGCTCCTCGGCATCGAGGAGCGGCAGGCGGGCCACGCTCTGGCCTGGCGCCTGCACGATGCCCTCCAGCAGGCAGGCGAAGGCCCGCGCCCAGCGCTGCACGCTGTCGGCATCGAACAGGTCGCTGGCATAGCGCCAGGCCACGGCCAGGCCGCCATCGTCCTCGTCCTGCACGGTCACGGTCAGGTCGAACTTGCTGACCGCCCGCTCCAACGGATAATCGGCAAAGCGCACCCCGTGCCCCAGGTCCAGCTCGGCGCGCTCGTTGTTCTGCCACAGCAGCATGATCTGGAACAGCGGGTTGTGGCTCAGCTGACGCGCCGGGTTGAGCGCTTCCACCAGCACCTCGAAGGGCATGTGCTGATGGGCGAAGTCGGCGATCAACTGCTGCCGCGACACGGCCAGCAGTTCCTCGAAGCGTTGCCCGGGCTGCAGCTGCGTGCGCAGCACCAGGGTGTTGGCGAACAGGCCGACCAGGTCGGTCAGTTCCGGCTGCTCGCGGTTGGCGATGGCCGTGCCCAGCACGATGTCGTGCGTGTCGCTGAAGCGGCCCAGCAGCACCGCCAAGGCGGTCTGCACGGTCATGAACAAGGTGGCATGGTGGCGTTGGGACAAGGCCTCCAGCCCCTGCCGCAGGCGTGCCGGCAGCGTCTGCCGGTACACCGCGCCGCGATAGCTGGGCTGGACCGGCCGCGGCCGGTCCAACGGCAATTGATGCACTTGCGGCAGGCCCTGCAAGCGTTGCACCCAGTAATCGCGGGCCTGGGCCAGCACCGGGCCCTGCAGCCAGCCATGCTGCCAATGCGCATAGTCGCGGTACTGCACCGGCAACGTTGCCAGCGCATCCTGGGTGCCGGCCAGGTCGGCGGCGTACAAGGCGTTGAGTTCGCGGACCAGCACCGCCATCGACCAGCCATCGCAGGCGATGTGGTGCAAGGTCAGCACCAGGACGTGGCGATCGGCCGCGCACCGCACCAGGCAGGCACGCAGCATCAGGTCCTGGCGCAGGTCGAACGGCCGCGCCGCGCTGTGCTGCACCAGCGCGGCAATGCGCTGGTGCTGCGCGCTCGCCGGCAGCGCGCTCACGTTCTGGCGATCCAGGCGGAACACCACCTCCTGCTGCACCACCTGCACCGGGCCAGCGGACGAGGCGTCGTCGCGGATCACCGTACGCAGCACCTGGTGCCGCTGCACCAGACCGCCGATCGCCCGCTCCAGCGCATCCTCGTCCAGGACACCGTCGATCGCCAGACAGCGTGAGGCGTGGTACGCGCCATGCTCGGTTTCGACGGTGGAGAGGAACCAGATCCGTGCCTGCTGGAAGGAAAGCGGAGCCGCCACGACGGCGTCGGCCAGCAGCTCGATGGGCGGCCGCGCCAGCGTCCCGCGCGTTCCTTCCCCCAGGTCGATACTGGCTGCCAGCAACCGGATGCTCTTGGCTTCGAACAACGCCTGCAACGGCAGGGTGACGCCAAACCCGGACTCCAATCGCGCGATGAGCTTCATCGCCAGAATGGAGTTGCCGCCGGCCTGGAAGAAATCCACCGCGACGTTGTCGATCGGGCGACCTAGCACCTGCGAGACAGCCTCGCACAGGGTACGTTCGGTCGCGGTTAGCGGCGGCTCTACAGCCGCGCCTGCGATGTCGCCAAGCTGCGGCAACGGCAACGCATCGCGGTCCACCTTGCCGTTGACCAAGGTCGGAATCGACTCGAGCTGGACGAAGGCATCGGGCAGCATGTACGCCGGCAACCGCGCCGAGAGCTGTTCGCGCAGCCGCGGCAACCAGTGCATCCAGGCCTGCTCGTCCATCCGTTGCGCGGCCACCACGTACGCCACCAGGGATTTGGCACCTGCGGCCAGCACCTGGGCATGAACGACCGCGGCCTGTACCCCGGGGCAAGCTTGCAGTGCTGCGGCGACTTCACCCGGTTCGATGCGGAAGCCACGGATCTTGAGCTGGTCGTCGATACGGCCAAGAAACTCCAGGCGCCCATCGGGGCGCTGCCGCACCCGGTCGCCGGTGCGGTACAACCGCCGCCTTGTGCCATTCTCGAATACATGCTCGACGAACCGCTGTTGGGTCAGTTCGGGCTGTCCGAGGTAACCATGGGCAAGGCCGACACCGGCCAGGAACAGCTCGCCGGGCGCGCCGTGCGGGACCACTCCCCTCGCGTCGTCCAGGACATAGCAGGCCATGTTGTCGATCGGATGCCCGATGGCCACGCCGTTGCCGGTGTACTCCTCGGCGACCGCACAGATGGTCGCCTCGGAAGGACCGTAGGCATTGAACAGCCGATGGTCGCGCGACCATGCCTCGGCCTGGGTTTCGGATATGGATTCGCCGCCGACCACGATCGATTGCACGCTCCGCAGCCGTTCCGGCGCCAGCGTGGCGAGCACCGACGGGATCAGCAGCATATGCGTGATCTGCCGTTCCTCGATGAAGCGCCCGAGCGCGATTGGATCGCGGCGGATCGGCTCCTCGGCGATCTCCAGTCGTGCGCCGCTGCATAGCGCCAGGAACACCTCGCCAGTGGCCACGTCGAAAGAGGCCGCCGCGTACTGCAGCACGCGGCTGTCGGGCTGGATTCCGAACAGTTCGCGTTGCGACAGGACATGATTGACCAGGCCGCGATGATGCAGAACCACCGCCTTGGGAGTTCCGGTCGAACCCGAGGTATGGATGACGTAAGCAGGCTGGTCGGGCGACGGCCTGTGGGTGATCGCAGCGGAGCGAGCCGTCCCCACCACCACGCAGGTCAAGTCCACCTGCAGCAGTTGCAGCGCTGCGTGGTCACGCAACAGGATCGATGGCCCCGGCACGCCGCTGGCGTACAGCGCATGGCGCGCACCGGCGTTGGACAGCAGGCTGCCGATCCGTTCGCGCGGTTGTGCCGGGTCCAGCGGCAGATACGCCCCTCCCGCCTTGAGCACGGCCAGCATGGCGACCACCAGCTCGGTCGATGGCGTCAAGTACAATCCCACGACGCTGCCGGGCATCACACCTGCATCGTGCAGGCGATCGGCCAGGGCATTGCCCAGCGCATCCAGCATGGCGTAGGTGATCGAAGTCGTGCCCGCCACGGCGATGGCATCGGGACGCTGCCTGGCCCAGCGTTCGACCAGTTCATGGACCAGTCGCTCGCCGTCCTCGAAATGGCGCGGCGATGGATTGCAGGCATGCAGTTGCCGCTCGATCTCGTCGGCACCGAGGATCGGCAAGCGGTGCACATCGGCGGTGGGATCGGCCACGGTGAGCTCGATGAGCCGGCCGAAGGCAGCCGCCATCCGCTCGATCCGCACGGCATCGAACAGATCGGCGGCATAGCGCCACGCGAACACCATGCCCAGGTGGTCTTCCCTGGCCGCCAGGGTCAAGTCGAACTGACTGCCGCCGGCCTGTTGCTCCTGCGGCTGGAACAACGCCGGCTGCGCTTCATCCGCAGCTGGCGTGTCGGTGTTCTGCAACACCAGCATCACCTGGAACAGCGGATTGGCTGCCAGCGAGCGATCCGGCTGGACAGCGTCCACCAGCAGTTCGAACGGCAGATGGCGATGTTCGTCGTCCGCCAGGAAGTCATCGCGGGCTTGCCCCACCAGCGCCGGAAAATCTTGCTGGGCCGACAGGCACTGGCGCATCACCAAGGTGCCGGCGAAATAGCCGAACACGTCTTCCCATGCCAGGTGCGAACGGTTGGCAATGGCGGTGCCGATGACGATGTCCTTTTCCCCGCCGTAACGCGCCAGCAGCGCACTGAACAGTGCCTTCAATCCGACGAACAGCGATGCGCCCTGCTCCGCCAGCAACGCCTTCAGGCGTGCGGTCGTGGCGGCATCCACGCGGGTGCGATGGATGCTGCCGCGGTGGCTGGGCATCGTCGGCCGGGGATGGTCCAACGGCAGCGCATGCATGGAGGGCGCCCCCTTCATGCGTTCCTTCCAATAAGCGGTGAGGCGCTCGAGCAGCGCTCCTTGCAGGCTGTCCTGCTGCCAGCGGCTGTAGTCCAGGTAGGTCGCCGCCGGTGCCGCGAGGCTGATATCGCGACCATCGCGGTACGCGGCATAGCACTGCTCCAGATCGCGCAGGAACAGCGCCAGCGACCAGCCATCGCTGACGATGTGGTGGAACGTGAAGAACACATGCCAACACTGCGGGCCGGTCTTGGCCAGGCTGACGCGAAAAGGGCTTTCGCGGGTCAGGTCGATGCGTGCCTGCCGCTGTTCGTCGCATAGCCCTTCGAGCCGTATTGCCTGCTGCGCCGGCGCGTCGGCGGACAGGTCGAAGATCGGCACCATCGGCAGCAATGCCGGCTGGACGATCTGGTACAGCGTGTCCTGGCGGTATTCGAAGCGGGTGCGCAATGCGGAATGGCGCTGGACCAGATAGGAAAGCGCCTGGTTGAAGGCGGCCAGGTCAAGCGCCTGATCCAGGCGCAGCAGGCTGTTGATGTGATACGCGCCATGCGCCGGTTGCAGTTGTTCCAGAAACCACAGGCGGGTTTGCGCGAACGAAGCCTGCGCCTGCAACAGGCCGGCATCGGCGGCCTGGCGTGCCTGGCCCGCCAGGACCGGTGTCGGCAATGCCGGCGCCGGGTGCGTCTGCAGCCTGCGCGCCAGCCCACGGATGGAGGGCTCGAGGAAGACGTCGCGCAGCGCAATGGCGATCCCCTCTGCCTGCAGACGGTTCACCATGCGCGCGGCGAGCAACGAGTGGCCGCCGAGTTGGAAGAAGCTGGTGGTGACGCCGACCTGGGGCAGGCCCAGCAGCTCGGCCCACAGCGCGGCCAGGCGCTGCTCGGTCGCATCGGCCGGCCGTGCGTCCTCCGCGTCCACGCGGCGCTGCGGCGCCGGCAGGGCGCGCCGATCGAGCTTGCCGTTGGCGGTCAGCGGCAGCGCGTCCAGCACGGTCAGGCTGGACGGGTGCATGTAGGCCGGTAGCCGGGCCTGCAGCTGCGCGCGCCATTGCGGCTCGCTCGGCGCGGCCTGGCCCTCGCCCAGCACCACGTAGGCCGCCAGTTGGCCCTCCGCATCGGCCGCGCTGCGGTACAGCTCCACCACCGCGTCGGCGATGCCTGCCACGCCCAGCAGGCAATGCTCGATCTCGCCCAGTTCGATCCGGTGCCCGCGCAGCTTCACCTGCTGGTCGATCCGCCCCAGGAAGCGCAGCCGCCCGTCGCCCAGCTGCTGCACCCGATCGCCGCTGCGGTACCAGCGCTGGCGGCCCGTCCCCGTATCGCGTTCCACGAAGCGCTCGGCGTTCAGCGCCGGCCGCTGCCAATATCCCTCGGCCAACGCACCGCCGCCCAGCCACAGTTCGCCCACTCCCCCCAGCGGCACCGGTTCGCCCTGCTGGTCCACCACCACCTGACCCACGTGCGCCAAGCGTCCGCCCAACTCCGCCACCGGCGCCACGCACTGCCCGTCCACGGCGAAGCGCTGCATGTGCGTCCACACCGTCGACTCGGTCGGGCCGTAACAGTTCCAGGCCCCGGCGCCCAGCCCGGCCAGCCACTGGCCCAGCGGCACCGGCACGGCTTCCCCGCCGACCAGCAGTTGCAGGCCCGGCTGGCCTTCCCAACCGGCCTCGCGCAGCAGCTTCCAGGTCGCCGGCGTGGCCTGCAGCACGGTGGCCTGTTCGCGCGCCAGCAGTTCCGCCAGGGCCGCACCATCCTGGGCCGTGGCGCGATCGGCCAGCAGCACCGTGCCGCCCTGGGTCAACGGCAGGAACAGTTCCAGCACCGAGATGTCGAAGGACACCGGCGTCACCGCCAGCCAGCGATAGGCCTGCGGCGCGCCCAGCGCCTGGTGTGCGCTGTCCAGGAAGCGCGCCACCGCGGCATGGCCGATCATCACGCCCTTGGGCTGCCCGGTCGATCCGGAGGTATGGATCATGTAGGCCAGCGTCCCGGCCGCCGCAGGCGCCAGCGCCGCCGCAGCGCCCTCGTCCTGCGCATCGAGCGCGTCCAAGGCATCCAGCGGAATGCAGTGGATCGCGGTCTGCGCCCACGGCTGCAGACAGGCCCGGTCGCCGACCAGCCAGCCAGCGCCACTGTCGGTCAGCATGTACTGCAGGCGCTCGTGCGGATACCCCGGATCCAGCGGCAGATAGGCCGCGCCAGCCTTGAGCGTGCCCAGCAGCGCCACCACCAGGTCCACATGCCGCTCGGCGCACACGCCCACGATGCTGCCGGCTCCCACCCCCTGGCGCTGCAACCACACCGCCAGACGCTCGGCGCGCGCCTCCAGTTCCGCATAGCTGAGCGAACGGCCGTGGCCGGCCACCGCGATCGCCTGCGGCGTCCGCGCCGCCTGGCGCTGCACGCGGTGGTGCAGGCTGTCGTCGGCCGCCAGCGCGGCGGTCGCTGCCAGCGGCTGTTGCCACTGCCGCAGGAGTTGCTGCTCCTCGGCATCGAGGAGCGGCAGGCGGGCCACGCTCTGGCCTGGCGCCTGCACGATGCCCTCCAGCAGGCAGGCGAAGGCCCGCGCCCAGCGCTGCACGCTGTCGGCATCGAACAGGTCGCTGGCATAGCGCCAGGCCACGGCCAGGCCGCCATCGTCCTCGTCCTGCACGGTCACGGTCAGGTCGAACTTGCTGACCGCCCGCTCCAACGGATAATCGGCAAAGCGCACCCCGTGCCCCAGGTCCAGCTCGGCGCGCTCGTTGTTCTGCCACAGCAGCATGATCTGGAACAGCGGGTTGTGGCTCAGCTGACGCGCCGGGTTGAGCGCTTCCACCAGCACCTCGAAGGGCATGTGCTGATGGGCGAAGTCGGCGATCAACTGCTGCCGCGACACGGCCAGCAGTTCCTCGAAGCGTTGCCCGGGCTGCAGCTGCGTGCGCAGCACCAGGGTGTTGGCGAACAGGCCGACCAGGTCGGTCAGTTCCGGCTGCTCGCGGTTGGCGATGGCCGTGCCCAGCACGATGTCGTGCGTGTCGCTGAAGCGGCCCAGCAGCACCGCCAAGGCGGTCTGCACGGTCATGAACAAGGTGGCATGGTGGCGTTGGGACAAGGCCTCCAGCCCCTGCCGCAGGCGTGCCGGCAGCGTCTGCCGGTACACCGCGCCGCGATAGCTGGGCTGGACCGGCCGCGGCCGGTCCAACGGCAATTGATGCACTTGCGGCAGGCCCTGCAAGCGTTGCACCCAGTAATCGCGGGCCTGGGCCAGCACCGGGCCCTGCAGCCAGCCATGCTGCCAATGCGCATAGTCGCGGTACTGCACCGGCAACGTTGCCAGCGCATCCTGGGTGCCGGCCAGGTCGGCGGCGTACAAGGCGTTGAGTTCGCGGACCAGCACCGCCATCGACCAGCCATCGCAGGCGATGTGGTGCAAGGTCAGCACCAGGACGTGGCGATCGGCCGCGCACCGCACCAGGCAGGCACGCAGCATCAGGTCCTGGCGCAGGTCGAACGGCCGCGCCGCGCTGTGCTGCACCAGCGCGGCAATGCGCTGGTGCTGCGCGCTCGCCGGCAGCGCGCTCACGTTCTGGCGATCCAGGCGGAACACCACCTCCTGCTGCACCACCTGCACCGGGCCAGCGGACGAGGCGTCGTCGCGGATCACCGTACGCAGCACCTGGTGCCGCTGCACCAGACCGCCGATCGCCCGCTCCAGCGCATCCTCGTCCAGGACACCGTCGATCGCCATCGCCGTGGGCGAGTTGTAAGCCGAACTGGCGTTTTCCAGTTCCGCAAGCAGCCATAGGCGGTTCTGGGCGAAGGACAGCGGCACCGGACCGTCGTGCTGCAGCCGCGGGATCGCCGGCAGCCGTACGGCCGTGTCATTGGCCGCGTCGCGCTGCGCCAGCACCAGCGCCGCCTGCTCTTCGATGCTGGGCAGCTCGAACAGGCTCTTGAGCGTGAAATCCACCTCGAACCGCCGCCGGATCTGGCTCGCCAGCCGCGTCGCCAGCAGCGAGTGACCGCCCTTCTGGAAGAAGTTGTCGCTCACCGCCAGGTCCTCGCGCTTGAGCAACGCCGTCCAGATCTCCAG
>Ga0209371_1001336_pt1 | contig 17146 bp, 13 predicted proteins | sample AgamicAtAmrz_FD_187165 | JGI IMG/M metagenome (GOLD analysis project Ga0209371, IMG submission 187165) | Agave microbial communities from Guanajuato, Mexico - At.Am.rz (SPAdes) (version 2) | ecosystem: Host-associated > Plants > Roots > Rhizosphere | place: Guanajato, Mexico | collected 2012-06-07
CCCGCACCATTACGCTGCGCTGCTTGCGGGTCTGCTCGTAAAAGTATTTTTCATCAAGCCCGTGGTTTTGCTCCAGCCACAGCACATAAGGGCGCGGCTCGCGTACCTGATCTTTAATAAACGTTTTGGTGTACTGCCCGAGCAGGATTGCCGACACCACGATCAGCAACAGAATAATTGCCGACTTAAGGCGATAGCGCAGGCACCACAGGAACCACGCGCAGAGGATCACGCTGGTTAAGGTTCCCCAGGGACTGGTCACGGTTTCGGTCAGCCAGAACAGCAGCTGATGGCCCCACCCTGTTTCTACCGGCTGCCAGCGCCAGCCGGACAGCAGCACGCCGAACGGCATAATCAACAGCAACAGAGCACCCAGCGTGGTGCGTTTGGCGATCTCAAACATGGCTTTCCCCGGCGATTCAGTAAGGCATTGATTTATTTCTGATGACAACGTGATAAAAAATAATAACATATTGATTGAGATGGCGATAATTGTGCGGTATTAAAACAATCGCTCGAAGAGGTTAACCGCCCGACGCCCGATTGTGGCAAAATAGCTATTATGAATGGTCGGCGCAAAGGTTAGCGCAGCCCCTGATGTATCTGGAGAGTCACATGCAGCTTAAACGGGTAGCAGAAGCCAAACTGCCCACGCCGTGGGGAGATTTCCTCATGGTTGGTTTTGAAGAACTGGCAACCGGTCACGACCATGTGGCGCTGGTTTATGGCGATATAACGAACAGCGAGGCGGTGCTGGCGCGCGTGCATTCCGAGTGCCTGACGGGCGATGCTCTGTTCAGCCTGCGCTGCGACTGCGGTTTCCAGCTGGAGGCGGCGCTGAACCATATCGCGGAAGAAGGCCGCGGCGTTCTGCTTTATCACCGTCAGGAAGGCCGCAATATCGGTCTGCTGAATAAAATCCGCGCCTATGCCTTGCAGGATAAAGGCTACGATACCGTTGAGGCTAACCACCAGCTTGGCTTTGCGGCCGACGAGCGCGATTTTACCCTTTGCGCGGACATGTTTAAGCTGCTGGGCGTTAATGAAGTGCGTTTGCTGACCAACAATCCGCGTAAGGTCGAGATCCTTAGCGAGGCGGGGATTAATATCATCGAGCGCGTGCCGCTGATTGTCGGGCGCAATCCTGAAAACGCGCACTACCTTGATACCAAAGCCGAGAAGATGGGTCATCTCTTGCCAAAAGAGTAACGGATACGGGGCCGACAGCGTCCCGTTTTGTTTTTCCGCGCGGCGTATTCCCCCTTCCGCGCAAAAAAATGCCCCTTATCAGGGGCATTTTTGTTTTAGCTCTCGACCAGCATGTTACGTATAACGTAGTGCAGGATGCCGTCGTTGCGGTAGTAGGTCAGCTCGTTGCCGGTATCGATACGGCAGCGCGTTTGCAGCGTTTCCTGACTGCCGTCCGCACGGGTCAGCGTGACTTTCACCGTGCCGCCGGGCTTCAGCTGGCTCAGGTTTTCCACGTCGATCTGCTCGTCACCGGTCAGCCCCAGCGTTTTACGCGTTACGCCTTCCGGGAACTCCAGCGGCAGTATGCCCATCCCAATCAGATTTGAACGGTGGATACGCTCAAAAGATTCGGCGATGACCACGCGCACCCCCAGCAGGCGCGGGCCTTTAGCCGCCCAGTCGCGGCTGGAGCCGGAGCCATATTCTTTCCCGGCGATCACCGCCAGCGGCGTCCCCTGCTGCTGATATTTCATCGCCGCATCGTAGATCGCCAGCTGCTCGTCGCCGGGCACGAAACGCGTCATGCCGCCTTCCACGCCCGGCACCATTTCGTTGCGGATGCGAATGTTGGCAAAGGTACCGCGCATCATCACTTCATGGTTGCCGCGTCGCGAGCCGTAAGAGTTAAAATCGCCCCGCTCGACGCCATGAGCAAGCAGATAGCGCCCGGCCGGGCTTTCCGCTTTGATACTGCCGGCAGGCGAAATATGGTCGGTAGTGACCGAGTCGCCCAGCATCGCGAGGATCCTGGCGCCCTTGATATCAACAACCGGCTTCGGCTCTTTTTCCATATCATCAAAGAACGGTGAAAGGCGAATATAGGTAGATCCTTCGTCCCAGTCGTAGGTGGCCGCTTCGCTAACGCTGATGGCCTGCCAGTCCGGCGTGCCTTCAAACACTTCCGCGTACTCTTTATGGAACATATCGGTGGAAACCAGCTGTACCGCTTCCGCAATCGCTTCTGGTGACGGCCAGATATCTTTCAGATATACCGGCTTGCCGGTCTTGTCAGTACCAAGCGGATCCGTTTCCAGATTAACATTCATATTGCCGGCCAGCGCATAGGCCACCACCAACGGCGGCGAAGCAAGCCAGTTGGTTTTGACATAAGGATGGATTCGGCCTTCAAAGTTGCGGTTGCCGGAAAGCACCGCGCCAACCGTCAGGTCGCCTTTTTTAATCGCGCTCTCGATAGCGTCAGGCAGCGGGCCGGAGTTACCGATACAGGTAGTACAGCCGTAGCCAACAAGGTTAAAGCCCAGCTTGTCCAGATAAGGCGTCAGTCGCGCCGCCGCCAGATAGTCGGAAACCACTTTGGATCCCGGCGCCAGCGACGCTTTTACCCACGGCTTGCGGTCCAGGCCAAGCATTACCGCGTTTTTCGCCAGCAGGCCCGCCGCCATCAGGATACTGGCATTGGAGGTATTGGTGCAGGAAGTAATGGCTGAAATCACTACTGCGCCATCTTCCAGCTGATGCTCCTTGCCCGTGGCGCTGTCGCGATAGCTGACCGACTGGTGCTGTTTCTGCGCCCGATTGACTTCCAGCTCGTTACTGGCCTGGAAAGCCTGCGGCACTTCGCCCAGCGAAACGCGATCCTGCGGCCGTTTCGGCCCGGCCACGCTCGCTTCAACGGTAGCCATATCCAGCGCCAGTGAACTGGTAAATACCGGCTCATCGCCGGGATTACGCCACAGCCCCTGCGCTTTGGCGTAGGCTTCCACCAGCGCCACCTGTTCGCTGCTGCGGCCGGTAAGTTTCATATAGCCCAGCGTGACGTCGTCCAGGGGGAAAAAGCCGCAGGTTGCGCCATATTCCGGCGCCATATTGGCGATGGTAGCGCGATCCGCCAGCGGCAGGTCAGCCAGGCCATCACCATAGAATTCAACGAATTTCCCTACCACGCCGTGTTTACGCAGCATCTGGGTCACGGTCAGCACTAAATCCGTGGCGGTAATGCCAGGATTGAGTTTACCGTTAAGCTTGAAGCCAACCACGTCAGGGATAAGCATTGACACCGGCTGCCCCAGCATAGCGGCTTCCGCCTCGATACCGCCCACGCCCCAGCCCAAGACGCCCAGCGCGTTAATCATGGTAGTGTGCGAGTCCGTGCCAACAAGCGTGTCGGGATAGGCAACTTCCTCACCGTCCTGCATTTCATGCCATACCGCCTGGCCGAGATATTCCAGGTTGACCTGGTGGCAAATCCCGGTGCCCGGCGGCACCACGCTAAAACGGTTAAAGGCTTTCTGCCCCCAGCGCAAAAAGACGTAGCGCTCATGGTTACGCTCCATCTCCAGACGCACGTTTTCTTCAAAGGCGTCGTCGTCGCCGAAACGGTCAACGGTAACCGAGTGGTCGATAACCAGATCGACTGGCGAAAGCGGATTCACTTTAGCCACGTCCCCGCCCAGTCTTTTCACCGCTTCGCGCATAGCGGCCAGATCGACCACCGCGGGCACGCCGGTAAAGTCCTGCATCAGCACGCGGGCGGGCCGATAGGCGATCTCGCGGTCGGCATGCGCCTGAGCCAGCCAGCCTGCCAGCGCGCGGATGTCCTCATCGGTAACGGACTCTTCATCCTGCCAGCGCAGCAAGTTTTCCAGCAGCACTTTCAGGGATTTGGGCATACGGGAGAGATCGCCAAGCTGCCCGGCGGCTTTGGCCAGGCTGTAATAGTGATAACGTTGACCTTTAACTTCCAGCGCGTCTTTTGTTATTTCACGTAGGGTAGACGACATTACTCCTCCTTCGTTTATCTTCGCATAACCTGAATAAAAGCAGGGTTTGATTTAAAGATAGTACAAAGTTGGCGTAACGTTTTGATAACATCGATGAAGCATAAAAGAAAAACGCCCCGCTGATTGCTCAGCGAGGCGTCGTTAATATCTGTTTAAATATGCTTTATTAATGCATGACCATGCTCAGCCAGAGCAGGCTAGCCCAGAATAAGGCTGAAAACGTCCAGGCACTGAACCATGTCATTTGAGTTAAATTCATTTTTGCCCTCACTCAGGTCTTATAAGACCAAACGTATTACTTCAAAACCTCACGCCTTTGCGAGCAGGTTTTACCGTTTATCAATGGGTTGCCATTGTGGTTTCCCATCGTTGGGCCGACAGCGTGCCCTGACCAGAAATAGCTGGTCCGTTAAATAATGTTAATATTTATATTTGTCATGGTTAAAACAAAGAGTGAATATAAGCGTAAGGCTTAAGCTTTATTCGTTTTATCCGTCATAAAATCAATAAAGTTACGTTGCACTTCGCTCAGCCTCCAGCTTTCCGGGATGATGCTCTCTCTCGCTTTGCTTTTACACTCTACTTTTTTCAACTTAACAGCTTGCTGTGGTTTTTGATCCGAATACTGCAGGTGCATCGCTACCCCCATATCTGCCAAATCACGACTGCAACAGCTCCCCAAAACAGCGCCGATGCGGCGAATACCGCTAACCAGGCCTTACGTCTCAGATTGCTGTTACGCTGAACCTTCAGAGCTTTGTGACCGAAGTCGGTTTCTACAGAAATTCTGCTAGCCATAGTTTTTGATAATCACTCTCATTGAAACGATTGTTTTGAGCAATCAGAAATTAGGAGGAATCCTAAACATTTTATGGCGTGAAATCCAGCTATTTTTATTACGCCGAACGATTAATAGTATTCATTAAAGTTTATGAAATCTATTGATCGTACTTAACCAAACTCGCGTTAACAAATTACCCTTTAAGCCAAATTTACTGACAATAGCTGTTTTTTCGCACCATTGATAAATCAGCATTTATTGAAACCTCCTTGCCGTTCGCGCCCTGTCGCGCCTTGATAACCAGAGTATGAGAATCATCCTGGAGGTGCGCAAAGATGCCCGCTGAAAAATGTGTACTGTTTCTCATTTAATGAATAACTTTGGAAAAACATGTGATGGGGGCGGCATTTACGTAAAAAGAATAAAAAGATTTTATCAATTGCAGTAACAGGCAGGACCAATGATTATCGCAGAGCCGCGTCGCGGCTCTGAATAGGGATGCAGGGACGGAAAATTATTTGGCGGGTAATTTAATATCTTTAAACATTGCTTCAATATCTTCGTTCGAGCGCAGCCCCACGGCCGTATCGACGACGTCACGGGTCAGGTGCGGCGCGAAACGCTGAATAAAATCATACATGTAACTGCGCAAAAAGGTGCTGCGGCGGAAGCCGATTTTGGTGGTGCTGAAGCTAAAGACGTCCGTAGCTTCTATTCTGACCAGATCCGGATCCGAGACCGGATCGACCGCCATGCTGGCGATGACACCCACGCCCAATCCTAAACGTACGTAGGTTTTAATCACGTCCGCATCCGTCGCGGTGAAAACGATACGCGGCGTCAGGCCAGCCCGATTAAACGCCGTATCCAGCTCTGAACGTCCGGTAAAGCCGAAGGTATAGGTAACCAGCGGATACTCGGCTAACTCTTCGATAGAGACTTTTTCTTTGCCTGCCAGCGGATGATCCGGCGTCACCACGATGGCGCGATTCCAGTGATAGCAAGGCAGCATAACCAGATCGTCATAAAGATGCAGCGCTTCGGTAGCGATAGCAAAATCCGCGTTGCCTTTAGACACCGCTTCTGCAATTTGCGTAGGCGAGCCCTGATGCATATGCAGCGAAACGCGAGGATAGCGTTCGATAAAGCCTTTAATCACGTTGGGCAGCGCGTAGCGGGCCTGCGTGTGCGTTGTAGCAACATACAGCGAGCCTTTATCCGGCCAGGTATGTTCCCCGGCGACTGATTTGATGGCTTCGACTTTTGACAGCACTTCGCGGGCGATACGGATAATTTCCTGGCCTGCGGGCGTGACCTGCGTCAGATGCTTGCCGCTGCGGGCAAAGATCTGGATACCCAACTCGTCTTCCAGCATACGTACTTGCTTACTGATCCCGGGTTGCGATGTATAAAGCCCCTCAGCCGTTGAAGAGACGTTCAGATTGTGATTGACCACTTCAACGATGTAACGCAGCTGCTGCAATTTCATGTTTGATCCGTCCAGTTTGGCGCCGCGCGCCGACGGGCTGTGCTGACAGAGCACAACGTATCGGCCTAATGCGATTTTATAATAAGGAAAGGTATATCTATAACAATCATATCAAAGATGGGTGGAATGTATAGCAGGGCTGAAGCCGCAGGAGAAAAACGGGCCAGCTGAAACGCCGGCCCGACAGGTTATTTCTTACTGGCTTTCGCCGCTTTTTCGGTGACGGCCCATTTGCCGTCGACGTAGAACGCCGTCCAGCCTGTAGCCTTACCTTCTTTTTCCGTACTGACGTACTGCTGCTTCGTTTTGCGGCTGAAGCGCACTACCGTCTTGTTGCCTTCATCATCGGCAACCGGCGCGTCGGCCAGATAGCGCAGCTTTTCCGGCAGGCGATCGCGGAAACGTTGCAGCTCTTCCACCAGCGGCGCGCGCGTTTCCCTGGATTTAGGGAAGGTGTTGGCCGCCAGGAAAACGCCTGCCGCGCCGTCGCGCAGTACAAAGTAAGCATCCGATTTTTCGCACTGCAGCTCCGGCAGCGGAACCGGATCTTCTTTCGGCGGCGCAACGTCGCCGTTACGCAGGATCTTACGGGTATTTTTACAGTCGTCGTTGGTGCAGGCCATATACTTGCCGAAACGCCCCATTTTCAGGTGCATCTCCGAGCCACACTTTTCGCACTCTACGATCGGCCCGTCATAGCCTTTGATACGGAATTCGCCCTGCTCGATTTCGTAACCGTCGCAGCTTGGGTTGTTGCCGCACACGTGCAGTTTGCGCTGGTTATCGATCAGATAGCTGTCCATCGCCGTGCCGCATTTGCCGCAGCGACGGCGCGCGCGCAGCGCGTTGGTTTCCGCATCTTCGCCTTCGAGAATATTCAGTACTTCATTCTCTGGGATCAGATTGATGGTTTGTTTACAGCGCTCTTTCGGCGGCAGCGCATAGCCCGAGCAGCCGAGGAACACGCCGGTGCTGGCGGTACGGATACCCATCTTACGCCCGCAGGTTGGGCAATCGATGGTGGTCAGCACCATCTGGTTCGGCTGCATGCCGCCCTCTTCCGGATCTTTATCCGCCTTTTCCAGCTGCTGGCTGAAGTCGGCGAAAAATTTATCCAGCACGCCTTTCCACTGCGCTTCGTTGTTGGCAACCTGATCCAGGCTGTTTTCCATATGCGCGGTGAAGTCGTAGTTCATCAGCTCGCGGAAGTTTTCTTCCAGCCGGTCGGTAACGATTTCGCCCATCTTTTCCGCATAGAAGCGACGGCTTTCCACGCGCACGTAGCCGCGATCCTGAATGGTCGAGATAATCGAGGCGTAGGTAGAAGGACGACCGATGCCGCGTTTTTCCAGCTCGCGCACCAGCGAGGCTTCGCTGAAGCGTGCCGGCGGTTTGGTAAAGTGCTGGCTTGGCTTCAGCTGCTGCAGCGCCAGCTCTTTACCCACTTCAACCGGCGGCAGCGTGCGATCTTCATCGCCCTTGCGCAGCGCAGGCATCACGCGGGTCCAGCCGTCAAAGCGCAGCGTGCGCCCTTTCGCCTTGAGTTTAAACTCGCCGGCGCTGACGGTCAGCGTCGTGGAGTCATACTGCGCCGGCATCATCTGACAGGCAACGAACTGCCGCCAGATTAGCTGATACAGCTTCTGCGCGTCGGCTTCCATATCCTTCAGCTGCTCGGCCAGGACGGCGACGTCCGAAGGACGGATCGCTTCGTGCGCTTCCTGCGAGTTATCTTTGCTGGCATAGGCATTGGCGGCCTTCGGCAAATATTTTTCGCCAAATTCGTTTTCAATATAGCCGCGCACCATGCTGACCGCATCCTGACTCAGATTGGTCGAGTCGGTACGCATATAGGTAATGTGGCCCGCTTCATAAAGGCGCTGTGCCATCATCATGGTTTTTTTCACGCCGTAGCCCAGACGGGTACTGGCCGCCTGTTGCAGCGTTGAGGTAATAAACGGCGCGCCGGGCTTGCTGCTGGTCGGCTTATCTTCACGGTCGGTAACCTGATAGCGCGCTTTTTCCAGCAGGCTGACGGCGGCCTGGGTCTGCTCGCCGTTAACCGGACGGAAAGGCTTGTCGTGCTGATGAGTCACTTCCATCGGCAGCAGCGTGCCTTCCGGCGTATTCAGATCGGCATGCAGTTCCCAATACTCTTCCGGCACGAACGCTTTGATTTCGCGCTCGCGCTCCACCACCAGCCGCACGGCGACCGACTGCACGCGCCCGGCGGACAGTCCGCGAGCGATTTTCTTCCACAGCAGCGGCGAAACCATATAGCCCACCACGCGGTCCATAAAGCGGCGCGCCTGCTGAGCGTTAACCCGATTGATATTCAGTTCGCCCGGCTTGTCGAAAGCCTGACGAATAGCATTTTTGGTGATTTCGTTAAACACCACGCGGCTGAAGCGCGAATCATCACCGCCGATCACTTCCCGCAGGTGCCAGGCAATGGCTTCCCCTTCGCGGTCAAGGTCGGTTGCGAGATAGATGTGGTCGGCATTTTGCGCCAGCGCTTTCAGCTCGGAGACCACTTTCTCCTTGCCGGGAAGGATCTGATAGTTCGCTTCCCAGCCGTGATAAGGATCGACGCCCATCCGGCTGACCAGCGCGGCCTTCTCGTCCTTTTTCACCTTTTTGGTGGTCTTACTGGTTGTAGAGTCAGCGCTCTTTTTAACTGTTGATCCACTGGTCGGCAAATCGCGGATATGACCGACGCTGGATTTCACCACGTAGTCGTTTCCGAGATATTTATTGATTGTTTTGGCTTTTGCCGGGGACTCAACTATTACGAGAGCTTTGCCCATATTTACCTTTACCTGATTAAAACATCCGAGAGTAAATTGTGCCGAAAGCCTGCGGGCAATCCAGCGCGTTAAAACCTTCATGGCCGACGGCAGAATCCGGCACTTTCCCTGTTAACGCTTCCCGCTCAGGAAGCCAACTCACTGATTAACGACACCTTTTACAAACTGTTAAGCGCATCACTAACAAAGCGTAAAGCCAGTTTTACGCCCGGAACCCGAAACGCCCACACTCTACCTGATAAAATCTGTTACGCAACTTAATTAGCATCCACAACGGATTTACGCCAGAAAGTCATAAAAAAGCGTGTGGGCAGGCAAGCGCCCATCGGCATTGAGTTTTTGCGGCAGCGCGGCGTAATATACTGCTCATCTGCCGTCTCTATAAAGGAGAGAATTCTGTGAAGCATACCCAGGCTATTGATAAATCCGCCCTCCTGCAAAAGGCGAACGAGCTCATCGCGGAGCACAAGGATTTTTTTCCCGGACTGAGCGCCACCGACGTGGAGCAGAAAGGCGACGTGCTGGTTTTTTGCGGCGACTATTTTCTGGACGAGCAAGGCTTGCCCGGCAGTAAAAGCACGGTGGTGTTTAACGTTTTTAAGTTTCTGGCCACGGAGCTGTCGCCGCTTTATCACTTGCAGGAATAGCGCCCGCCAGGCAGGCGCTAACAGGACTACAGCAGCGGCTTCTCGCCACGCTGCCACAGGCGCAGCAGCAGGCGTTCGACGCTGACGCTGGCGCTTTGCGTAAAGCGATCCATCATTTTTTTGCGCTTCACGTAGTGCACCGCAACCACTTCCCGCGCCTGCATCTGGTCGATAATCAGATCGTCGCTGGTGCCGATAGCGTCAACCAGGCCTTTTTCCAGCGCCTGGGTGCCGAACCAGTGTTCGCCCGTCGCCACGCTGTCGATGTCCAGCGTCGGACGCATCTGATGCACAAACTCTTTAAACAGCTGATGCGTCTCGTTGAGATCCTCGCGGAATTTTTCGCGGCCCTGCTCGGTGTTTTCGCCAAACAGCGTCAGCGTGCGCTTGTACTCTCCGGCCGTATGCAGCTCTACGTCAATTTCATTGCGCTTCAGCAGGCGGTTGAAGTTAGGGATCTGGGCAACCACGCCGATCGAGCCAATGATAGAAAACGGTGCAGCCACGATGCGATCGGCCACGCAGGCCATCATATAGCCGCCGCTCGCCGCTACCTTATCCACCGCCACGGTCAAACGGATGTTCTTATCGCGCAGCCGCTGAAGCTGGGAAGAGGCCAGCCCGTAGCCGTGCACCACGCCACCCGGACTTTCCAGACGCAGCAGCACTTCATCCTGCGGTCTGGCGACGGCCATAACCGCCGAGATCTCTTCACGCAGCGAGGCGACCTCGTGCGCGTCCATGCTGCCTTTAAAATCCATCACGTACAGCGTGGGTTTGCTTTCGGCTGGCTTAATACCTTGTTTCGCCTCGGCTTTAGCGGTTTTCGCCTCCAGCTTGTCCTTTTTTTTCTGCTCTTTATACCAGCGTTTTTTGTCATGCGGCTTCATGCTCGCCAGGCGCATTTCATCCTTTATCTCCTGATACGCCTCATTCAGCCGCGTCAGGCGCAGCTGGCCGCCCTGAGCGCGTTTACGCATGGCCAGATGCGTAATCAAAATAGCAATGGCCGCGATCGCCACGACCACCGTGACCGTCTTGGCCAGAAAAAGTCCGTAGTAAGAGAGTAGTTCCACGCATTCCGCCTTATTTAACATCCAATTAGATCAGCAGCTAGTGTAGCCGAGTCGCTGCCCGTCGTCGCCCGGATCCGTTGAGTACGCAAAGATAGCGCTGCGCAGAGACCAGGCATTCGGGCGGTTTACTGTTGCGGTCAATGGATTAGCGGCGTTACCCTGTTTCCCTTCCGCACTAAGCATCGCCAGAGGCGCATCAATGAATTATCAACCTGCCAGTCAATTGCTCAACGATCGTATTATTCTTGTTACCGGCGCCAGCGACGGCATTGGCCGCGAGGCTGCTGTCACCTACGCTCGCTATGGCGCGCAGGTTATTTTGCTGGGACGCAACGCGCAGAAGCTGCAAAATGTGGCGGATGAAATCGCCGCTGTCGGCAAGCCTTCGCCGCTTTTCTTTACGCTGGATTTGGACAGCGCCACGCCCGAAGCGTGCCGTCAGCTGGCCGATGAAATTTCCCGTCATGTCTCCAGGCTGGACGGCGTGCTGCATAACGCGGGCCTGCTGGGCGACGTGGTGCCCATGACCGAGCAGGATCCCGCCGTCTGGCAGCAGGTGATGCGCGTAAACGTTGACGCCACTTTCTTCCTGACTCAGGCGCTGCTGCCGCTGCTGCTGAAGTCACAGGCCGGCTCGCTGGTGTTTACCTCTTCCAGCGTGGGCCGCCAGGGACGCGCGGGCTGGGGCGCCTACTCCGTCTCTAAATTCGCCACCGAAGGCATGATGCAGGTGCTGGCTGAAGAGTATCGCGGCCAGCTGCGCGTCAACTGCATTAACCCCGGCGGCACACGCACCAAAATGCGCGCCAGCGCCTTCCCGCAGGAGAACGCAGGCAAGCTGAAAACCCCGGCGGATATTATGCCCACTTACCTTTACGTGATGGGCGATGACTGCACGGAAAGCGGCGTCAGCTTCGATGCGCAGCCAGGACGCAAACCGGGAGCAGCGGAATAATGGCCGACGATCGCCACCAGCAGCGTCAACAAAAGCTGAAGGAAAAAGTTGACGCGCGCATTGCCGCCGCGACCGAAACGCGCGGCATTCTGATGGTGTTTACCGGTAACGGCAAAGGCAAGACCACGGCCGCTTTCGGCACTGCCGCCCGTGCGGTGGGCCATCAAAAGCGCGTGGGCGTCATTCAGTTTATCAAGGGCGAATGGCCAAACGGCGAACGCAATTTGCTGGAGCCGCACGGCGTGGAGTTTCAGGTGATGGCCACCGGCTTCACCTGGGATACGCAGAACCGCGAAACTGATACCGCCGCCTGCCTTGAAGTCTGGCAGCACGGCAAACGGATGTTGCAGGATGCGTCGCTGGATCTGGTGGTGATGGATGAGCTGACCTATATGGTGAGCTTTGACTATCTGCCGCTGGAAGAGGTCATGGCGGCGCTGCGCGCCCGTCCGCCTCAGCAGAGCGTTATCATTACCGGCCGGGGCTGTCATCGCGATTTGCTGGCGCTGGCGGATACCGTAACCGAAATGCGTCCGGTTAAACACGCTTTTGATGCGGGGATCCAGGCGCAGCAGGGTATCGACTGGTAACAGGCCAAAAAAAAGGGCGAATCGCTTCGCCCTTTTCTGTTAACGCTTGCTGGTCGTACGGCGGTTGCCGCTGACCTGAGTGTGGCGCTTGACGGCGCGACGGATCTGATTGGCCTTGGTACGGCGACGATCTTTTTCCAACGCCACTTTGCTGGTGGTTTCCGGCGGCAGCCCAACCAGCTCGCGCAGATAGTTGGTCGGCGGCAGATCCAGCTCCGTCCAGCCGCCGCGCGGCAGCCCTTTCGGCAGCGTGATGTCGCCGTAGCGGGTACGGATCAGACGGCTGACCTGCACGCCTACCGATTCCCACAGGCGACGCACTTCGCGGTTGCGGCCTTCGGTCAGCGTAACGCTATACCACTGGTTGATGCCTTCGCCGCCGGTAAACTTCAGCGTTTTAAACGACGCCGGGCCATCTTCCAGCTGTACGCCACGGCTCAGCTGCTTCAGCTTATCGTCATCGACCTGCCCAAACACGCGTACGGCGTATTCCCTTTCCACTTCCCGGCTTGGGTGCATCAAACGGTTAGCCAGCTCGCCATCCGTTGTGAACAGCAGCAGGCCGCAGGTGTTAACGTCCAGACGCCCTACGGCGATCCAGCGTGCGCCACGCAGCTTGGGTAAACGGTCGAATACGGTAGGACGGCCTTCGGGATCGTTACGGGTGCAGAGTTCGCCTTCCGGTTTGTAATAGGCCAGCACGCGGCAAACTTCATTAGTGGATTCCGCTACCGAAACCAGATGGCCGTCGATACGGATTTTTAATGCTTTACTCGGCTCTACGCGGTCGCCCAGCGTGGCCATTTTGCCGTCCACGCTAACGCGTCCGGCAGAAATCATGGTTTCAATTTCGCGGCGGGAACCATGCCCGGCGCGCGCTAAGACTTTCTGTAATTTTTCGCTCATGGCGCTGCCTCTTTGTCGCCTTCCCAGGCGTCATAAAATGAATGGGCCGTTACTCAGGAGGCGGGGCTTTTTGCGGCTGAATGCACGCGACGCCCGCCCCATTTTCAGGGGAAGCGCATTCTACACTAAGTTATCGGCTATTGATAACGCTACCGGGCCGTTTGCCAGGGAAAAGATGCGCCATCCTGAAAAGCGGCGGCGTCGCCCGCTATCGACGGACGGTCACTCATTCCCTGCGCTTACCAAAGCGGCCGCCCTAAGCCAATTTAACGCCAGGCCGCGCTGCGTTATTTAAGGCAAATGTTATCGCCTTGTTGATATATATTCACTTATTTTAAGTTAAATTAAAGTTAATGTATTTTCTGCCGATACTGCGCCGCGCCTGAATTTCACCTTAATTAAACCCAAATAGCCACCTCAGCAGAGGGTGAATCCATTAAGCAAAATGTTTCTCCGATGTTAAAACCACTTTTTTACGCCACGCCAGTGATTCAAACTGACTTAACACAAATGAACCACACAAATGCTAAAGCCATCTCCAAACAAATAGCTTATCGCCATTTTAGATTGAGTTAATTCATCGTAATTGCGGTTTTAATTATTTTCGGCTGTTTATTTATTTGATCCACTAATTAGTTTGTGTAGAATTCACTCAGGCCAAAAAGAGCCTGCACAGTGAACTGTTAAACAGTCACAATAAAAATTTTAGTTAAGTCGTAAATTATTTTTGCAGTAAACGTCAGTTAAAAAACAGAGGGGAGCACGACTCCCTGTATAACGCCGATTTCAATCGGCATCGGCCTTGCACGTCGTCAATCTTCACCAGGGATTTACTGACGTGTCCGACAAAGTGTAACTATTATGAAAAGAATAATGCCCCTCGCGGCGTTGGCTTTGCTGACGCTGACCGGCTGCTCTGTAGGTAAATATGAGTACAGCAGAGAAGCACTGAAACGTGTCGATATGAACTTTACCGGCATTCCTACCGTGCTGGGCGTCGGCTCGCTGGGTACCAGCATTCCGATTACGCCCGAGTACAGCCTGACTGCCGCTCACGTGGCTAAACTCTCCGTACAGCGCGTTAAGGCTTATCATCCTTACTGCGACCTGGCGATTATCTATCATAAAAACGACATGAAAACCCTGCCGAAATTTCGCGAAGGTGAAATTGGCGCGCCGGTGAAAATGTACGGCTACAGCTTTATTACCGCCATGCCGGTGGAATCTTCCGGCGTGAACCTGGCATTGACCGGTATTCGCAATGAGTGGAATAAACGTCCCTGCGTAGCGATGGCTTCCAATGCGGGCGTGGTGAAAGGCATGTCGGGCGGCGCGGTCTATAACGGCGATGATACAATCGGCGGCGTGATAGTCGGTTTTACCAATCAGATTAAGAGGCATAAGGCCGGTAGCGGACCGTTGAAAGATGTGTCACTTTATATTCCTTATGCGGACTTTAAAGACTGGCTGCAAAAAACAACGTCGTGAGAATAATATGCTCGCGTATTAATATCTGAAAAGTAATTATCTATGTTTATTTATTAAGGCTCGCCTTTTTGACGAGCCTGATATTATTCAGAGAAAAGGTTTAACGTCGCCTGCGCCTTCGCGCACGACCTGCGGCGTACTTTCGGTTAAATCGATAACCGTAGTAGGTTGCTGTCCCAGATAGCCGCCGTGAATAATTAAATCAACCTGCTTGCCGATCGTCTCCTGAATCGCTTCCGGATCGGATTCGGTAAAATCGTTGCCCGGCAGCATCAGCGAAGTGGACATCAAGGGTTCGTTCAGCGCCTCCAGCAGCGCCAGCGCCACCGGATTGGAAGGCACACGCAGACCAATCGTCTTACGCTTATCGCTCATCAGACGGCGCGGCACCTCTTTGGTCGCCTTCAAAATAAACGTGTAGTTGCCTGGCGTATTATTTTTAATCAGGCGAAACGCGGTATTGTCCACGTACGCATAGGTAGACAGCTCTGAAAGATCGCGGCAGACCAGCGTAAAGTTATGGTCGCTGTCCAGCTGCCTGATGCGACAGATGCGCTCCATCGCGTTTTTATCTTCCAGCCTGCAGCCCAGCGCATAGCCCGAGTCCGTAGGATAAACGATGACCGACCCTTTATGCAGCAGCTCTACGGCCTGTTTGATCAGCCGGGGCTGGGGGTTTTCCGGGTGTATATAAAAGAACTGACTCATAATCGACCTCATGCCTGTCGCGCGACGGGCGAACAGGATCAAATTTCAGGAAAGCGCAGCCAGACGGCTTCCACACCGGCCGGAAGCCATAATTTTTTTCCCAGCTCTATCCACGGACAGGGCTGATGGAAATCAGATCCCTGCGACGCGGCCAGCTGGTAGTCCTGCGCGTAACGCGCCAGCTGCGTGCGCTCGTTGGGCGCCTGCTGGCACTGTGCGACCTCCATTGCATCCCCCCCTTCTTCTTTAAAGTGGGCGATTAAACGCTTCAACCATTTTGCGGAAAGGCCGTAGCGGCCCGGATGAGCCAACACGGCACGCCCGCCAGAATGATGAATAGCATCAATGGCTTGTTTAATTGTACACCACTGTGGCGGCACGTAGCCGGTTTTGCCGCGCGCCAGGTAATTTTTAAAGACCTGCGCCATATTATCGGCCTTGCCCTGCGCAATTAAGAAGCGGGCAAAATGGCCTCGGGTGATCGCGCCGCCGTCGGCCAGCGCCAGCGCGCCTTCCAGCGCACCGGGAATGCGCGCTTTCTCCAGCCGTTCAGCTATCAGCTGCGCGCGAACCATTCGACGATCGCTCTGTGCCTGCAGAAACTGCTTCAGCACGGGATGCTCTTCTTCCACGCCCAGTCCGACAATATGAATTTCGTGATTTTCCCATAGCGAAGAAACTTCGACGCCCGCTATCAGCCGCAGCGGCAGCTGGTGTCTGGCGATGGCTTCGCGGGCGGGCTGCACGCCGTCAACCGAATCGTGATCGGTGATAGCAAGGACACCGACGCGTTGCTCCACGGCTCTGAGCACCAGTTCTTCAGGCGTTAACAGGCCGTCAGAGGCGCGGGTGTGGCTGTGTAAATCGTAGATGGGCCAGGGATTAAGCGGGGTTGCAGACAAAACGACTCCGGAAAGCGCTAAAAAGGTCGCTGCATGATACCCGCAATTGCGGGCAAGAGAAAAAGAGTATTGACATTTCCGCCACGAACCAGTTAACTAGTACGCAAGTTCACACACAAGGTAGCGAAAAATGAAAAACACAATGACAACGAACGGCTGGTGGCGTACTTCTTCCTGAACGGGCGGAGAAGTCGTGCACGCAGCTGTCGCTGTAACGCTACCCAGGCCCGCCGCAAGCGGGCCTTTTTTTTAGCCAAATTTGAGAACTGACCTTATGCAAACGCAAACTACAGTGAAGTTGATTACCGGCGCCGCGCCCTACCGTGAGGATCCGGCCGCGCTTTTCCACCAGCTCTGCGGCGCGCGTCCCGCTACGCTGCTGCTGGAGTCGGCGGACATTGACAGCAAACGCAACCTGAAAAGCCTGCTGATTATCGACAGCGCGCTGCGCATTAAGGCGCTGGACGATACCGTTACCGTCCAGGCGCTGTCGGAGAATGGCCGCGCGCTGCTGCCGCTGCTGGATGCCGCGCTGCCGGAGTCGGTTATCAATACCGTACGTCCCGACGGCCGCGAGCTGCGTTTTCCGCAGGATAATGCGGTGCAGGATGAGGATTCCCGTCTGAAGACGCTGTCGGTGTTCGACGCGCTGCGCCTGATCCCGCATTTGCTGAAAAGCCCGGCGGACGAGCGCGAGGCGATGCTGCTTGGCGGCCTGTTCGCTTACGACCTGGTGGCAGGATTTGAAGATCTGCCCGGGCTGGACAACGACCAGCGCTGTCCCGATTACTGCTTTTATCTGGCC
>Ga0209371_1001340_pt1 | contig 17091 bp, 23 predicted proteins | sample AgamicAtAmrz_FD_187165 | JGI IMG/M metagenome (GOLD analysis project Ga0209371, IMG submission 187165) | Agave microbial communities from Guanajuato, Mexico - At.Am.rz (SPAdes) (version 2) | ecosystem: Host-associated > Plants > Roots > Rhizosphere | place: Guanajato, Mexico | collected 2012-06-07
AGGCGCGGCTGGTGATATATCCCCGGCTGATATACCAGTCAGAAATACGGGCGAGAAGCTCCGTTATTTTCGCCATATCCAGACAGCGGCCCTGCCACGGCGCAACCAGGGCCTGCTGCGTTTTCGGGGAAATGAGGGTCGTGCCGGAAAGGGTAATGGTATCAATGGTGAAGCAGGGCCCGGCGCCGGCTGCAGGCAGAGTTCTGGCAGGCGCGGGGCGAGGAATACTCCGCTCCAGCTCTTCACGCTGTTGCTGGTTCTTTAATAACAGTTCCTCCTGCTGCTGACGCACGGTGTCCCGGTCAGCAGGAGTAAGGGGGGCTGCATGGCTCAGAGAGCAAAAAAATAACGAGCAAAAAAAGACGGCTTTGCTGTAATAGCGCATATAAAAGGATAATATTTTTTGGTTTTCTTAATTATGCCAGCTCCGACGCAATAGAGAATAGTCTCAAAAAGAGGGCTACTATAATTGGTAGTAATATTTGCGTTAAGTCTAAAAAAATAAAAATCCGTGATAAAGAAGAGTGTAGTTTCTGAAAGCTTTATTATTCGATCATGGTTCCTTTTTTCACAAAATATTAACTAACCTTCCCAATAATGAGATGTAAAACGTCAGCGAGTAGTGCTGATTAAATTACCCGTTACACTCATCGTGCTGCAAACTCTGATGGAGTCTGATATTTCAGTGCTGAATATGGGGCTCGCGCGATAACTTCGTTGAAGTTAGCAATCAATAGCATGACGATATCTGTATGGGAAAGCGTGGACAGGGTAAAAACAGGCAAACGAAGATAACATCAGGAAAAGCTGGAGCGGGCGAAGGGAATCGAACAGAAACCCCCAAGAACCGCGAAAGATCTCAACATTGGTAGTTGATAGCGGAGATTGTAGAGGATCATTCTCATGTCTATCAAGGGTCAATCTTATCTATATCCAACTGCGGAAGGGGTCTGGATGTTTCAGATCTTCATTCCGGCGTACATGCGCCACATCTTCGGCGGGAAACGTCTATACCGGAAATCAACGGGAACTAAAGATCTTGCAGCCGCTAAACACTTCCGTAATCACATGCTCATCGAGTGGAAGACACTCAAGGAACAGTATTCCCCAAACACGGAGGAACGGCGCATTCAAAACGCCATAGCCGGATTACATAAGCAAACCACGTTACGCGCCCCACTCCAGACCGTGCCAACATTAACCGCCATGCGTGATCAATACGCTGACAGATACAGTGATAAGCGCTCATTCTCGACGCTGGCAAAATCTGCTCGCGCCGTAGAGGTGTTTCTCACTTCGCTTGACCGTGCAGACATTCAGGTCACGGAGATCAGACGGTCACAAGTGGCGATGTTTATCAATCAGCAGGACAAGAAAGCCCCCCAAACCGTGCAGAACTGGCTAACGTGCCTGGGGAGCCTGTACGAGTATGCGCGGAGAGGGTACGACGACATAGCACCAGATAACCCGTTTCACGGTCACAACCTCGAAGCACGAGCCAGCATTGTAAGCTATGAACCATTTGAAGCTCATCAGATGCAAAAGTTACTGGATGCAGCAGAGCCGGAGATCAGGAATATCATAATCATGGGGCTGTTTTCAGGTTGCCGCCTTGATGAACTGGCAAGCCTCAAGAAGTCAGAAATCCAAACGTTGGAAGGTGTACGCTGTTTCTACATTTCGAAATCAAAGACCAAGGCGGGGGTAAGGTACGTCCCTATTCATTCCCGATTAGCTGCAATTGTCGATGAATACCTAAGCCATAGCTACGGAGAATACCTATTCCCACAGGCCAACAAGATTAACCGCGCTGACGGTAAGAAAGGCCCGTTCTATTCTCAAGCGTTCACCAGGCTACGCCGTCGTGTTTTGCCTACAGCTACAGATCGCCAATGCTTCCACAGCTTGCGCGGGATGTTCATAACCTGCTTGGATCGTACAGGATGCCCCGAACAGCGCATAGGGACTATCACCGGACACACTGAACAGAAAGCGAAAACCGAAGCATTCCGCACCTATTCACAGGGGGCGAGCATGGAAGAATTAGCAGGATATATAGAATTAGTGAGCTATAAATTCATGTAGACATGGGGGGAAGTTTCTTCCCCCAATAACTCATTTATTCCATTCGTTTTGAATTTGATTCTCAACTGCTGGCAATAGGTTATACCAAGAAGCAGAGTTATTCTTAGCATCAACAACAATCAACTTATCATCGCTATCCATCGCTGCCCGAACTTTTCTGGCAGCCTCTTCAACCGAATAATTAGAATTTACGTACCAGTTCGACTCTGTAACTTTTGCCCAGTTGCCCAATGCCTTGATAGCATCATGCACAGCGGCATAATCTTTGGTTTTGATCAAATCATAGGTTACAAACAAGTTGTTAGCCATTTAATTCTCTCCAGACATTCAAATGAATAAGCGCCGCGATGGGCGCTTTGAGATGTTTTTATTTCTTAGTTTTCTTGGTAGGGACTTTGATAGTTTCAGTTATCGTAGTATCAGGATGTCTTTTAGCTTCAATGGGCTTAACAAACTGACCAGTTATCGCAGAACGAACTACTGTTTTCTTAGCCATAAAAACACCTCATCTTGGAGATAAAGAGTGAACTGCTTACCCTTTTAAGAGTAAGGGTCAAACGAAGCGACGTCAAAGAAAAAACACCACATATACACATCATTTACAAAACAAGCGCAATATGTGGTATCCCCATGTGATTTACATCACAATCATCCCCCTGTGGATGACTGACCGCTCAAGGCTGATAGCGTAAGGCTACGAGTGAATGAATCCGCACTCGCTTTTGCAGACCAGTCGATATAGTCAGACAATCGAGAAACATCACTTTGCAGAGTCAATCCCACTTGTGGATTCACTTGTAGGTTGAATATCGGGTTCAACGTGTACGCTGGCACGTTGCTGCTGAGTGACATTGCAGAATCACGCAAAGAATCACCTGCAAGGTTGTATTGATTCGCCGCAGTCCCTGCCTGCTGATTACCTAAGCCCAGCCAATCTTTGATAGCCGGAGCCACTGAACGGGTATCGAAGCCCGTCTTATCAGCGATCCACTGCGCAGCATCATTGGCAGAGCCTGTAACAGCACCATCATAGAGAGCCTGGGCCGCTGGTTTATCTTTTTCAGCAAACCATTCAGGGAAACGAGCGCGAAGCCCAGAATTAAGATCAGACACTACGCTGGTGATTTCTCCAACAAAGCCCGTCATCTGTTTAGCCAGGTCGCCTAATCCCTCTCCGAGCATACCAGCAGATTCTGTTATCACTTTGGTGTTCTTCACCAGGTCGTCACCACCATCAGCAAAGCCTTTCATAAAGCCTGTAAACATGCTGTTATTAAGGCCATTCATGAGATTACCCATCGCTACACTTAGATCACCATATGCCAGAGTTTGCCTTATTTGCTCATCGTTAAGAGTTTGACCACTATCGACAAGCTGTTTCAGCGTCTTGTTATATTCTGCGCCATTGTTCATGAACATATCGGTGTAGTGCATCAGGTCATCACCTAAACTCTCTATAAGCGTACCAATCTGAGCCTGTGACATACCACGGCGTTGCCCTTCATTGGTAACTGCTTGAAGTAGATCAGCAGGACGATCCTGGAAGGATTTAATCTGTTCTTTGCCCCATCCAAACTTATACATAATAGAAGTGATACCACCATCGCCGCCTTTCCATTCGCCATTTTTAAACTGGCTATCGTTCAGGGTCATAGCTATACGTTCACGTACATCTTTGAAATTGTCCGTCACTTTATCGACATTGGCGCTATCAACTCCGTGTTGCTGCCCCCATGCCACCATCGTTTTAACTACGTTAGGATTAGTCTTAACAAGTTCCGATTTTCTAACCAAGTCAAGATTTTCATTCCCTTTGTCAACAATTCGCTGCCCCACTCCGAGGGAGCCAGCAGTTAACGCAAGGCTTCCTAATACCCCACCACCGACGATAGGAGCATTCCCGCCCTTCTGAGCCTTTAGCTTAGTGGCTGCTGCGGCATACTGGGTACGCTGTGCCTGTGTCACTTTCGCTTGTTGTGCGGCTTCTCTGCGTAACAGAGTTACACGCTCGCGTATAAGCGCATTCATACGTTGAGAGCTAATATTCCCCTTCGCAAACTCTTCGCTTTGCTGATGAATATAACGTAACGCTTCATACTGAGATTTAGGATCAAGCCCGTATTTACCTTTAATTCCTGACACTTGTAGCCCTGCATGGCGAAGTTTAAGCTCGGCTGTCTCTTGGCGCTTCTGTAGCTGCTGCTTCGCTTTCAGATTGGCCTTTTCATCCCTGGCTTTCTGCTTCTCCGCCGCACGTTGGGCTTTCATTTCCTTCGTATCACGAGGTTTATCATTAAAATGTGCATCATCGGCTTGTTGACGAGCTTTCTGTCTGCGCTGCTTCTGAGCCTGGAAGCGAATCTTGGGATCGGCTATTTTCTGGAAGTGCTTTTGAAGGTTATCCGCTGCGGCTTTAGCCAGAGCAATGCTCTGCTTATCCACCACGAATGTAACCGTATTGCGGATCTGACTGACCGAAATATCAAGCATCGCCACCGCCTTTCTTACTCACCAGATAATTAAGTGCATCTGATACACTACGCCCACGATGTAATAACTGACGTAGATGACCGTGATCTATTTCAAGCACACGACACACTCCCGCCAGATTTAATAACTCTTCTGCTGTTTCAGCATTTACGGCGAGGTGAAGCCCCGCGCTTTTTACAATCACTTGCATTTATCTTTCCTCATTCTGGAAATAAAAAAAGGGCGGGAACACTGGGGAGATGTTCCCAACGTTCACACGCCCTATTCAAAAGCCTGATTATTGCCTGCGGGTCAGGCTCCCGCTTGCTCATTAAGCAGTGATGGTGATCTTCACTTGCATACCTAACGCATGGTTCACTGGTAATGCGCTGTTTTCGTGCATAACGTGGTAAGCATCGCCGCGCTCGCTCAGGTAGCCCCAAGAGTAGTATTCAGCAGGTGCAGCATCGATCAGCGCGAAGTTGCCAGAGGCAGCGCCGTAGATGTTCTGATAAGCATTTGTGCCTTTACTGAATACCGGAACAGCCACCATGTCAGCATCATCTGGCATCTGTGCAAGGATCAGCGGATCTGTCACTTTAACAATGTCGATAGGCGCACCAGGTAGGCTAAAGGTTGAAACACCAGGGAGAAGCTCGTGACGCTGGTAGAACAGGTTACGGTCGTCATATGGCGCTACATACTGGAACGCCTTAGACATACTGTCAGAGAAGCGAATCTGGCTAAATGCAGCAGGTTTAGCGAATACGATCACTCGTTCAATCTGTCCAGCCAATCCACCTGCGGCAGCCTGAACTTTGTCTAAGATGGCATCAAAATCCTGTGCCGCTGTCGCTGTGCTCACGCTGGCTGTCATTGGCATAACACCGAACAGTTCAGCATAAGAGATCAGCAGGTCGTCGGTTGCAGGGGTGTACACTTCACCTTTAAACAGAGCACGGGCCAGGTAAGACTCACGGGTACGAAGATAGGCAATCTTATGTTTGCCAGTGTATTCGGTGTACAGGTCGGTAACGGTTTGCTCGTAGTCCGTTCCCTGCACTCTGCGGCCTTGTACGTCTACAGGTTTAAACTCATCTTCCCTTGCAAACCAAGGAATCTCGATAAGGTATTCTTTGCCATTCTGACGCGCGGTAGTGTCGTGGTTTGATGAATAACGGCTCTGCGGGGTGTTAAACAGGCTGTAGTTATCATCCAGAAGCTGTGTCACCACCACTTTCGGATTCTGAACACCTACCCCGTCGAAGAGGTCGAGGGCATTCATAAGATAGTTACGTTCCGGCAGAGCCTGGAAGATTGGCGCTAAATCGACCATCTCACGCCCAATTGCGATTTTACTCATTATTTATCTTCCTTGATTAAGAGGTGAAGAATGGACGGCATACGAACCCTTTGGATTCGAGCGTGGTGATAGCTGCGGCGTGATTAGCTGCGTGCAGGTTGTCGGCTTTCAGTGCTACGAAGCTGCCAACATTAGGCGCACGTAGGACATTCACGGTTTTACCGTCGCCAGCACTCACGAAATCACTTACCACCACAAAGGCATCATCGCCGGAGGTGTATAAAGCGCCATCAGCCCCGATAACATCGGCGCATTGAATATCCGCTGGCAGGTCGAAAACACGACCTTCGACGGCTGCGAATGAATCCGTGGCGTAGCTCACTACGTCAGTGAAAATTTTACGAATGGGGAAAAGCTCGGTTAGGTCTACAATCATTGTTGTTTGATTTCCTTGGATTTGATTGCGATCCGTTCCTGCATACTAAGTTGAGGTGTGTCCTCAGAAGGGAAATACTGTTCTACAGCTTTTTCTATTTCTTCAACGGTACATCCTGCCATTTCAGCCACTTTAGCTATTAACTCAGGATTAACTTGAATCACTTCGGATTTGTATTTTAGGATTCGGTCGCGATTGTTTATTAAGAACATTGTGTTGTTCCTTCGCGTTGTAACTGCATTCATCCTTCCGTTAATAACGGAAGTGTTACATGCAGATTTTTAAAAAGGGGCGGTTAAGCCCCTGGAGAATATGCCCTTGTTAGAAAGCATTCTGTTAAATTCATTTTCATTTCGGAGGATTATGATGTTAAAGAATACCTTCTTGAATAAAATGAAGGGCGCAACTGTTATGAATAACAGAAGTAGGATCGCCCGTCATTGCTCCCACTTCAAAACAGAAGCCCTTCTGTCATGGCGAGAAGTGGGAATGGAATCTCAATATCACCACTGGAATAGTAATAAGAGATTGCCAGCCTGAACGTAACTACCGCTGACGGCGTTTATTCAGTCTGACTACATTCATCCTAACGGAATGAATGAGCAAAGAGCGAATGCCCTTTCTGAAAAAGTCGGAGATGCGCGGTGATTGCGATGCAATACCAACACAACGAGACATTACATCCCGCGCATTCCTTCGGAACTAAACAAAGAAGAAATAACCAACACTTTCAGAAATAGTATTCAGAGGGAGACAATGCCGCTATGGGAACGGCATTCTCAGGGAGTGCGTATTGACATACGAGGGTGAGGTGATTCGAATACTTACCCTATAATTCATAGTAACATAAAAGTTATGCACATGTCAAGCACTTTTAGTGAATAGTTATTCACTTTTGCATGCACCAAATTCTTCCGCTATGTCCTGCGCCAACCCGTTTAAATCCTGCATACAGGACACAAGGGACTGAGCCACCTGTGACACTTCGCGTAGTACGTCTTGATCTTCATTCAGGCTGTCTGTACGCTCCACAATGCCTATAATCCCTTCCAGTGCTACCGCTGACAGGTGAAGCATTTTAATAGCTTCAGAGAGGCTCTCAGGGGTTCCCTGTCGGTAGGCTTCCGTAGTCGCGTCAAGTAGGGGGATGTGTAGCTGAACGTGAAATTCCTGTAACATTAGGTCAATATCGATTTTAGTCATTTTTCATTTGTTCCATTGTCATTTTGATTTTATTCGCCACTGCAAGGAATGGCGCTGCGAGGGTGAGGATTCTATTTTCCAGATCATCCAGTGCTCTTATTTTTTCTTCATCTATCAGGAAAGCGTCATTGATGATGTTTTCGATTTCATCGTAATACCATTCGCAACATTTAACGTGCTGCACGAATCTTTTAGTTTGTGTTGTCTGTATGTGCATTATTCTGTGTTGCTGTCTCCGATGTTAAATAGTTCATCAAAATCCCTGACTCCCGCCACGGTGTTATTCATTGCGTTGAATGTGAGGTATTGACGTAAAGAGGTGAAACCGAGGCACTGCCATTTTTTCAAATTTGAGTCATCCCAGGTGTAAACCTTCCGTTTACGTGGGCGGTAATACGCACCAGGACAGGAAGTGAGGATATCATTCAAAGCAGCCCACTCTTCCACAGAGGGCGGTTGTGAATGCACTTCTTCAACGTGTTCTATTATTTCACCAGGGATTTCTTCAAGAGACTTTACGTACAGGCGGGAAGGCTTAACTCTGGTGGTGTTCTCTCGCTCAATGCGTGTGAGCGTGTTCCGTTCTTTCTTAGACATTGCACCTCGTCTTAGTGATTCGAGGTGATGAAAGAAACGTTATGGTTAACGTCAAAATCGTAATACCCGCCCCTGCGAGTAATGGTGATCACCTTCGCGTCTTTTAGGAGCGAAAGCCAATATCTGATCCCGCTTTCCGAGTAGCCCAGGGCAGACGCCAGGGTTTTGACGCTGGAACGGAATGTTCCATTCTCACGGTGGAGGCTTGCAAAGTGGTTATAGATTCGTCTGCATACTTCGTTGCATCCGAGTTGAAACTTTGTATCTTCGTTCAGTAAGTACAGGTTGTTCATAATCCTCCTGGTTAAAATGGGATCGTTGATTGTTCAATCTGGGTGTATTCATACGGGTGTGTTTCCTGAAATAGTTGCTCTATTCCCATTGAATGATCTATTCCAAGCCGTTGTAACACCCTTGATGACCAGCAATAAAAGCTCTCGTCCTCTCGTCGTTGTGACAGATTTTCAAACAGGTGTTTCACTGCGTCAGAAGTACGGATTCTTTGAGGCGTTATCGCTGGTGTGTCTTCGTGGGTTACTGCGGTCTTCGCTGTTTCAGGCGCTGGTTGGTGTGGCACTACATCAGAAATTATAACAGGTTGCACCGTCAGTGCTTCTGGTGGGGTAACGTGCGCATCAGTGATCGGAAACGTCCGGTAAACTTTGGAACGATAACCAGGATTTTTCTCTTTAGTGATTAGCCCTGCATCTTGCAGCTTCTTAATGAGTTTGCAGGTTCTCTCCCTGGATAAGTCGATCACCTTTCCAAGCTCTTCCTGACTTTCGTAACAGAAATTCCCTGAATTTTCCCACCCCTGAAAATAGCAATACAACTTTTGCGCCTTGGGGCAAAAGTCCATGTAACCATCCTGGAGGTTGGGAGAATAAATTCTGGGAATGTCTCGGAAATAATGTGGGGTGTTAATTGTACGATCTTTTACTTCACCAGTTTTCTTGTCGGTGTATTGGTAGTCTGCCTTAATCTCGGCGAGGGTTTTTGCCATTGTTCTATGCTCCTATGTATGCTCAGTAAATTACGAATGCTCTTCATTTGGGTTTTCTCCGCTTCTCATTCGTGGGGGGATGTAAATGCTGTTTCGTAGTTGTTACGCGCCAGCTTTCGAATATTTAACCGCCAAGTTTTGGCATTCTTCAAGAAGGAGTGCGCTTACGCTCATTTTTCGGCGCTTTGCTTCTTTGAACAGAATCTGGAATGTGGCATCCGGTATCATTAACGATGTGGACGGCGGTAGTTTGGTTTTCTTCTCGATCATTCTGGTTTCCTCCTGGGTTAGCTGGTCACTGGCGTGAAATTTGGCGTTGCTCGCCATTCGTCAAAGCGTCGGATCGCTTCCTCGAACATTTCCACCCTGTCCGTTTGTTCACTCTTACGCGCTCGGACAAGTGAACTGTAAACAAGTGTTCGTGTTGTTCGGCCTGTAATCAAATCTGCGTAGATTTGGTCAACGTTGAAGTAACGCATGTTGTTTGCTCCTGTTTGGTTTTCTCCAGACGCAAAAAAGCCCCCGCACCAAAAACCTGGTGGAGGCTGCAATTTATGCGTGATGGAATGTTGTTGGATGGGGATTAGATGATAATGATTATCACCATACTTTTAATAGTACACTAAAAGCACACCTGTTGTCAAGCTATTTTTCAATAACTTCGAAAAAGTCAAGTGCATTACGTGCTTTATACAAAAAATGGATGGTTGCTGTCAATTGAAATTTGTGGTAGAACTTGCCACCAGAGAAGATAGCCACAAGAAACTCACAAAACAGCCTGTAACGCTCTCTGCGGCGTTCTGATGTATTGAGGCTACATCTGCATTCCCTCCCCCTCTCAAAACCGCTTACAGCGCGTCTGAGGCGCTCTATTCGCATCACTGCCGCCCTCTGGCACTTATCCCACACCAACACCAAGAATCTGCACTCAGAAGATTGAGCGGTAGCGAGATCGGACAGGTGTAGATGATTGGATATGTTGGCTTAGTGAATCGTAACACGGTGAGCTTTAGCCCCTGACTTACTGAAACCTTGCATGGGTGAACGTTAGTTCATGAATGGATGGTTGAAGTTAGTCAGCTTATCAGATGGACAATCAACGGTAGTTGGTTGGTCAGATGGTAATTCCCGCGCACAGCGCAAAGATGAATTACGCCGTGGGCGTAATGTGCATGTGCCTGACTCACGTCAAGGCCAAAGCCTGGCACAATGCCAACTTGTAAAGAGGTGTAGCTTGCGCAGCGCTGTGAGCGGAACGAGGCCAGCCAACGTAGCCCGAAAGGTAGCGGAGTAAGGCTGCTTGCCATGAGTGACGGCGAAGAGCCGCCCGCAAATGATCTTGCGACAAGCGCAAACCATGAGAAATAGTCTTATTTATCTTAGTATAATAATTAAGTAGTCTTATAGTGTGACATAACGTCACAGATAACGTGCCCCAGGTGTGACGCAGCGTCACAGAAGTAGTTTGTAAGTGTGACATAACGTCACAGATAGGACGATTAGTATGTGTGACGCTCCGTCACATAGTCGGGTTTTTCCGTGTGTTCTCATGCAGAGAGTGACAATACGTCACTATACAACGGTAGATCGTCGCCCTGCTCACTCCGAATCGCACATGCAACAATCCTAAGATTAACCTTAGATTATCCCTATCAAATCACTACATTAATATCGTCAAAACCTATCTTAAATGACAGGTAAAGAATCGGTGTAGCTGTAAGCCAAAGTATATTGTTCACTTTCATTGTCAGAATGATCATTTTAGCTAAACCGTTGTGTAGTGCGTGATCAGGGCTGTTTATCGTAGCAAACTACTTTCATGATAGGTGCAATGTGCTTAACGCCTTTTTCTAAAATTGAAACATCGGTTTATTTTAATACCGAAACCCTTTAATTAGTTAGCATTCTAATCATTTCATTATGCAATTAAACACAAGTGAGAATCACTCTCATTTAACATGCGATTTCGCCCCGCTTCGATACACATTAGCAAAGTGTATTCTGCAACTCATTGATTTTATTTAATCAGAACACTTTTCCATCACTTCACCGTGCAAACAGGAGTAACTCCCCGTCATCGAAAATAAATCTCTTGACAGAACCACCGATTCATGAATCATAAAATTAAACGTATTTTAACTTATTTTTCAATGAGTTACTGATATTTTCCAAAATCTGCACTTGGAATTGGGGAAGTGCCTCCGGCGGTGTTCGATCGGTCAAGCAACCGCGCACACATTTTGATCATTTCGTGCTCTTCATAAAAAACGTATCGCGCAACTCATTGAAAATGATCAGTTTATGATCAATGATGATTTCAACGAAACGAACATGAGGAGGGATAAAGATGAAAGGCATCAGCCAGGCGCTAAAGAGTGCAGACGAAGTTAAAGCAGTGGCGGCAGAGCTACAACGCAACACCACCACCAACCTGTTCTATTGCTTGTGGGTGTTTATGTATGAATCGGGCTTACGTATCTCTGACGTGCTCAAACTCCGGTACGAAGATGTAGAAGGGCAATCTCACCTCAAGGTAAAGCAGGAGAAAACGGGAAACGTAGTAAGGCCAAAAGTTACAGCCGCGATGCTGTCAGCCGTAGCGCAACGTAAGGCAGAGCAAGCCGATATGCCAGTGAAGACGGATTTCATTTTTAGCAAGGGCGATATACGTAGCAAAGGCAACGCCGTAACCCGTAACACGGTATTCACTGAATTTGGGAAGATGGGACGTAGAGCAGGATTCTCTAACGTGGGATGCCATACACCACGTAAAAGCCGTGGGCGCGTGATGTTCGATGCTGGAGTGGCTATTGAAACAATCGCCCATTTCCTGGGACAGACAGATCCGCGCTCAACCATGTATTACATCGGCTATGGCCAGGACGTGCAGGACGATTTAACAGAGGAGTTTTCTTTAGAATGGTGATCAACATGAAACGCTTAATTGTGCTAACGCTGGCACTATTGCCAGCCCTGGCCCACGCCGGGATCACGCTAACACTGACCGATGAACAGGAGACAGACAACGCGAAGATTTGCGTATACAGCAACGCCAATTATACGGAGACAGTGACGATCAGACCATCCGAACAGTGCAAATACACAAAGACATTTGATAATATACCCCCATAATAGTTATCCATTTTGAAGGTATGAACTATGTCTGATGAAAAAACTGATAGCTCATCGTCATCACAATCATTGACAGCAGCGGCCCAAGTTGCAAAAGATCTGATGGAACTTGCAAAGAACGATGATAATACCAAAGCAGCTTCAAAGAACTTTGGAGAATCAGCGGTAATTATTAGTAAAACAGTTAAAAACTGTCTGCTCCCTTTAGCTGCCGTTAATTATGGCATTGAAAAAGCCAAAGTCTACTTTGAGAGAACGTTCAAGAAAGACCTTGAAGAGAAAACTCAATCCATTCCGGCAGAAAATATTGTAGAACCTAAGGCGTCAATTGCAGGCCCTGCTTTACAGGGGTTGGCTTTCAGCCATGAAGAATACAACTTAAAAGAAATGTATTTGAACCTTATAAGCTCTTCAATGAATAAGGATGTAGCAAATGATGCTCACCCTGCATTCGTAGAGGTCATTAAGCAATTAACGAGTGATGAAGCAGAAATGCTCCAACTTTACTTACGTGATAACTCTCCCAAAATTATAGGCAGGGTTGTTTATCAGCAAAGTAGCACGAGTATGCAAATCGATGGAAATCAACATATTTTGATTTTGCAGATCGGAACAGAACCATATTATGACAAAAATATACCTTCATACGTCGATAATTGGGTAAGGCTTGGAATCGTCGAGGTTAGATATGACCAATATTTGAAAGAAGAGCTTTATGAGCCAATAAAGCAAAGGGACGAATATACCCAAGATAATATAAATTATGGTGATGACTTCATAAAAACGTTAGGTAAAGGATTAATCCGTCGAACTCCATTTGGCGCACAATTTGCGGCTATTGTTGGGATAACAAATTAATTAAGTGGAGGGTTTTGTATGGTCACTATCTCTAAAACATACGAGAAGATAGCCCCGAAACTTGATGACATGGTGCGCCGTGGATTCAGCGACATTGAACTAAAGAATGGGAGCCAGAACGAAATCTACGCCTACGGGGAACGGAAATTATTAGCTGAGGATTTCCGCAAGCTCTACCCTGAAAAAGTGAACGACATTCCTCAAGACTTCCCGCCAGATGCCACGGTGATCGTAGAAGACATGGTATTGCTATACAAACCCCGTAGCGGTCAACTCACCAGAACTGCATCGGAGAAACAGCTTAAGCATAAGCAGGCTTTCAATGACTGGTGTCATGCTAATGTTGGCAGGGGAAAAGGCTACACCCAGACGACGAAGAACGCAGTTAACGCGATCAACATCGTCGGCGCTATCATATTGGCTGGGCTGATCATCTGGGGTTTATCACATAATCGATAGGGAGTCAGTGATCCGATACCCCATCGATTACATCTTGTTAAGGCTCGATAACTTCACTTGTCCACTTAATACCAGTGACCCCAGCTTGCTTGATAGCAGTATAGGCAACATCGGTTATTTCGTTCCGCTCTCCACCACGTTTACGAGCAGGTATCAGCCAAGAAATGTTTTCAATTGATGAAATTTCATCATATAAATCAATAATATGAAAATCATGATCTAATGTAGCAGTATGCTCTTTAGTTTGGCCATCCTTTGTGTAGCTATAATCAATTTTCACTTTGGTCATTATCTTCATTCCCACTTAAGTGTCATTAGCAGACACCATGATAGTTTAAAATCAAGGCAATAGCAGCCAATAAGCCCGTTGGTGGTAAGACAACGCGCGGAGCCGTTAGGCGACTTCATCAGGGGTATGTCAGACAGTGAAGTTTATCAGGATGACCATGTACCCGAAGGAGCGAGGCCGAACCGCTGGCAGAGCTTGCATGTGGTGTGCAAGTACCGTGACCACCATAACACCTGTTTATTCCCTGCAACGTCATCTCGACGTGTGGCATGTAGGAGCATCGGCAAAAAATGCGCTTCACTGTAAGGTTATGAGAATCAATGCCCGGATCAGGCTTTGCCTTCACGTTGTGCTATCGCGGTGTGAGGTTGGAACTGCCGCCGCCGAATAGTTATACTCTCATTTCCATGTAACTATCCGTGACAACTAACAGTGTACCTTGTGTTGGTAAATCGTCGTTCAATGGTAGAACGATCACGACAACTTATGTTAAGTAAGTAGTTGATAGCAAAATGAGTTTTAACGAAATTTTGCCACAAGGGGAGAGATCTGGAGCGGGCGAAGGGAATCGAACCCTCGTATAGAGCTTGGGAAGCTCTCGTTCTACCATTGAACTACGCCCGCTTTGAGGTGCGTATGGCATTATAGACCTTACGCACCTTCATACAAGCCTCTTAACAACTAACCGGCGATAAAATAATCACTTAGCACTTCGGTTTGCTGCCGGGCGCAGGCAGATAACGCTGCGGGTCGATGGCCGTCGCCTTATAGCGAATCTGGAAGTGCAGCTTCACCGCGTCCGTGCCGGTGCTGCCCATGGTGGCAATCTTCTGCCCGGCTTTGACGTTCTGCCCGTTGTTGACCAGCATAGTATCGTTGTGCGCATAGGCAGTGATGTAGTCTTCGCCATGCTTAATCATGATCAGGTTACCGTAGCCGCGCAGCTGGTTACCCACGTACACCACCTTCCCTGCCCCGGAGGCATAAACCGGCGTACCGCGCGCAGCGGCGATATCAATACCCTTGTTGCCACCTTCAGAAAGTGAGTAAGGGGCGACCACTTTACCGCTGGCAGGCCAAATCCAGCAGCGCTGTCCAACCGGCGGCCATGATGATTGCGGCACCTGATAGGACGGCGTCACTTTGGCGGTTTTGCCTTTCGAAGAGGATTTTTTGCCCGAGGACGAGCCGCCGCTAACCTTCAGCTGCTGCCCCACCTCGATGGTGTAGGGCGGCGAGAGGTTATTCAGCCGCGCCAGATCCTTCACGCTGGTTCCCGTTGCGCGCGAAATCCGGTACAGCGTATCCCCGCGCTTAACGGTATAGACCGAACCGGAATAGCTGCCCATATCCGAAGATTTGCTCCCTGAACAGCCCGCCAGCAATAGCGTCAGCGTCAGGCAAAAAATGGCGGTGATGGGGTTTCTCGTCAGGCTTCCTGCAAACAAAAGAGATCCTCGGTCAGCGTGAATGGCGCACTATGATAACAGCCAAAACGAATATGGGTCATGCCCTTTTCCGCTCTACGCGCCAAACCGTTCGTATAAGAATGCCGTATAATGATCCGGCTGATGGTGCTGAACCACTCGGCATTTTGGCACTGGAGCATCAATGAGTATTCAAGAACACGTTATTTTGGTAAACGACCAGGGAATGGTGATTGGCACTCAGGAAAAATATGCCGCGCACACCTTACATACCCCGCTGCATCTGGCTTTCTCCTCATGGCTTTTTAACGCAAACGGCGAATGTCTGATCACCCGGCGCGCCTTAACCAAAAAAGCCTGGCCCGGCGTCTGGACCAACTCCGTCTGCGGCCACCCGCAGTCCGGCGAAGAGACGATACAGGCGATAATCCGCCGCTGCCGCTTTGAAGTGGGCGCTGAGCTAACCGATATCACCGCCGTCGCCCCTGAATTTCGCTATCGGGAAACCGACCCGTCCGGGATCGTGGAAAACGAAATTTGCCCGGTATTCGCGGCCCGCATCACCAATGACGTGACGATAAACGAAGATGAAGTGATGGACTATCAGTGGGTTGAGCTGGACGCGTTATTCCGCGCGCTGGACGCGACGCCCTGGGCCTTTAGCCCGTGGATGGTCATGGAAGCGACAACCGCCCGCGAAAAACTCAAAGCCTTCGCGGCGCAATAAAAAAGCCCCTTTCGGGGCTTTTTTTACATCTTAACGCCTTATTTTACCGGGCGCATCGCCGGGAACAGGATCACGTCGCGGATGGTGTGGCTGTTGGTGAACAGCATGACCATACGGTCGATACCAATCCCCAGGCCCGCCGTTGGCGGCAGACCGTGCTCCAGCGCGGTCACGTAGTCTTCGTCGAAGAACATCGCTTCGTCGTCGCCTGCCGCTTTCGCGTCAACCTGATCCTGGAAGCGCTGAGCCTGGTCTTCCGCATCGTTCAGCTCGCTAAAGCCGTTGCCGATTTCACGGCCGCCGATGAAGAATTCGAAGCGATCGGTGATTTCCGGGTTCTCGTCATTACGACGCGCCAGCGGAGAGACTTCAGCCGGGTATTCGGTGATGAAGGTCGGCTGAATCAGGTGCGCTTCGGCCACTTCTTCGAAGATCTCAGTCACGATACGGCCCAGACCCCAGCTCTTCTCAACCTTGATACCGATGCTTTCCGCGATCGCTTTCGCAGAGTCGAAGTTATCCAGATCCGCCATGTTGGTTTCCGGACGGTATTTCTTGATCGCTTCGCGCATGGTCAGTTTTTCGAACGGCTTGCCGAAGTCGAAGACCTCTTCACCGTAAGGCACTTCGGTGGTGCCCAGAATGTCCTGCGCCAGGGTGCGGAACAGGGATTCGGTCAGCTCGATCAGATCTTTGTAATCCGCATACGCCATATAGAGTTCCATCATGGTGAACTCTGGGTTATGACGAACGGAAATACCTTCGTTACGGAAGTTACGGTTGATTTCGAACACGCGGTCGAAACCACCGACCACCAGACGCTTCAGGTACAGTTCCGGCGCGATACGCAGGTACATGTCCAGGTCCAGGGCGTTGTGATGGGTGATGAACGGACGCGCAGACGCGCCGCCCGGGATCACCTGCATCATTGGGGTTTCCACTTCCATAAAGTCGCGGTTGACCATGAACTGGCGGATACCGGCCATGATCTGGGAGCGAATTTTGAAGGTCTTGCGGGAGTCATCGTTAGAGATGAGATCCAGGTAGCGCTGACGATAGCGCGCTTCCTGATCCTGCAGGCCGTGGAATTTGTCCGGCAGCGG
>Ga0209371_1001341_pt1 | contig 17089 bp, 16 predicted proteins | sample AgamicAtAmrz_FD_187165 | JGI IMG/M metagenome (GOLD analysis project Ga0209371, IMG submission 187165) | Agave microbial communities from Guanajuato, Mexico - At.Am.rz (SPAdes) (version 2) | ecosystem: Host-associated > Plants > Roots > Rhizosphere | place: Guanajato, Mexico | collected 2012-06-07
GTACTTCGATCGGCTGGGTGTGCCCCGACTCTCATAACCTCAACTTCCCGAACCGCCCGGTGCGGACCCGCATGCCGGGTGGTGTGGCAGGGGTACGGCCTCATGGCCGTCCCCTATGCCGATTACGTCGCGAGTCGATGCACGATCCATCGCATCGGATCACTGATCGATCGGCGACTTCAGCGGCTGATGCTCGCCCGTCAGCCCGAATACGACGAGTTGCGCGGGCTCGGTCGCGCTCGCGTTGCGCGACACCTGATGGCGCGAGCCGGGCGGCTCGTACCAGCCTTCGCCGGCGCGATAGCGGCGCAGCGGGCCGACGTTCACCTGCGACAGCACTTCGCCTTTCGAGACGACGGCGAACACCGAGCCGAGGTGCTTGTGCGCTTCGGAAGCCTGACCGGGCGCATAGTCGACCGTCGCGACGACGGCGAGCTTGCCCGGCGCTTCGGGCACGGCCTGCTGCATGATCGCGTGCACGTTGTCGCCGGCGTCGTGCGCATGGGCGGCGGCCGGCAGCGCCGCGGCGAGCACGAGCCCGGCGCACAGCGCGACGCGATGGAGCGGAGAGCGGATCATCGTCGGCTCCTTACTCGGGCATCTTGCGGAACGCGATCGCGAAGCGGTTCCACGAGTTGATCGTTGCGATCAGCATCGACAGGTCGAACAGCTCCTCGTCGGTGAAATGCGGCTTCACGGCTTCCCAGACGGCGTCGGGCACGTGGTTGCCGGCCACCAGCGTCAGTGCCTCGGTCCATTCCAGCGCCGCGCGTTCGCGCTCGGTGAAGAACGGCGTTTCGCGCCACGTGACGACGGTCGCGAGACGGCGGTCGGTTTCGCCGCCCTTGCGTGCGTCGGTCGTGTGCATGTCGACGCAGAACGCGCAGCCGTTGATCTGCGACGCGCGCAGGCGGACGAGTTCGGCGAGCGGCTTCTCGATCGAGCTCTTCGCGAGGAATTCCTCGGCGTTGCGCATCACCTTGATCGCATTCGGGCTGGCGGCATAGAAGTTCAGGCGCGGTTGCATGGCAGGTCCTTTTCGGTTGGGTAGCGCCGGGGGGCGCGACAGGACCTACTTTACGAGTCGTACTGGTCTGCCTGAATAGCCAATTCCATGGAAATTCAGGTAACCAGTGGCGACCCACCCGCCGTGCCGGCATCCAGCAATCCCGCCAGCTTCGCGAGCGCCGTGTCGATGCGCAGCGCGTCGATCCCGCCATAGCCGAACAGCAGCCCCGGGCGCACCGGCACGCCCACGTGGAACGCGGAGATCCCGTACAGGCCGATGTCCTGCGCCCGCGCGGCGCGGACCAGCGCCGCTTCGTCGAGCCCCGGCTTCAGGTGCGCGGCGAGATGGATGCCGGCGGTCGGCACGATCGCGTCGAACCACGGCGCGAGTGCGCCGCGCAGGTGCGCGATCAGCATCTTGCGGCGTGCGTCATAGTGCTTCTGCACGCGTTTCAGGTGCCGCGCGAAATCGCCTTCGTGCATGAAGCGTGCGAGCGCCGCCTGCGTCAGCGTGCAGGTGTGCCAGTCGACGATCTGCTTCGCCTTGGCCAGCGCGCCGCGCAACGCGCGCGGCGGAATCGCGTAGCCGATTCGCAGTTCGGGAAAGATCGTCTTCGAGAACGTGCCGACGTATGCGACGAGGCCCGTGCGGTCGAGGCTCTTCAGCGATTCGACCGGCCGGCCCTCGAAGCGGAATTCGCCGTCGTAATCGTCCTCGATGATCACCGCGCGGCGGCGCTGCGCCCATTCGAGCAGCGCGACGCGGCGCTCGAGCGTCATCGGCATGCCGAGCGGGAACTGATGCGACGGCGTCACGTAGACGAGCCGCGCGTCGTCCGGCAGCCGTTCCGTGACGAGTCCCTGGGCATCGACCGGCACGCCGATCACCGTCGCGCCGAGCGACGCGAACGCGGCGCGCGCGGGCGGATAGCCGGGGTCCTCGACCGCGACGATGTCGCCCGGCCGCACGACGACGCGCGCGAGCAGGTCGAGCGCCTGCTGCGCGCCTTGCGTGACGAGCACGTCGTCCCAGCTGCAGGCGACCGCGCGGCTGAATCCCGCGTAGCGCGCGATCGCGCCGCGCAACTGCGGATCGCCGGCCGGATCGTGGTACTGGCCGGGGCCGCGCGCCTGCTGGCGCAGCGCGTGATGCAGGCAGCGCCGCCATGCGTCGAACGGGAACAGCGTCTTGTCGGTCACGCCGCCGCGGAAGTCGAAGCCGGGCGAATCCTGCGGCGCGGGCATCGCGAGCGCGTCGGGCAGGTCGTTCCACAGCGCGCGCGCATCGACCGCATCGATGCGCGGCCGCTCGTCGACGATCGACGGCGCCGACGTCACCGCGGCGTGCGGCACGCGCGCGAGGCCGTCGGCGACGAACGTGCCGTCGCCGGCGCGCGTAGTCAGGTAGCCCTCGGCCACCAGGCGCTCGAACGCGTCGAGCGTCGTCTTGCGCGACACGCCGAGTTGTTTCGCGAGATCGCGCGTCGACGGCAGCCGCGCGCCGCTTTCGAGACGCCCGTCGACGATCGCGGTGCGCAGTTGCCGGAAGATTTGCCCCGTCAGGTCGTGACGGCCTTCGATGCGGATCGCGATGTCCATCGCAGTGGTTACCTCGATTCGTGTAATTTCGCCTCGATCAGCATACCGGAACTCGACCACGCCGGCCGTGGTTCCGGGGCTCGCAGCCGCGGCCGCCATCGCGCGATTGGACCGCGGTGCGCTGCTGCCTTACGATCCACCACAAACCTCACCGCGGAGCGACCTCATGCTGTCCGAAGACGAACTGGCGCTGCTCGACGCGATCCGCGCCACCGGCAGCCTGTCGCGTGCCGCCGCGCGGCTCGGCAAGGCGCCGTCGACGGTGTCGCATGCGGCGCGCCAGCTCGAAACGCGGTTCGACGCGCTGCTGTTCGATCGGCGCGGCTACCGGCTGCAGCTCACGCCGGCCGGACAATTGCTGACCGACGAGGCGGCGCGGCTGGCGCTCGACGTCGCCCGGCTGACGCAGCGCGTGCGGCAGGTCGCGAGCGGCTGGGAGGACCGGCTGTGGATCGTCAGCGACGAGGTGCTGGAGTTCGATACGCTCCTGCCGGTCGTCCGCGCGTTCGATGCGCTCGATTCCGGCGTGTCGCTGCGCTTCACGCACGAGGTGCTCGGCGGGACCTGGGAAGCGTTGCGCGACGGCCGCGCGGATCTGGTCGTCGGGGCGACCAACGAGCCGCCGGCGATGCCGGGCCTCAAGTGGTTCGAACTCGGCGCGATGGAGTGGGTGTTCGCGGTGTCGCCGCGCCATCCGCTGGCAGCCGCGAGCGGGGTGCTGACGCGCGACGCGATCGGTGCACACCGCTCGGTCGTCGTCGCCGATTCGTCACGGCGGGCGGCCGGCCGCGCGTATGGCCTGCTCGGCGGGCAGGCCGTGCTCGCGGTGCCGTCGATGCGCGCGAAGATCCTCGCGCAGCGCGATGCGCTCGGTGTCGGCTGGGTGCCGCGCCGGCGCGTCGCGTCGCTGCTCGCGCGCGGCGAACTGGTCGAGAAGCCGACGGCCGATCCGCGCGAGCCGAATCTGCTGTACGTCGCGTGGCACGGCGATCGTGACGGCCGCGCGCTGCAATGGTGGCTGGAGCAACTGCGCGAGCCGCGGCTCGCGCGGCGGCTGCTCGACGGGATCGACGTGACCGGCTGAGCGCGCTCGCTCAAACATGTTCGACGTTTTCGAACATGTCCGTCGTGCCCGTCGCACGGCAAGGCCGCGCGCCGCGCGCATCCTGTGTTCACGGTCAACTCACCGGTTCACAGGAGAACATCATGCAACGCTTCGAAGGAAAGACGGTCCTCGTCACGGGCGGCAACAGCGGCATCGGTCTGGCGGCTGCCCGCGCATTCGCGGCCGAAGGCGCGCGGGTCATCATCACCGGGCGCGACGCCGACACGCTGGAAGCCGCCCGTCAAACGCTCGGCGAAGGCGCGCTGGCGATTCGCAACGAAGCCGGCAGCGTCGCGTCGGCTCGCGCGCTGGCCGATGCGCTCGCCGCCGCCGGCGTGCGGCTCGACGCCGTATTCGTCAACGCGGGCGTCGCGAAACTCGCGCCGTTCGCCGACAGCGACGAAGCGATGTGGGATCTCGTGTTCAACACCAACGTGAAGGGCGCGTATTTCCAGATCCAGTCGCTGGTGCCGCTGCTGAACCGCGGCGCATCGATCGTGATCAACGGCTCGATCAACGCGCATATCGGGATGCCCGGCTCGTCGGTGTACGCGGCGAGCAAGGCGGCCGTCAATTCGTTCGCGAAGACGCTGTCGACGGAACTGCTGCCGCATGGCGTGCGCGTGAATGTGGTGAGCCCGGGGCCCGTGCAGACGCCGCTGTACGGCAAGCTCGGGCTCGACGCGGCGACGCTCGACGCGACGGCCGACAAGATCAAGGGCCTCGTGCCGATCGGCCGGTTCGGCACGCCGGACGAAATCGCGTCGACGGTGCTGCACCTGAGCGCGCCGGAATCCGCGTTCATCGTCGGCGCGGAAATCATCGCGTCGGGCGGGATGGGGTTGCTCTGAGGGGGCGACGCGGGCGGGGCCCCTAACCGGCGATGCGATGCCGGGAGAGCGGGCCCCGTCACCTGCACCTATCGCGACGCACAAGCGCCGCGCGTGTCGTCGCCGGTTTTCAACTGCGTCACCGTCAACCCCGCGAACGTCGCGCGGCCTTGCTCGGCGAACACGGCCACGCGATCCGCGTCGAGCGGCGGAAAGATCAGGTCCGTCAGCGCGACGCGGCCGCCATTGGCGAACACTTCGACCGAGCCGCGATCGACGACGATTTCGAGCCGCAGTTGCCCGTGTTCGAGCGGCAGATCGACGATGTGCTCGCGGCTGAACGTGCCGGCGAAATTCGCTTCGCCGGATTGCGCGCGGTCGAGCGTCAGCGTGCGCTTCGCCGTGTCGTACACGATCCGGGTGCCGATCGAGCCGTCGGCCGAGCGCCGGACGATCAGGCCCGCGCGCGCGGCACGCTGCGGCGAGATCGTCACCGTGATGCGCTGGACGACGCCGCGCGTCGCGGCCGACAGCGGTCGGATCGCGGAGTCGACCGTGACGTCGCCTTCATGCACGGCGGGCCGGCCGTCGGCCCACGCGTCGAAGGCGGCGGCCGGCACGACGATGAGGGTCGGCTCGCCGTCGATCGTCTTCAGCGCCAGTTCGCGCGGCAGCGTGGTCGCGCCGCGCCATGGGGCGGTCGGCACCTTGGCCGCGTAATCCCAGTTGCTCATCCATGCGATCGCGACCGGCCGGGCGCCGGGTGCGCCGGAGAACGTGCCGGCCGCGTAAAAATCGGCGCCGTGATCGACCCAGCGGAATTGCGCGGGGTCCGAACCGGCGGGCGCGACGCGGTCCGGCGTAAACGTGCGGCCGTCGAAGTTGCCGACGAAGTACATCGCGCCGGAACCGCCGGCGATCGACCACGGATTCACGTTGACGATCATCACCCACTTGATGCGGCGGGGATCGCCGTCGAGCGGCAACGGTACGAGATCCGGCATTTCCCACAGCGCGCCCGCATGCGGCACGTCCGGCAGCGTGAAGTCGCTCAGGAACGACCAGTGGATCAGGTCGTCGGAACGATAGAGCTTCACGACGTGCGCGTCGGCGACGACCGTCGTCATCAACCAGTAGCCGCCCGCCGCGTACCACGACACTTTCGGATCACGAAATTCCTTCGATTCCGGATCGAGCGTCAGCACCGGGTTGTGCGCATACGGCTGCCAGGTCGTGCCCTGATCGAGGCTGTACGCGAGCGATTGCGCCTGGATGCCGGGCGCGTGACCCGAGCCGGGCTTGTAGACGCTCGTATAAAGCGCGACGAGCGGCGTGTGGCCCGGCGTGCCGAGGCCGGACGTGTTCAGGGTGTCGGCGACGATCGAGCCCGAGAAGATTTCCTCGGTGGCGTTCGCGCGCATCGCGACCGGCTGCTCGCGCCAGTGAACGAGATCGGTGCTGGTCGCGTGCCCCCACGACATGTTGCCCCAGTCGTTGCCGAGCGGGTTGTACTGATAGAACAGGTGATAGCGGCCGTTCGCGTAGACGAGCCCGTTCGGGTCGTTCATCCAGTTGCGTTGCGGCGTGTAGTGGAGGGCGGGCCGCCATTGCGGCGTGCCGTTGTCGGGCGGCGCGTGGCACGGCGCGGCGACGGCCTGCGTGCAGGCCAGGCAGGCGATCAGCAGCCGGACGAGCCGGACGAAAAATCGGAAAGACGTCGAATTCATGCGGGACCAGGCGCTTCGTCGGGCGAAGCGGGAAAGAACGGCGCAGGCCGTCTGCAACGATGGCCTGAGCAACGGTCAAAGGAAAAGTCGAAAGAAAAAGAGGAGGCGCACACGCGACACGCGCGACACGCACCTCCTGAACCTCGTGCCTTTATCGACGATGGTTATTTGGGGTTTCCTAGTTGCCCTGGCCGTTACCGTCGTTGTGGCCGGCCCCCGTCGCCGGCAGGTTCGCCGGGATGTCGCCGTAGCCGCCGAGGCCGCCGCGTCCATACGTGCGGTCGACCGCCGTCGACGTGCCGTTGATGTTCACCTTCACCGTGGGCGCGAGCGTGCCGCCGCGGCGCGGGCCGATCGCATCGATGAACGACTCGACGAGCCCGCCCGGCATCACGTAGTGCGAATACGACTGGAATTCGCGCGGGTTCTGGTTCGGGTCCTGCGAGTACGGTGCGCCGGCCGGTGCGGAGAAGTCGGTCGGGTTGCCGAGCACGAGGCCGCTGCCGCCGTTCAGCGGCAGGAAGTCGCTGCGGATGCCGTTGCCGACGAAGCCGTACACGCCGTCCGGGCCGTCGACGCCGGCCGCCATCGTCGTGCGGTGGCTGATCGTGAACAGGTAGTACTTGCCGTCCTTCAGGTAGATCTGCGGGCGCTCGGTCTGGTCGTCCACGCAGTTCGCCGACAAGATCGGCGGCAGGAACTTCCACGCGGTCAGTTGCGGGTTCGTCGCGACCGCCAGGCCGACGTTGGCCTTTTGATACACTGCGCCCGAATTCATCACCGCGTTGAGATCTTCGCGGTTCGGATCGTTCGGCGCGTAGCCGAGATCGGCCTCGGTGCAGGTGCGCGAACCGCGCGGGCCGCCGGTGTTGCCTTCGAACACCATGTAGGTCTTGCCCGGATGCGCGGGGTCGGTGAACACGAACGGATCGCGGAACGAGAAGTAGGTGTTCTGCTGGCCGGTCTGGTAGTAGTTGCCGTCCGGCTGCAGCAGCGCCTTGTGATCGTCGAAGCCGGTGAACCACACGTGCTTGTCGTCGGCGTGGATGTTGCCGTCGGCGCGCGTGATGATCGCCTGCGGCGGCGTGATGTCGGCGCCGCCGGGCGCCGAGCGGTTGAACGACGTCGCGGTGTAGTAGAGGCTGACGTTGCTGCCGTTCGTCAGGCGCGCGGAGCCCGACCATTCGGCGTTGTTGGTCATCGGCGCGGTGCCGAACACCCGGGCGCTCGCGCCGTCGGGGAACAGGTGGCCGCCCCAGGTCCAGCCGCCGTTCGCGGGGCGCTGCGATGCGGGGATGCCGGCGCGGCGATAGAAGAAGCCGATGCGGGCGTGGACGTGACGGTCGTCGAACGTGTAGCCCGCGTGCGGATCGGCGGTGAGCGAGAAGATCACCTCCCAGCCCTTGTAGCTGAGCTGGTTCGCGCGCAGGTCGGCCAGCGGCCACGTGTCCCACACCCACACGTTCGAGTTGATCAGCGGGAAATCCTGCGGGATGTCCGGCATCGTCAGCGCTTGCGGCAGCGAGTTCTTGTCGGCGCCTGCGGTGTGCGATTGCGCGACGATCTGGCGGATGTCCGCCCGCGTCCAGCGCATCGTGAAGTTGCCTTCGGGATCGTAGGCTTGCTGGGTATGGGGCGTGGGCACGGGCGCGCCCGTGCCGCTGGACTGCGCGTGCGCGACGGACGCGAAGGCGGCGAGTGCGCCGCCAGCGAGCAGCAAACGTTTGGCCGCGACCGGACGGAAAAGGGGAAAGTATGTCATCTCGTCGTTGTTTCCTGGAAAGGTGAAAGTGAACGGCTGAGTGGGCATCGATGTCCAAACCGGTTTGGATGCTATTTCAAACCGGTTTGGAACGCAAAAGATATTTATTTGACGGTAATCGTTACCAATTGGAAATAATTACCCGGCCGGCGCGTCCCGGGCTTCGGGCAGCCGGGCGGATCGACGCATGCGAGGAGTGACGGTGAAGGTGAATCTGAAGGCGCTGTCGGACGCGCTCGGCCTGTCGCGGACGACGGTCAGCCGCGCGTTGAACGGTTACGACGACGTGAGCGAGGCGACGCGCGAACGCGTGGCGAAGGCCGCGCGGGAAATGGGGTACGTGGCCGATCCGACCGCGCGTCGGCTGGCGACCGGGCGGGCCGACATGATCGGAATCGTCTATCCGTTCGGCGCCGGCGATCTCGGCGATCCGCGGTTCGCCGAGGTCGTCGCGGGTATCACCGAGCGGCTCGCCGAGCGCAATCTCGATTTCATCATCGCGTCCGCGCGACCGAACGCGGAACTGGACACCTATCGGCGGATCGTCGACGGCAAGCTCGTCGACGGGTTGATCGTCGCGCGCACGCGGGTCGACGATCCGCGGATCGCGTACCTGCAAGCGAGCGCGTTTCCGTATGTCGCGTACGGCCGCACGCAGGCCGCCGGCCCGTACGCATGGTTCGACTTCGACAACGAGGCGGGCGCGCGCGACGCGGTGCGCCGGCTGATCGGCTTCGGACATCGGCGCATCGCGATGATCAGCGCACCGCTGACGCTGAATTTCGCCGCGCAGCGGCGTGCCGGTTATCTGTCGGCCTTGCGCGAAGCCGGTATCGACGTCGATCCGGCGCTGCTCGTCGAGAGCCCGTTCACGCACGATGGCGGGCAGCAGGCGGCGCGGGCGTTGCTCGCGCTCGCCGAGCCGCCGACCGCGCTGCTGGTCGACAACAACATCGCGGGCAGAGGCGCGTTTCGCGTGCTGGTCGATAACGGGCTGCGCCTCGGGGCGGACCTGTCGCTGATCGTCTATGACGGCGTGCCGGCCGATATCGCGCACCCGTATCGCGTCACGGCGGTCGTGCAGCCGACCGGGCATGCGTCGGGGCGTGCGCTCGCGGAGCTGATGCTTTGGCTGCTGGACGACGGCGTGTGCGATCAACGGCTCGAAGCGCCGGCCATCGAGGCGGGCGACACGGATGGTCCGTTGCTCGGGTAGCCCGCACACCGGCGGCGAGGCGACGGCGGGCGGGCAAGCGGCGGCGGCCGTTGCCGAACGGTACCTCCGTCGCAAAGGCCATGGCGATGGCAGGGGCGAATACGCGTTCTTCTAGACGACCGGTCTAATCCGGGGCTATCATCCGTCCTTGTGAATGCGGCGACGCCTCAGGCAGATTCAAGCAGCGAGATGTCGTCGTTTTATTTCGGCCGCTTCTAGACGACTGGTCTAATAGGCATATATCGCATGCGGATGAATGAATCGCACGTTGCCGCGCGCCGGCGGACTAACCGACAGGCGTGGCACGCCGACGTGCGGCCCCGTTCCCCCGTTCATTTTCGAAGGAGTGTCCGATCATGAAGATCCTGGTTGTCCTGACCTCGCACGACACGCTCGGCGACACCGGCAAGAAAACCGGCTTCTGGCTCGAGGAACTGGCCGCGCCGTACTACACGTTCAAGGATGCGGGCATCGAGCTGACGCTCGCGTCGCCGAAGGGCGGCCAGCCGCCGCTCGATCCGAAAAGCAGCGACCCGACGGCCCAGACCGACGCGACGCGCCGGTTCGACGCCGATGCCGCGGCCAAGGCCGAACTCGCGTCGACGCGCAAGCTGGCCGATGTGTCGGCGGACGACTACGACGCGGTGTTCTACCCGGGCGGCCATGGCCCGCTGTGGGATCTCGCCGAGGATCTGCATTCGATCGGCCTGATCGAGCGCGCGCTCGCGGCCGGCAAGCCGGTCGCGGCGGTGTGCCACGCGCCGGGTGTGCTGCGCCACGTGAAGAACCCGCAGACCGGCGAGTCGGTCGTGCGCGGCAAGCGCGCGACGGGGTTCACCAACAGCGAGGAGGCGGCCGTCGAGCTGACCGAAGTCGTGCCGTTCCTCGTCGAGGACATGCTGAAGACCAACGGCGCGGAATTCGAGCGCAGCGCCGACTGGGCGCCGCATGTCGTCACCGACGGGCTGCTGATCACCGGGCAGAACCCCGCGTCGTCGGCGCCCGCGGCCGAGGCGCTGCTCGCGAAGCTCGGCCACCGCTGAAAGCATGGCGCCGGCCCGGTCGGCGCCACGTCCTTGCCGTCGCCGGGCGCTGCCGGCCCGCCGATGGCCCGCATCGTTGCGTCGTGCGCACCGCATGGCGCATTTCCAGCCGTTTTGCAGAACCAAGCAAAGGAGTCGTGGATGTCTGCCCTGTTCGAACCGTTCAAACTCAAGGATGTCACGCTGCGCAACCGCATCGCGGTGCCGCCGATGTGCCAGTACGTCGCCGAAGACGGCGTCGTCAACGACTGGCATCACGTGCATCTGGCCGGCATCGCGCGCGGCGGCGCGGGCCTCGTGATCGCGGAGGCGACGGCCGTGTCGCCGGAAGGACGCATCACGCCGGGCTGCGCCGGGTTGTGGAACGACGCGCAGGCCGAGGCGTTCGCGCCGTCGGTCGCGGCGATCAAGGCGGCCGGCGCGGTGCCCGGCATCCAGCTCGCGCACGCGGGCCGCAAGGCGAGCGCGAATCGCCCGTGGGAAGGCGACGACCATATCGCCGACGGCGATCCGCGCGGCTGGCAGACCATCGCACCGTCGGCCGTGCCGTTCGGCGCGCACCTGCCGAAGGTGCCGCGTGAAATGACGCACGACGACATCGCCCGCGTGCAGGCCGACTTCGTCGCATCGGCGCAGCGTGCGCGCGACCTCGGTTTCGAATGGCTGGAACTGCACTTCGCGCACGGCTATCTCGGCCAGAGCTTCTTCTCGGTGCATTCGAACCAGCGCACCGATGAATACGGCGGTTCGGCCGACAACCGCGGCCGCTTCCTCGTCGATACGCTCGCGGCCGTCCGCAAGGTCTGGCCCGAACATCTGCCGCTGACCGCGCGCCTCGGCGTGATCGAATACGATGGCCGCGACGAAGAGACGCTCGCCGAGTCGATCGCGCTCACGCAGCGGATGAAGCGGGAAGGGCTCGACATGCTGAGCGTATCGGTCGGCTTCTCGACGCCGACCGCGCAGATTCCGTGGGGCCCGGCATTCCTCGCGCCGATCGCCGAGCGCGTGCGCCGCGAGGCCGGGCTGCCGGTATCGTCCGCGTGGGGAATCGACACGCCGCAACTGGCGAATCGCGTGGTCGAGCAAGGGCAGCTCGATCTCGTGATGGTCGGCCGCGCGCACCTGGCCGATCCGCACTGGCCGTATTACGCGGCCAGGCAGCTCGGCGTCGAGCGTCCGTCGTGGACGCTGCCCGCGCCGTACGCGCACTGGCTCGAGCGCTACCGGGTCGCCGACAAGGTGGCGTAAGCGGGGCGTGTCGATGCAGCGCCGCGGCGGTGCGCGTATCCCGCGTGCCGCCTATGCGGCGCCGATGGATAGAATGGCGGTTCATCCAGGCCGGTTGCCTGGGCGGACCGCCATTTTTTCATTTCGACAGAGGTGCCATGGGCGCACATGTCCCGTCGTCTCACGATTCCGCCGCGCGGCCGCGCGTCCAGCAGATCGCCCGCGTCGCGCTGTATGCGGCGCTGTTGTTGCTCGCGCTGTGGGTGATCCGTGACTTCATTCCCGCCATCGCCTGGGCCTGCGTGATCGCCATCGCGATGTGGCCGCTGCTGAAACGCTTCGAATCGCACCGGCTGTTCCGCAGCCGGCCGACGTTGATCGCCACTGTCATCACGGCGGCGATTTCGCTGCTCGTGGTGCTGCCGGTGGCGATCGCGACGACCCAGGCGATCGCGCAGGCGCATGACCTGCGCGAGTGGCTGCACTCGATCCAGGACAACGGCATTCCGCTGCCGGACGTGATCAGCCGGTTGCCGTACGGCGCGGCGCAGATCACCGAATGGTGGCAGGCCAATCTCGGCCATCCGCTGCATGCGGCCACCGCGATGCACGGCGTCAACAGCGAGAAATTCATCGCCTTCGGCCGGCAATTCGGCACGAAGCTCGCGCACGTGCTGCTCGAATTCGGTTTCATGCTGGTCACGCTGTTCGTGATCCTGCGTGCCGGTCACAAGCTGTCGGGTGCGTTGTTGCAGGGCGCGCGGCGCGCGTTCGGGCGCAACGGCGCGGAACTGATCGAGCGGATGGTCGCGGCCGTGTACGGCACGGTGACGGGGCTCGTCGTCGTCGGGCTCGGCGAGGGCGCGCTGCTCGGCGTCGCCTACGCGCTCGCGGGCGTTCCACATGCGGCGCTGCTCGGCCTCGTCACGGCGGTCGCCGCGATGCTGCCGTTCTGCGCGCCGGTCGTGTTCTGCGGCGCGGCGCTCTGGCTGTTCGTGCAGGGGGCGACCATGTGGGCCGTCGTGGTCGCGGCGCTCGGGTTCATCGTCGTGTTCGTCGCCGAGCATTTCGTGCGGCCGGTGCTGATCGGTGGTTCGACACGGCTGCCGTTCCTGCTCGTGCTGTTCGGCATCCTGGGCGGCGCCGAGACGTTCGGCCTGATCGGGCTGTTCGTCGGCCCGGCGCTGATGACGGTGCTCACGATGCTGTGGGCCGAATGGATCGCTTGAGCGCGCATGCCGCTGCACCGGTTCGACGTCGCGGTGCAATGGCGCGGCGGGCCGCGCATGCGAAGGCCGGCTGCAACGATCGCTGACGATTCGGCTGGTGCGGATGCGCGCAAACGCAGGGATTCGGATGAAGATCTCTACATTTCTTTTCGATCCGGACCCAAAGGTCGAGTAGCATGGGGCTTTCGATCACGCCGGTAGGCGCAGCAGATTTCCCGAGCATGCGATTGATTCCGATGGCCCGTCCCGCAGCGACGCTGTCCCTGGCCGCCAGCTGCCTGATGTTGCACGGCTGTGCGTGGTTCGACTCGTGGCTGCCGTTTTCGTATTCGCGCACGCCGCTTGCACGGGCCGCGTCGCGGCACGGCGCGACGCGCGCCGACGTCGTCCGCGCCGCCGGCAACCCGCGCAGCGTCTGGATGGTCCGCAACGGCAGCGGCGTCTGCTACAACTACTTCATCGAGCACGGCAACGATCATCGTGCTTTCTTCGTCGTGTTCGACAAGGCCGGCGTCGTCACGCAGCACGGCTTCGATTCGTGCATGGACGCCGACCGCAAGGGCACGCTCCAGCAGGGCAAGAGCGCGTCGCGATAGGGCGGGGGCCACGCGCCGCGCGAGCGCGTCATACTGCCGTCACGCTATCGTGTCGACCACACCGCCGTCGACGCGCAACGCCGCGCCGGTCGTGGCCGATGCCTGCGGCGAGCACACGTACACGACCAGGTTCGCGACTTCCTCCGTCGTCGCCGGCCGCTGGATGATCGAGCTCGCGCGCTCGCTGCGTACGAATTCCACTGCAATGTCGTCGATGCTGCGGCCCGTTTCGTCGGCCTGCGCCTTCAGCATCTCGCGCACCCCTTCCGACATCGTCGGCCCCGGCAGCACCGAATTGACGGTCACGCGGGTGCCGGCCGCGAGCTTCGCGAGGCCGCGCGCGATCGACAACTGCGCGGTTTTCGTGAACCCGTAATGAATCATGTCGACGGGGATGTTCAGGCCCGATTCCGACGAAATGAACACGATGCGCCCTGCATTGCGTTCGATCATCCCTTTCAGGTAATGCCGTGCGAGCCGCACGCCGGACATCACGTTGATCTGGAAATAATGTTCCCATTCGGCGTCGTCGATGTCGAAAAACGCCTTCAGGCCGTAGATGCCCGCGTTGTTGACGAGAATGTCGGCATTCGGCGTGTGCTGCGTGACGCGCGCGACGCCGGCCGCGTCGGACAGGTCGGCGGCGACGCCGTCGAAGCTTGCGTCAGGCACGGTGTCGCGCAGTTTCTCGAGCGCGGATTGCACCGACGGGTCGCTGCGGCCATTGACGACGACGTGCGCACCGGCGCGCGCGAGCCCTTCGGCGATCGCGAGCCCGATGCCGGCGGTGGAAGCGGTGACGACCGCGGTCTTGCCTTTCAGATCGATCTGCATGAGCGTGACGGGGAAGAGTGAACGAGGGCCGCCGCGCGTGCCGCGGCGGACGGAATTCAAAGCTTAGGCAAATTCCGCTCAATAGGCCATGTCGCGAGCGCGTCGGCGGCGGTCACGCGGAAAATCCGGGAGGCGAAGTGAAGTGCTGCCGGGTATGGCGGACGCGCGGGATTCCTGTCGGTTCGGGGCACCCGGGCGCGAAATTGGTATCCCGCGCGTGCTTCACCCGCCGGATACCGAACCGATGACGTATTCGCCGGCTGCGATGGCAACCCATCGATATCCGGGCCGCCAGGATCGGCGCAACAACCGATCCTGGCGGATACCGTGCATGCCGCTGGCCTTCTCGCGACCCACGCTCGCAGAAGGGGCGAATCGTCAACGATGAAACGCGAAGATCACGAACACGTGACGAACCAGTCCCACCAGTAGTATCCCAACAGTTCCTGGGTACTTCTTTCCAGCGTATAGAGCCCGAAGCAGGCACCAAGCGTTTCGATCCCGCTCTCTCTCGCCTTGGCGCCGATGCTGACGAACGTTTGCGGCTGCGTCAGCGGCGGCAGGCCGTCGCGCGTTTCGGGGTTCAGTTGCACGGCGTTCACGTCGAGGAAGTCCTGCGAAAACGGATTGAAAACTTGCTGGCCGAACAGGTGCGAAACCTGATAAATCAGCACCGCGTCTTCCGCGTTTTCATAGAGGGAGATTGCCCTGAGCGAAACCGTGTCGCCGGGATACAGCGTCAGAACGGGGTCCGCCGGGCCATTTCCGATCGACGCGCCGCGCGCGCCGGTGTAAAGCAGGCGCACGGCGCGATGATCGACGGCGATCGGTAACTCGGGCTGCTTGCTCGGATGCGGGTACCTCAGCTTGATATATTCCGTGTCGATGACGGCGAGGATGTCGATTTGCTGCGCGGTCGTGTCGCGAGTGAGGCTTCCAGGATCGGCTGTCATACGGGTGCTCCATTCTGGTTTTATCGCGGAAAAGGGCGGCGCCCTGTGGGGCGCCGCGCGAAACCTGCCGGCTTGAATCGCTCCCGTGCGGCTTCGGAGCGAGTGGGCGGGGCGCTCGCTTCAAGCAGCGGAGGCTTGCCAGACCCAGAAGAAGTAGCCGAACAAGGATTTCCTGTTTTGGCTCCGCGTATACAGCGCAAAAGACGTTGCGAGGTACTCGGACCCGGACGATTTTGCGACGGATTCGAATGCCTGGAAGACCTGGGATTGCGCGGAGGTCGCGATGATGTCGGGCGTCTCGGCAGCACTCGCCGCGCCAGCCTGTTCGATGGTCACCGCGGTAAACGGACCGAACACCTGAGCGCCCGAGTATTGCTGGACGTGGTAAATCAGCGCAGCGTCTCCCGAATTGTCGGACAGCGACGTCCCCATCAGGGATACCTTGTCGCCAACATTCAATTTCAGGCCCAGATTACCGGTTCCTTCCGAACTGCTCACGCCGGGCGTGTGGCCGTTGAGCATGAACAACGCAGTGCTGGCGATGCCGGTCGGATTCTGCGCGTTCAGGCTCGGATTGGGGTAACTCTTCTTTATGTAATCCGTGTCGATAACGGCAAGAATTTGAATGGACTGAGCGACTTTTTCCAGGTTGATGCTGTTCGGATCGACTTTCATTTGAATGCCTCCATGACAGGCCAATTGCCCGTTCGGTGCGCGTGGCGCATCGGCGATGCGCTTCGCCAGTATTGTCCATTTATATTTGTTTTAGTACCTGTCAGGTTTGATGGGGGATTTATTTTGGTGGGAATTGATTTTTTAGATCGGGAAGGATGATGTTGTCGTGTAATCGACTGTAATTGATTTTTGTGGATTTCTCTGGGTGTGAATTTCAGGCTTCCATATGTGGATTCAAACGCTTGCCACCGCGTAATCGGTTGTAATTGATTTTGGCAAGCGAATGAATTGATATTGTCCTTGACGCGCTAATGACGTGTCGTCGGACTCAAATTCATAACGCTTAGTGAATGGAGATTAACCATGGCTTCCGAAATCACGCTTGCATCAAGCGCGCAGGACATCAACATCATCGCGGTGATCGATACGGAATGGGTCAAGAGGACGTATCCGAACCCGAGCCAGAATCAGGCCGCGCCGACGGGCATCGCCCACAATGGCCAGTTCCTGATCTGCACCGGTGCGCGTGGCGTCAAGGGGCAGGGTACGGCCGACCTGGAAATCACCGCCTACCCGGGTGACCGTGTCCAGTTCACCGGCGTGTCGATCTACGACAACTCCGACGATGCCGTGATCATCTACAACATCCCGCGCTATCAAGGCGACGAGGTATTCAACCCGTTCGTCTGCAACACGGTCGTCCGCAATGGCGCGGTGGAACCCAATCCGGATTCGGGGACCCGCAATGGCCTCCCGCCGCTGAAGAAGCAGCTCACGTTCGCGACTTTCGACTCGTCGGTCCGGCGAAGCGGGACGGAATATTTCGGCGTGTGCTTCGCGCTTTACAAGCTCGTCGGCGGGCAGAACCAGGAACTGTTCGGCTACTACTGGTGGGACCCGAAGATCATCGTTCCGGCCTGACCCGCTGCTGTCGGCTTCAGCGCCCGAGCACGCGGAAACGTGTGCAAGCAGGTGCAGGGCGGGCGCTGTTCAGCGTAAGCGCGACATCCTCCGCACCTCGTGCGCGAAGTCGGCGGCGCAGGGTGGTGCCCACGATCATGTCCGTGGGCACCACCGTTCTGCGTAGCGGCGAAGCCGCGCGATCCGGTTGCGCGGCGCCGCACAGTCTTGTACGGTGAGCATTCGTCGTTCGAACCCGGAGCCCGCCGCGTGAGCCGTACCGCCAACCGATCCGCCGTACCGTCGCCGTTCTGGCGCGATACCGCGCTGCCGTTCATCGAGGCGCGCACCGTCGACGACGGGCGCGCGATCTGCTACGCGA
>Ga0209371_1001344_pt1 | contig 17077 bp, 22 predicted proteins | sample AgamicAtAmrz_FD_187165 | JGI IMG/M metagenome (GOLD analysis project Ga0209371, IMG submission 187165) | Agave microbial communities from Guanajuato, Mexico - At.Am.rz (SPAdes) (version 2) | ecosystem: Host-associated > Plants > Roots > Rhizosphere | place: Guanajato, Mexico | collected 2012-06-07
GGCATGTCCGGGTGTCTTAACGTGCTTGCGGATTGTTCGGTGGAAGGCGAAACGCCGGCCGGCTGGGCCCGCGCCGTGGTTGCCGCCTTTCGCCGCCACGAGGCGGACCGGGTGGTGGCGGAGGTCAATCAGGGCGGCGAGATGGTGCGCGCCATGCTGCAGAGCATCGACGCCAACCTGCCGCTGACGCTGGTGCGGGCGAGCCGCGGCAAATTCACCCGCGCCGAGCCGGTCGCCGCACTCTATGAGCAGGGCAGGGTGCGACATGCCGCACGGTTTGAAAAGCTGGAAGACCAGATGACGGATTTCGGGCCGGATGGTCTTTCGTCGGGGCGCTCGCCGGATCGGCTAGATGCGCTCGTCTGGGCGATAACCGCGCTGACGACGATGGTGGTGAGTGAACCGAAGGTGCGGGGGATGTAACTTCGTGGGTGATTGGCTCAGGTGAATGCATGCCAATTGCAGGCCGAGCGGATACCGCCTGTTTCTTCTCCCGGCGGGGAGAAGGTGGCGCGCAGCGCCGGATGAGGGGGCCACGGTCAAGATGCGCTGGGAGAGTAAAGAGAATGCGCTGAGAGAATAGAGAGAGGCGGAAAGCTTTCCCCCCTTATCTGACCCTTCGGGCCATCTTCTCCCCGGCGGGGAGAAGAAATTGGCTGAGCCATAGTCGCCGAATTCAGACGTCTGGCGGATATTATTTCTTCGGGGATTGCGCCGGTTTCGGCTGGGAGCCGGTTTCACGCATCTGGCGCCACTCGTTTTCGAGACGGTCATAAACGGTCTGGGGGATTGTCGCTGTCATGGTGGCATTCCTCCTTGAATGGTTAACGCTGCGGGATTGCGCGGTGAATGGAGTTAGCGCGCTAAGGTTCCGGAATTCAAGGAATTTTTTACCCCAAAACCCCGGGGCGCGGATTAAAATCGATTAAGGTTTTTTCAAATCGATTTAGTTCCGGCGGCCTGCATGTGGAAAAACCGGGCGTCGTATCGCCCATTATTTTCAGGAGCCATCATGGCCTATGACGAGGCGCGATTCTTCGCGTCGGCGCGGATTTCCATTTTTGGCGGTCGCCCGCGCGCGGCCCAGCTTGCCGGCACGAAAACGATGCTGGCAGGGTTCGAAAAGTCGATGCCGGGCGGCGATCCGCGCTGGCTCGCCTATATGCTGGCGACGGCCTTTCACGAGACGGCGGCGACCATGCAGCCCGTGCGCGAGACATTGGCGGCAAGCGATGCCGAGGCGATGGCAAGGCTCGACCGCGCCTTTGCGGCGGGCAGGCTGCCGATGGTGCGCAAACCCTATTGGCGGCCGGATACGGAGGGTAAAAGCTGGCTGGGGCGCGGCTTCGTGCAACTGACGCACCGGCGCAATTACGAGGCCATGTCGGCGCTGACCGGCGTCGATCTCCTGGAGCGGCCGGAACGGGCCATGGAGGCGGAGGTGGCCACCGCTATCCTGATCCACGGCATGGCGGGCGGCGGCTTCACCGGCCGCAGGCTCGCCGATTTCTTCAGCGACGGGCGCGAGGATTGGGACGGCGCCCGCGCCATCATCAATGGCAGCGACCGGGCGCGGCTGGTGGGTGGTTACGGGCGCGCATTTCATCGCGCGCTTGTCGCCGCGCGGATTGAACCGGGGCGGGCCAGATGATAACCCGTTACCCGGTGCCGAAAAGGCCGTCTTTTAAGTTTGCATGACAGGTGACACCGTGATCCGCCATATCGTCTTTTTCACCGTTCCCGAGGAAAACCGCGACGCCGTGCGCAGGGGGCTTTCGGGCCTCACCGCGATACCGCATTCGCTGAAGCTGGAAATCGGCGAGAACGTGAAGAAGGACCAATGGGGCAACTCGGTCGATTTCATCGTTTATGGCGAGTTCGAAAACGAGGCGGCGCTGGCCGCTTACAAGGCCGATCCCGCTTATGATCTTTCGACCCGCACGGTAAAGCCGCTGCGCGAGACCCGCGTTGCCGCCGATTTCGACAGCGATAAGGCGGTGAAAGCGCCGATCCGGTAACGAGCCGTTTCGGCAGCGAAAGTGACGTGCATCCGTACGTAGTCTGCTGAGAACGGGAGAAGCCTTTCCTCCGTCGTAGGTGCTGAGGCCCCATCTCCCTCATTCCTGTGCTTGTCACAGGAATCCAGCCGGCGCGCGTCTGCGCGGCGGAGGGAGTCTTTTCAGCCCAAGGACTTGGGCTGGCTGGATCCCTGTGACAGGCACAGGGATGAGGGCATCGGCGCCTGAGCCGCCATCAAAACAAGGACAACTCCATGCGATTTCCCTTTTCCCTGCCGTGGCTGCGCCCGGCGGATGGCAGAGCCGTGCCTGAAAGCCGGAAAATGGCCGATGGCTTCTTGGCGGTTGCCGTGCAGGGCGGGCGGGCCTTCTGGTCGGGCCGGTCCTATGCCGCACTTGCCCGCGAGGGCTTCATGAAGAACCCGGTGGCGCACCGGGCCGCCCGCATGGTGGCGGAGGCGTCTGCCTCGGTCAGCTGGCTGCTTTATGATGGCGAAGAGGAGCTCGCCGATCACCCGCTCCTGGCGCTGCTTTTAAAACCGGGCGCCCATATGGGCGGGCCGGATTTCTTCGAGGCGCTTTATGGCCACCTCATGCTCGCCGGAAATGCCTATATCGAACCGTTGACGGTGGGCGGGCGGCTGCGCGAACTGCATCTGCTGCGGCCCGACAGGGTCAGCATCGTCGAAGGGCCGGATGGCTGGCCGGTGGCCTATGATTACCGTGCCGAGGGCCGCGCCTCCCGGCGCATCGCCGCCGAGCGCGACGGGCTGGGGCTGCTGCATCTGAAACTTTTCCATCCGCTGGATGATCGGGCAGGTTTTGCGCCGCTCGCCGCCGCAGGGGCCGCGCTCGATCTGCACAATGCCGCAAGCCAGTGGAACAAGCGCCTGCTCGACAATTCCGCCCGGCCATCCGGCGCGCTGGTCTACCAGCCGAAGGAGGGCGGCAATCTCTCCACCGAACAATATGAGCGGCTGAAGCGCGAGCTGGAGGAAGGCTATCAGGGGGCGATGAATGCCGGCCGGCCGCTGCTGCTGGAAGGCGGGCTGGACTGGAAGGCCATGGGGCTTTCGCCGCGCGACATGGATTTTCTGGAGGCCCGCAACGGCGCGGCGCGCGATATCGCGCTTTCGCTTGGCGTGCCGCCGATGCTGATCGGCATTCCCGGCGACAATACCTATGCCAATTACCAGGAGGCGAACCGCGCCTTTTATCGTCTCACCGTCCTGCCGCTGGTTTATCGCACGGCGGCAAGGCTCTGCGGCTGGCTTTCGCCGGTCTTCGGCTCTGGGCTGAGGCTCGAACCCGATCTCGACAAAATTGCCGGGCTTGCCGGCGAGCGCGATGCGCTCTGGTCCCGCATTGGCGCGGCCTCGTTCCTGAGCGACGAGGAAAAGCGAGAAGCGGTCGGCTACTGAGAAGAAAGAACGGCGCTCTCGAAACGGGCGGCGTCAGCTGAATCATTTTCTGAAGAAGCGGAATCTCCCTGTGAGGTCTTCCGTCCAAGCGATTCCGAAGATTCGCAAAATCACCCGGCGCAGGCGCGCAAAAAACACCTGCGTGCGACGCGGCGCGTCCGCCCGATGCCAACATCCTAGAACGGAATGATTACCCATGTCTGAATTCGCCAATGAGGCCGGCATCTGGGCCGCCCGCATCACCGGCGCCGTGGCGGGCGCGGGTGTGTCGCTCGTTTATCTGCTGCCGAAAAGCAAACGCGAGGCCGCGAGCCGTTTCATCACCGGCGTTTCCTGCGGCATGATCTTCGGCGGGCCTATCGGCCTGTGGATCGTGCAGCAGCTCGATATCGCCGGCGCGCTTTCGGGCCGGGAAATCATGGTGGCGGGTTCCGCCGCCGCCAGCATGGGCGCGTGGTGGGGGCTGGGCGTGCTGGTGCGCATCGCCGACCGTTACGGCGCGCGCCCGCGCGCCTGACACTTCCTTCACATTGCAGGAGTTTTCCATGCACGTTTATCGCGGGCCGCGTCCCGCCACGCGCAAATTCGCCAATCTGGAACTGCGCGGCATTGCCAGCGATGGCACCTTTTCCGGTTATGCCAGCGTCTTCGGCGAGGTCGATCTCGGTCAGGATGTCATCGAGCGCGGCGCTTTCCGCCGCTCCATCGAGGAGCGGGGCGCAGCCGGCATCCGCATGCTCTACCAGCACGATCCGGCCGAGCCCATCGGCGCCTGGCGCACCATCCGCGAGGACGAGCGCGGCCTTTATGTCGAGGGCGTTCTCGCCCCCGGCGTCGCCCGCTCCCGCGAGGTGCATTCGCTGATGAAGACCGGCGCGCTGGACGGGCTGTCCATCGGCTTTCGCACCGTCCGTTCCGGCAAGGCGGCGAGCCAAGGCGTCCGGCGCATCCTGGAGGCCGATCTGTGGGAAATCTCGGTCGTGACCTTTCCGATGCTGCCCTCGGCGCGCGTTTCCGACGTCAAGCATGCCCGCTTCTTCCGCGACCGCGAGACCGAGCTGGTCCGCACCATGCGCCGCGCCGCCCGCTCGCTGTTCGACACGACTTTCAAACGCTGACCCCAGGTCAATCACCAACAAGGAAACGACATGACAGACCAGATGACGAAATCGGCCCCGATGACCGTCGCGCCGCAGGTGAAGGCCGTGCCCGACACGGTGACGGCCGCCTTCGACGAGTTCATGGAGGCCTTCGAGGCCTTTCGCGAGACCAACGACCAGCGGCTTACCGACATCGAGCGCAAGATGGGCTCTGACGTTGTGACCCGCGACAAGCTCGACCGCATCGACAGGGCGCTCGACGACAACCGCCGGATCATGGACGATCTGGCGCTCAAGAAAGCGCGTCCCGCGCTTGGCCGCAAGGACGCGCTGTCCCACGATGCCGAAGAGCACAAGGCCGCTTTCGAGGCCTATATCCGTCGCGGCGAGGAGGGCGCGCTGCGCGATCTGGAGGCCAAGGCTTTTGCCGGTTCGACCGGGGCCGATGGCGGTTTTTTGCTGCCGAACGAGACGGATGGCGAGATCGGCCGGCGCATGACGGCGATTTCGCCGATCCGCGCGCTGGCGACCGTCCGGCAGGTTTCCGCTGCCGTGCTGAAGAAGCCCTTCTCGCCCGGCGGCATGACGACCGGCTGGGTTTCCGAGACGGCGGCGCGTCCGCAGACGGCAACGCCGCAGCTTGCCGAGCTTTCCTTCCCCACGATGGAGCTTTACGCCATGCCGGCGGCGACACAGGGCCTGCTGGATGATGCGGCAGTCGATATCGAAGCCTGGATCGCTTCCGAAGTGGATATCGCTTTCGCCGAACAGGAGGCCGCCGCCTTCATCGCCGGCGATGGCGTCAACAAACCCAGGGGTTTCCTTTCCTATACCGCCGTCGCCAATGATGGCTGGAGCTGGGGCAATATCGGTTATGTCGCAACCGGCGTTTCGGCCGGTTTCGCCTCGGCCGGGCCGATGGATGTGCTGCTCGATGCCGTTTATGCGCTGAAGGCCGGCCACCGCCAGAACGGAACCTTCCTGATGAACCGCAAGACGCAAGGGGCGCTGCGCCGCTTCAAGGATACCAGCGGCGCCTATCTGTGGCATCCGCCCGCCGCCGCCGGCCAGCCGGCCTCGCTGATGGGCTTTCCGGTGACGGAGGCGGAGGACATGCCGAATGTGGCGGCCAACAGCTTCGCCATCGCCTTTGGCGATTTCCGCGCCGGCTATCTCGTCGTCGACCGTACCGGGGTGCGCATCCTGCGCGATCCCTATTCGGCCAAACCCTATGTGCTGTTCTACACCACCAAACGCGTGGGCGGCGGCGTGCAGAATTTCGAGGCGATCAAGCTGGTGAAATTCGGAGTGAATTGACCGCCCTTTCTTCTCCCGCCGGGGAGAATATGCCCGAAGGGGCAGATGAGGGGCAAGCTCTCCGAACACATCTACCCTTGCCCCCTCATCCCGCTGCCGCGGATTTCTCCCCCTCGGGGAGAAGAAACAAGCGGTACACGCTCGCTAGTGCGATTATCTTCCTTCCGGAGACCCCATGACCTATGCCCTCATTCATCCGCCGCAGGCGGAGCCGCTGACGCTTGCCGAGGTGAAGGCGCATCTGCGTCTCGACAGCGGCGATGAGGACGCGCTTCTTGCCGCGCTCATCCGCACCGCCCGCGAGCATCTGGAACGCACGACCGGGCTTTGCCTCATCCGCCAGACCTGGCGGCTTTATCTCGACCGGTGGCCTGAGAACGGCGTGATTCCGATTGGCAGGACACCGGTGCAAGCCATCGAAACTATACTGGTTTTTGACGGTGAGGGGCGCTCGGCGGATATCACCGCCGGGGAAAAATTGCTCGATGGCGCGGCGCGTCCGGCGAGGCTGTGGCTGCGCGATCCGCCGGCCCCCGGACGGGCGATGAACGGCATCGAGATCGATTTCATTGCCGGCTATGGCGAAGCGGGAACGGATGTGCCCGACACGCTGAAACGCGCCATGCTGGTGCATGTGGCGCAGATGTTCGCCTTTCGCGGCGCGGTTGCCCCGGAAAACCAGCCCGCCGCTATTCCCGCCGGCTACGAGCGGCTGGTGGCGCCTTTCTGCCGTCTGGGGCTTTGAGACATGAACCTTGTTTTTCTCGATCCCGGCAAGTTGACGGCGCGGCTGGAACTGGAGGTGCGGACCGAAACGCCGGACGGGCAGGGCGGTGCTGCCGAAAGCTGGAATTTCCTGCGGTCGCTCTGGGCTGCGATCGAACCCGTTTCGGAGGCGTCGCATGAACGGGCCTCGGCCGAGGGCGTGACGATCACCCACCGCGTCTGGCTGGCTTACCGCGGCGACATCGCCGCCGGCCTGCGCTTTCGCAGGGGCCGCCGCATTCTGGCGATCCGGGCGGTGATGGACCCGGATGAGACCCGCCGCTTCATTGTCTGCCGCTGCGAGGAGGAAAGCCGATGAGCGCCGCAAACCTGCTTCTGCAGGCAATTTTCGCAAGGCTCGGCAGCGATGCGGCACTGACAGCGCTCATCCCCGGCGGCATCGTCGACCGGCTTCTGCCGCGCGTGGCTCTGCCATGCATCGTTATCGACGATCTCGAAAGCCGGGACTATTCGACGGCGACGGAAAAGGCCGAGGAGCATTTCCTGTCGCTGCAGATATGGAGCGACGCCAATGGCCGCAGGGGTGCCGGCGAAATCGTCGACCGGGTGAAGATCCTGCTCGATGATGCCGCACTGCCGATTGCCGGCGTCTCTCTCGTCAATCTGCATCTTCTTTCCAGCCGTTCGCGGCGCGAGGCGAAGACACGGAATTTCATCGCGGAAATGCGCTTCAGGGCGGTGACGGAGTAGCGCCGTTTCAGGAACCGTGCCTGCGTACGGTTTTCCACAGAACGATCAGCAGCAGAAACGAAATGCCGATCAGCACGGAGGCGATGGTGAGCATGGCGGATACGCCGCCGCGATCGAGCGCCAGGGTGAAGACGACCGGCGCCACGGCAATGGCGAGGTTCTGCGGCAGGGAGATGCGCGCGGCCTGAAGCCCATATTCTTCCGGGGAAAATACCGCGAGCGGCAACACGGCCCGGCTGACGGTGAGCACGCCGGCGCCGAAGCCGAAGAAAACGATGAAGCCGATGAAGGCAGGCATGGCCGGGGCAAAAACGAGCAACAGCAGCAGGGAGAAGAGCAGCAGACAGAAGCCGATCATGGCGGTGAGGAAGGGATTTCCGTGCTTCCCGAGCAGGAAATCCAGCCCGCGCGCCGTAATCGCAAGGACGCTGCGTGCGGATGCCAGTTGCACCGCAAGCGATTGCGTCGCGCCGGCCTGAACCAGAAGCAGCGGCAGGAGCGGTGACAGGCCGAAGGTCGTGAACGCGCTGATCGTCGTCATGGCGGCCAGCAGCACGAAGGCGCGCCGCGTATCGACCGGTGAGGGCGACATCGCCGTTGCTTCTTTCGGCTTTGCCTCTTTTCGGGCCGGCCGGCCGGGAAGCACGAAAAGATAGAGCGGCAGCAGGATGAAGATTTGCAGACAGGCATAGGCGGCAAGCGTGCCGCGCCAGCCGAGATGCTGATCGGCAATGGTGGTGACCGGCAGGAAAACCGCCGCCGAAAGCCCGGTGAACAGCATCAGCAGCGTCAGCAGCCGGCCGCTTTCCGCGCCCACGCGTTCCACCACGGCCGCATGGGCCGCCGTCGTCAGGCCGCAGGTGGCGGCAAAACCCATCACGGCCCAGCCGAAGAGATAGCTCATCGCCCCGCCCGCAAAGGCGAGCACGGCAAAGCCGGCCGCGAAGAACACCGAACCGGCCGCCAGCACTGGCGCCGCGCCGTGGCGCACCAGCATTCTTCCAAGCAGCGGGCCGCACAGGGCGCTGATGGTCATCATGATCGTGAGGCCGGCGAAAACCACGCCGTTGGTTATGGCCAGTTCCCTGCCGATCCGTGGCCCGAGGACGGCCAGCATATCGAAACCGCTACCCCAGCTGACGATCTGCCCGACCGCAAGCACGCCGATAAGGCGCGCGCGAGACGTCAGGGGGGCAGCGTCGGACATGGTGAGATCGCGGGGTGCGAGGTGCAGGAACGCTTTTGGTAGCAGGCCCGTCGCGACCCCGCAACATCAATCGAGGTGAAAGGAAACAACATGGTGGCGCAGAAGGGCAAGGACCTGCTGCTGAAGATCGACAATGCCGGTTCCTACGTAACCGTCGCGGGGCTGAGGACAAAGCGGCTGGCCTTCAATGCGCAGGCCGTCGATGTGACGGATGCCGAAAGCGCGGGGCGCTGGCGGGAGCTTCTTGCCGGTGCCGGCGTGCAGCGGGCATCGCTCACGGCCTCCGGCATCTTCAAGGATCAGGCAAGCGATGCACTGGTGCGCGGCGCATTTTTTGCGGGCAGCATTCCCGGCTGGCAGATTGTCATTCCCGGTTTCGGCATCGTTACCGGACCGTTCCAGATCGTGGCGCTTGAATATTCCGGCCGTCACGATGGCGAGGTGCAATTCGAGATCGCGCTGGAATCGGCCGGTCTTCTCACATTCGGAGCGCTGTGATGGCTGAGCGTTTGCGTTACGGGCGGGCGAACCGCCATCGCGGCGAGATCGAGGCGCTGATCGACGGCGAAAGGCGCATTCTCTGCCTGACGCTCGGGGCTCTCGCCGAACTCGAAACCGCCTTTGCAGCCGACGACCTCACCGCGCTCGCCGAACGTTTCGCGAGCGGCCGCATGAAGGCGGTCGACATGGTAAGGGTGATCGGCGCGGGCCTGCGCGGCGCGGGCAATGTCTTTTCCGACGAGGATGTGGCCGCCGCCACGGTGGAGGGCGGCATTGCCGGCCATGCCGCCATCGTCGCCGATCTTCTGACCGCCACCTTCGGCGGCCTGAAAGGCGAGACGCCGCCGGACCCTTGAGCGCCGCAGCAGGCGAAACGACGCCGCGCCCGTTCCCCTGGGAGGCGGTGATCCATACCGGCTTCGGCCTGCTGCGGCTCTCCTCCGAAACCTTCTGGCGGCTGACCCCAAAGGAATTCTTCGCGATGACAGGCGGCAACGCCGCTCCCCGCGGCCCGGATCGTCAGGCGATGGAAGCGATGATGCGGCGGTTTCCGGACAGATAACGGCGTCAGGGCATTTTTCGCGGACGGCCGCCCTTGGCACCGTTCGCGCGACTGGCTGCCGTCTTGGCAGGAGAGCGGGATTGCCCGCCCTTGCGCTGCGCGTCCATGAACGCGCGGCTGCCGAAAATACCGTTCATCAGGCCGCTGATCGTATAGTCGACATCGAGCGTTTCCCAATGCAGACCCGTCTCGCCAAGCAGCTCGACATCGGAAAGCTGTTCGGCGGTCGCGTCCTGCAAGCCTTCGAGCGCCCGCGCGGGAAACATGAAGCAGGCGCCGTTGGCGAAATCGACGATGACACGGGCCGAGGCCGTTTCGAAACGCACGGAAACCGGAATGGGGCGCTCGGCGCGCTCATTTTGCCAGCGTTCCTTGGCGGCGGCGAGTTCGGCATCGCTGACCTCAACCATGATATCGTCTCCGGTTTTCCTCGATGACGGCGACGGCGCGCCGCACATCCCGGTCCGACATGCCGCCCTGCGTGAGAACGACGAGGCTGACGATGTCGATACGCGCTTCACCGTCTCCATAGACATGGGCATGTGGCGGCTCGTGATCGGCCGTGTAGATGACAAAAGGCATGCCATGCTGGCGGAGAACCGTGACCATGAGAACCATAACCCAAGAAGTTGGGTTTTAAAAGAGTGTGGGTTGAAGCAGCGGTTTTTTGAGAGCTGTTTCAGCACCCTGCATTCCCCAGTTGAATCAGAAAGGCAAGCGCGATGGCGGGCGAAGGATCGATGGCGGAGAACCGGGAAGAGGCGGAGGCGCTGTCCGAGGTGATGGGCGATCTCGAACGCCGGTCCGAGCGGTTCGGCGCGGCCCTGACCTCGGCCCTGCAGGCGGCGACGGCGGGCGGCAGGGGGCTGGACGATGTGTTGCGCGGGTTGGGGCAGCGGCTGTCCGGCCTCGCACTCTCGGCCGGTCTGAAACCGCTGGAGGGCATGATCGGCAATGCCGTCAGCGGGCTGTTGAACGGCGGCGGTTCGCTGTTCGCTTTTGCCGATGGCGGTGTGCCGGGACGCGGCATCACGCCCTTTGCTGATGGCGGCGTCGTTTCCAGTCCCGCCTTTTTTCCGATGGGCGGCGGACTTGGCCTGATGGGCGAGGCGGGGGCGGAAGCGATCCTGCCGCTGAAGCGCGGTTCGGATGGCGCTCTCGGCGTTGCCGCGCCGTCCGGCGGCGGCGGGGCGCAGATCGTCTTTAACGTGACGGCGACGGATGCTGCGAGCTTTCGGAAAAGCGAAGGCCAGATCGCCGCCATGCTGGCGCGCAGCGTCGGGCGCGGCCAGCGCGGATTGTGACCCACGTTTCAAGACCATCGAAAAGAATCCAGGAACAACGACATGGCGGCATTTCATGAAGTGCGGTTTCCGCTGCGGCTCGCCCTCGGGGTGAGCGGCGGGCCGGTGAGGCGGACGGACATCGTCAACCTGTCCAATGGCCGCGAAAGCCGCAATCAGCGCTGGAGGAACGCCAGACGCAGCTATGACGCCGGATCCGGCATCCGCTCCGTCGCCGATCTTTATGAGGTGCTCGCCTTTTTCGAGGCGCGGCGCGGCGAACTTTACGGCTTTCGCTTTCGCGATCCGGTGGATTTCAAATCCTGCCCGCCGGGGGAGACGCCCGCCGCGACCGATCAGAGGATTGGCACCGGCGACGGAGTGACAGCGGGTTTTCAGTTGCTGAAGACCTATGCCGATGCGGGCGGCGCGTTCTCCCGGCGGATAGAAAAACCGGTCGAAGGCTCCGTCATGGTTTCGGTCGAGGGGGTGAAGGTCGAAGCGGCTGATGTGACGGTCGATCATGTAACCGGCATGATCGTGTTCCGTGCGGGGCGGGTGCCGCCGGCCGGCGCCGCGATCCGCGCCGGTTTTGAATTCGACGTGCCGGTCCGCTTCGGGCTCGACCGTATCGACGTGAACCTGACCGCTTTCGAGGCGGGCCGTATTCCCTCCATTCCACTGATGGAAATCCTGCCATGAAAACCATTCCCGCTGCCTTTGCCGAGTATCTCACGCAAGATGCGACGACAACATGCCATTGCTGGAAGGTGACACTGAAGGACGGTGCGGTGATCGGTTTTACCGATCATGACGAGGCGATATCGTTTGCCGGCACCTCCTACCTTGCCGCCAGCGGTTTCGCCGCCAGCGATAACGACGGCGAAACGGGGCTGGGCGCAGGCGTCGGGGAGGTGGCGGGCGGTTTTTCGAGCGAGGCGATTGCGGAAGACGATCTGGCCGCCGGGCGTTTCGATGGGGCGAGGGTGGAGCTTTTCCTCGTCAACTGGCAGGCGCCTGAGCAGCATGTGCTGCTGAACATGCGCGAAATTGGCGAGGTAACGCGGGCCGGCGGGGCGTTTCGCGCCGAGCTGCGCAGTCTTGCCCATCGCCTCGGCCAGCCGCAGGGCAGGGTCTATGGGCGGCGCTGCGACGCCGCCCTTGGCGACAGGCGTTGCGGTGTCGATCTGGCCCGCTTTACCGGGCATGGCAGCGTGGCGGCGGTGGACGCCTCGGGCGGCCTGCTCGTCTCCGGGCTCGATGCCTTTGCCGATGGTTTTTTCAGCCGGGGGAAGCTGCGTTTTCTGACCGGCCCGCTCGCCGGCAAGGGGTTTGATCTCGACGGGCAGGAGCGGCGTGACGGCGGGATGCTTCTGTCCTTCTGGCTGCCGCCGGAACAGGCGCCTTTGCCGGGAGATACGTTTTCCGTTACCGCCGGCTGTGACAAGAGCTTTGCCACCTGCCGCGCGAAATTCGCCAATCATTTGAATTTCCGGGGCTTTCCGCATCTGCCGGGGGCGGATTTCGCCTATTCCTATGCGGCGGGCGGCGAGAGCCATGACGGCGGGGCGCTGTTTTCATGAGCGATCCCGGCAAAAGAGTGCTGGCGCTCGCCGAAGGCTGGATCGGCACGCCCTATCGACATCAGGCCTCGTTGAAGGGTGTCGGCTGCGATTGCCTCGGCCTCATTCGCGGCATCTGGCGGGACCTCTACGGCCACGAGCCGGAATTGCCGCCGCCCTATGCGCCCGATTGGGCCGAGCGCGGCGGTGAGGACCGGCTGATGGCGGCGGCAAAACGCCATTTTCCGGCGGTGTCGGGCATGGAAGAGGCAAGGCCGGGAGACCTGCTGCTGTTCCGCTGGCGGGCCGATGCGGCGGCCAAGCATCTGGGCATTCTCGCCGGTCCGCAGCATTTCATCCACGCCTATGAACAGGCGGCGGTGGTGCGTTCGGCGCTGGTGCCCGGCTGGCGGCGGCGCATCGCCGGCGTCTTCCGTTTTCCCGATCCCTGATTTTTCGAGGCAAGCATGGCGACAATCGTTTTTCAGGCGGCGGGCGCGGCACTCGGCGGCATTTTCGGTCCTTTGGGCGCGGTAATCGGCCGGGCGGCCGGGGCGCTGGCGGGCAACGCCATCGACCGCACGCTGCTTTCGAACGGGCGGACGGTAACGGGCGCGCGGCTCTCGACCGCGCGCATTCCCGGCGCGGATGAGGGAGCGGCGATCAACCGGCTTTACGGCGCAGCACGGATCGGCGGCACGCTGATCTGGGCGACGCGTTTCGAAGAAAGCGTTGAGGTGGAGCGGCGCGGCGGCAAGGGCAATCGCGGCCCGAAAGTGGAGACATTTCGGTATTACGCCAGCTTTGCCATCGGCCTGTGCGAAGGCGAGGCGGCAAGGGTGCGGCGCGTCTGGGCCGATGGGCGGGAACTGGACCTGAGTGCCGTGGAGATGCGCTTTTATCCCGGCAGCGAGACGCAATTGCCCGACCCGCTGATCGAGGCGAAGCAGGGGGCGGGCAATGCGCCGGCCTTTCGCGGGCTGGCCTATGTGGTGTTCGAACGCCTGCCGCTCGACGGTTTCGGCAACCGCATTCCGCTCATGCAGTTCGAAGTGGTGCGGCCGGTCGGCCGGCTGGAAAAATCCATCCGCGCCATCACCGTCATTCCGGGCGCCACCGAGCACGGTTACGCCACTGCGCAGGTTTCCGAAAGGACGGGGATCGGCCAAAGCCGCATCATGAACCGCAACGGCCTGACCGCCGCGACCGACTGGGATGCTGCGATGGACGAGTTGCTGGATCTGTGCCCCAATCTTGAGAGCGTGGCGCTGGTGGTGAGCTGGTTCGGCACGGATATGCGGGCGGGGGAATGCCGCATTCTGCCGGGCGTGGAAGTGGCCGGCCGGGATGGGGAAACCACGCCATGGTCCGTCGCCGGCCTTTCGCGCGATGAGGCGCATCCCGTCAGCCATCATGGCGGCGGCCCGGCCTATGGCGGCACGCCGAACGACGAAAGCGTGTTGCAGGCGATAGCCGATCTCAGGGCGCGCGGCCTTCGGGTGTGCCTTTACCCCTTCGTGATGATGGATGTTCCCATCGGCAATGGTCTGCCGGACCCCTATGGCAAAGGCGAGCAGGACGCCTATGCCTGGCGCGGGCGCATCACCTGCTTTCCCGCACCCGGCAGGGCCGGCTCTGCGGATCGCAGCGCGGGTGCACGGGCGCAGGTTTCCGCCTTCTGCAACCGCGATGAAGGCTATCGCCGTATGGTGCTGCATTATGCGGCGCTGGCGGCCCGGGCGGCCCAGGCGGGGGGAGTGGATGCCTTCCTGATCGGCTCGGAGCTGCGCGGGTTGACGTCGCTCAGGGACGAGAACGATGCCTTTCCTTTTGTGGGGGAATTGCTGCGGCTGGCGGGCGATGTGCGGGCGATATTGGGGCCGGCGGTGAAGCTGACCTATGCGGCGGACTGGAGCGAATATTTCGGCCACCAGCCGGCGGACGGCTCGGGCGACGTGTTCTTCCATCTCGATCCGCTCTGGGCGAGCCCGAATATCGACGCCGTCGGCATCGACAATTACATGCCGCTTTCCGACTGGCGCGACGAGGATGCCGCAAACGGCAATCCGGACGGCATGACCGGCCCGGACGATTTGAGCGCCTTCCGCCGCGCCATGACGGCGGGAGAGGGTTTCGACTGGTATTATGCCGGCGATGCGGACCGCGCCGCGCGGCGGCGCACGCCGATTACCGACGGGCTGAAGGGCAAGCCGTGGGTGTTCCGTTACAAGGACTTGCGCAACTGGTGGGGAAACCTCCATTTCGACCGGGTGCGGGGTGTGGAGAAAACCACGCCGACGGCGTGGGCGCCGCGCTCGAAGCCCATCTGGTTCACCGAACTCGGCTGCCCGGCGGTGGACAAGAGCGCGACGCGACCCAATGTCTTTCCCGATCCAAAATCGGCGGAAAACGCCTTTCCCTATTTTTCCCGCCGCAACCGCGCCGATAGCCAGCAGCGACGGTTTCTGGAGGCGCATCTCGACCATTGGGAAAAGGGCGATGCAGCGATGGTCGATGCAAACCGGGTCTATCTGTGGACCTGGGATGCGCGGCCTTTCCCTGCCTTTCCGCAGAATGGCGCGGCATGGAGCGATGGCGGCAACTGGCGCACCGGCCACTGGCTGAACGGGAGGCTGGGAACGGCCACACTTGCCGATACCATCGCCGCCATCCTCACCGATCACGGCTTTTCCGACTTCGATGTTTCCGCGGTCAGCGGCGATCTGGGAGGTTATGTGCAGGGCGACGTGACCTCGGCCCGCAACCTCTTGGAGCCGCTGATGGCGGCGTTTCAGGTGGATGTGGCGGAAGATGGCGGAACACTGCGTTTCCGCTCCCGCAATAAGGCGGTCTTGCCGGTGCGGGATATTGCCGTGCTGGCCGATCTGGAGGACGAGCCGCTCTGGTCGGAAAATCGCGGCCATGACAGCGATTTCGCTGCCGAAGCCGTGCTGACCTCTTTCAACCCGGCGCTGGATTACGAGCAGGCAAGCGCAAGGTCCCGCCGCATCGACAATGCCGGCAGCCGGGTGATGCGGCTCGATCTTAACGCCGCCCTGCCTGCGGAAACGGCGGAAGCCGCCGTCGAGGCGCTGTTGCGCGACAACCGGCAGGCGCGGCGCAGCCTGCGCTTTGCTCTGCCGCCTTGCGATATCTCGCTTGAACCGGGCGATTGTATCCGCCTGCCGGAAGGGGCTTTTCCGCAGGCGCCGGGAGGGCGGTTTCTGGTCAGCCGGATCGAGGACGGCGCGGTGCGGCAGGTGGAGGCGCGGGCCTTTTCCGCTGCCTTTCCGGTCTTTGCCGGCGGCGCGGAAGAACGGCGCAACAGCGGCGCAAGCGGAGCCGAAGGTTTCGCGCCCGAAGTGCTGTTTCTCGATCTGCCCTGCCATGACGGCACCGCGCCGGAGGATTCGGCGCGGATTGCGGCGCTTGCAAAGCCCTGGCGGCCAATCATCATTTCCGCGTCGCCGGGCAGGGAAGGTTACCGGCAGCGCGTGCTGCTGGACCGCCCGGCGATGATCGGCGCGCTGGCAATGCCGCTGACATCGGGCCCTTCCGGCCGCTTCGACCGGAAAAACATCGTTGTCGTCGATCTGCCCTTCGGCGAGGTATCGTCGGCCGGGGAGCTTTCGGTGCTGAACGGCGAGAACCGTCTCGCCATCAAGGCGGCGAACGGCGTGTGGGAAATCGTCGCCTTCGCAAAGGCCGAGGAAATCGCCCCCGCACGCTGGCGGCTCTCCTCTCTCCTGCGGGGGCTCGCCGGCACGGAAGACGCGCTCGCCGCAGGTGCGCCGAAAGGTGCGCCGGTGGTGGTTCTGGATGCGGCGGTGCAGCCGCTCGGTCTTGCCGCGAGCGAGCGCGGACGCCGCCTGAACTGGATTGCGGAAGCCGCCGGAATGGTGGGCGCGCCGAGCGGTCCTTTTGCCTTCGAGGGCGGCCTGCGGGCGCTGACACCGCTCGCGCCGGTGCATCTTGCCGCCGAGCGGCGCGGCGACGGCGTTTTCGTCAGGTGGAAACGCCGGGGCCGGGTGGAGGCCGACGGCTGGGATGCGAGCGACATTCCGCTGGACGAGCCTTTCGAGCTTTATCGCATCGAGGTGCTGGACGGCGAGACCGTGCGGCGCATGGCGGAGGTTTCGCAACCCTTCTGGTTTTACCCAGCCGCAGACGAACTCACAGATTTCCCGGCATTGCGGGATCACATTTCCGTGCGTGTCCGAATGCTCGGCCGCGCGGTGCCCCCGGGCGTGGTGGCTGAGGCCACCCTCCCGATCTGACATGTGCCTGAAAAACAACGCAAAGGATGAGACTATGGACAGCACCAAAGCATGGTATCAATCGCGCACGATCTGGGGCGCCCTGGTCGCGGTTTTCGCACCGCTTTTCAGCATCGCCGGCCTTGATCTGCCCGCCGGTCTGCAAGGAGAACTTGCGGACGGGCTGGTGACGGTTGCGGGCGGAATCGGTGGTCTGGTCGCACTTTACGGCCGCCTTTCCGCGACTAGCGCCATTCGCTGACAGCGCCCGCGACCACGCCGTTCCCGCCTTGCGCCCATGCGGCGGGGGCGGCATTCATTTGCCATTCAGACGCTTTGCGCTACATATTCGGTCACAATACGGTTCGAGACGC
>Ga0209371_1001345_pt1 | contig 17044 bp, 12 predicted proteins | sample AgamicAtAmrz_FD_187165 | JGI IMG/M metagenome (GOLD analysis project Ga0209371, IMG submission 187165) | Agave microbial communities from Guanajuato, Mexico - At.Am.rz (SPAdes) (version 2) | ecosystem: Host-associated > Plants > Roots > Rhizosphere | place: Guanajato, Mexico | collected 2012-06-07
GGGCATATCTCCAACGCCATTCGCGTGCTGGGCCAGTCGGGCCACTCCAGCGATCCGGCGCGCGGCGTGAATGCCATTGAGCTGATGCACGAGGCCATCACCCACATCATGGCGCTGCGCGACAGCCTGAAAGAGCGCTATCACTATGAGGCGTTCACCGTACCGTATCCGACGCTGAACCTCGGTCACATTCACGGCGGCGACGCAGCGAACCGCATCTGCGCCTGCTGCGAGCTGCACATGGATATCCGTCCGCTGCCGGGTATGACGCTCAACGATCTTAACGGCCTGCTGAGTGAAGCGCTGGAGCCGGTAAGCAGCCGCTGGCCGGGGCGTATTAATCTCGCCGAACTGCACCCGCCTATTCCGGGCTATGAGTGTCCGCCGGATCACCAGCTGGTGCAGGTGGTGGAAAAGCTGCTCGGCGCCCAGACGGACGTGGTGAACTACTGTACCGAAGCCCCCTTTATTCAGACGCTGTGCCCGACGCTGGTGCTCGGCCCAGGCTCAATCAACCAGGCCCACCAGCCGGATGAGTACATCGAAACACGCTTCATCAAGCCGACGCGCGAGCTGATTGGTCAGGTAGTGCATCACTTCTGCTGGCATTAGTGATAACAGCGGGTGCCTGATGCACCCGCCACGCTCTGCCGTCCCCACGTTATCGAATGAACCCCTGTACGAACGCCAGAACCCAGGCCGATTCACTGCCTGTCACGCCGCTCGCAGACGCTGCCACTACACATCCGCACGCGTGCTTTTACACAATTTTCATAAGCGTTACTTATCTGCAACCCGATGAATTAACTTTCATAAATTGACGCACTTTATTCAGCTGCTGAACCGTTTTCGCAGCAATTGACGGGGGGGTTTTTACGTGGCTTTATAAAAGACGGTGTCTGATATTCGCCATTTTTTGCGCAGCGCGTTGCTGGCAACCGGAACGCGGCGGATATAACAAAATAAAATGTAACGGGGTGTCTGGGGTCATATGAACGAACAATATTCGGCTTTGCGAAGTAATGTCAGTATGCTCGGAAAACTACTCGGGGATACTATCAAGGATGCGCTGGGAGAACACATTCTTGACCGCGTTGAGACCATTCGTAAGTTGTCCAAGTCTTCCCGCGCTGGCAACGACGCAGACCGTCAGGAACTGCTGACAACACTGCAAAACCTGTCTAACGATGAGCTGCTGCCGGTCGCCCGCGCTTTCAGCCAGTTTCTTAATCTCGCTAATACCGCCGAGCAGTTCCATAGCATTTCGTCGAAAGGCGAAGGCGCGAGCAACCCGGAAATCATCGCCCGCACCCTGCGCAAGCTGAAAGACCAGCCGGAGCTTAACGATGCCGCCATCAAGGCCGCCGTTGAGTCGCTGTCGCTGGAGCTGGTGCTGACCGCGCACCCCACCGAAATTACCCGTCGTACCCTGATCCACAAAATGGTGGAAGTGAATAACTGCTTAAAGCAGCTCGACCATAAGGATCTGTCGGATTACGACCGCAACCAGATTATGCGTCGCCTGCGTCAGCTGCTGGCTCAGTCGTGGCACACCGATGAAATCCGCAAATATCGTCCCAGCCCTATCGATGAGGCCAAGTGGGGCTTTGCGGTGGTGGAAAACAGCCTGTGGGAAGGTATTCCCAACTACCTGCGCGAGCTGAACGACCAGCTGACCGAGCATCTGGATTACCGGCTGCCGGTGGATTTTGTGCCGGTGCGTTTCACCTCCTGGATGGGCGGCGACCGCGACGGCAACCCGAACGTTACCGCCGACATCACCCGTCATGCCCTGCTGCTCAGCCGTTGGAAAGCCACCGACCTGTTCCTGAAAGATATTCAGGTGCTGATCTCCGAGCTGTCGATGGTGGAGTGTTCCGACGGCCTGCGTGAATACGTGGGTGCCGAAGGGGCGCAGGAGCCGTACCGCTATCTGCTTAAAGGGCTGCGCGGTCAGTTGCTGGAAACCCAGGCCTGGCTGGAAGCGCGCCTGAAAGGCCAGAAGCTGCCGAAACCAAAAGGCCTGCTGACCCAGAACGAACAGCTGTGGGAACCGCTTTACGCCTGCTACCAGTCGCTGCTGGCCTGCGGCATGAGCATTATCGCCAACGGCGAGCTGCTTGATACCCTGCGCCGCGTGAAAGCCTTTGGCGTGCCGCTGGTGCGCATTGATATCCGTCAGGAGAGCACCCGTCATACCCAGGCGCTGGGCGAGCTGACCCGCTATCTCGGCATCGGCGATTACGAAAACTGGTCTGAAGCCGACAAACAGGCGTTCCTGATCCGCGAACTGAACTCCAAGCGCCCGCTGCTGCCGCGTAACTGGGAGCCAGGCGAAGAGACGCGCGAAGTGCTCGATACCTGCAAGGTGATCGCCGAAGCGCCACAGGGGTCGATCGCGGCGTACGTGATTTCAATGGCGAAAACCCCGTCCGACGTGCTGGCCGTGCACCTGCTGCTGAAAGAGGCCGGGATCGGCTTCGCGCTGCCGGTCGCGCCGCTGTTTGAAACCCTCGACGACCTGAACAACGCCAACGATGTCATGACCCAGCTGCTGAACATCGACTGGTATCGCGGCTTTATTCAGGGCAAACAGATGGTGATGATTGGCTACTCCGACTCCGCAAAAGATGCGGGCGTGATGGCCGCCTCCTGGGCGCAGTATCAGGCGCAGGACGCCCTGATCAAAACCTGTGAAAAAGCGGGCATCGCTCTGACCCTGTTCCACGGTCGCGGCGGCTCCATTGGCCGCGGCGGCGCTCCGGCGCATGCGGCACTGCTCTCTCAGCCGCCGGGCAGCCTGAAAGGCGGTCTGCGCGTGACCGAGCAGGGCGAGATGATCCGTTTCAAATACGGCCTGCCGGAAGTGACCATCAGCAGCCTGTCGCTCTACACCAGCGCGATTCTGGAAGCCAATCTGTTGCCGCCGCCGGAGCCGAAAGAGAGCTGGCGTCAAATTATGGATGAGCTCTCCACCATCTCCTGCGAGATGTATCGTGGTTACGTGCGTGAGAATGACAAATTCGTGCCCTATTTCCGTTCCGCCACGCCGGAACTGGAGTTGGGCAAACTGCCGCTCGGTTCGCGTCCGGCCAAGCGCCGTCCAAACGGCGGCGTCGAGTCTCTGCGCGCCATCCCGTGGATTTTCGCCTGGACCCAGAACCGGCTGATGCTGCCTGCCTGGCTCGGTGCCGGTGCGGCGCTGCAAAAAGTGGTGGACGACGGCAAGCTGGGCGAGCTGGAAACCATGTGCAGCGACTGGCCGTTCTTCTCGACGCGCCTCGGCATGCTGGAGATGGTGTTCGCCAAAGCCGACCTGTGGCTGGCGGAGTACTACGATCAGCGCCTGGTAAAACCGGAGCTCTGGTCACTCGGCCAGGAGCTGCGCGCGCAGCTGGAAGCCGACATCAGCGTGGTACTGGATATCGCCAACGATTCCCACCTGATGGCGGACCTGCCGTGGATCGCTGAATCCATCATGCTGCGTAATATCTATACCGATCCGCTGAACGTATTGCAGGCTGAATTGCTGCACCGTTCGCGTCAGGCCGAAGAAGCCGGTGAGGAACCAGATGCCCGCGTTGAGCAGGCGCTGATGGTGACCATTGCCGGCGTCGCGGCGGGAATGCGTAACACCGGCTAACCGTAAGTTATCTAAGCGTTAACCCGGCCCTGCGCCGGGTTAATCCCGCGCTAAATTTCCCTGTCATTTTTCCGTCACATTGCATATATTCCGCTCGCTTTGATGCATGGAATGTTCCGCGTCCTGCGGGCCATACAACAATAATCCTTACCTGAACTCCGCCGCTTAAGGCGTGGTTAAGGTTTTGCTGCAATCGTAGCGGCACACGTTTTTGACAGGCGATATAACGAATGACCACCACCGCACAGGCTAAACCCCCGTTTAGCTGGCCTGCCCTTGCATGGGTTCTGATCTATTTCTGGTATTTCTCAAGCGTTTTACAAATCATCATTCTGGCGTCCGGCTACAGCGGCACCAACGGCCTGCGCGATTCGCTGCTCTACAGCTCGCTATGGCTGATCCCGGTGCTGCTGTTCCCCGGTAAAACCCGGTTGATCGCGGGCATCATCGGCGTGGTGCTGTGGGCAGTCTCGATCTGCGCCCTCGCCTACTACGTCATTTACGGGCAGGAGTTCTCGCAGAGCGTGCTGTTCGTGATGTTTGAATCCAACGCCGGCGAGGCGGGAGAGTATTTCAGCCAGTACTTCAGCATGAAGCTACTGTTAATCCTGCTGGCCTATACCGCTGGCGCGATATTGCTGTGGACGCGCCTGCGCCCGGTAACGCTCTCAGCGCCGTGGCGCTACGGCATTTCTGCGCTGGTGCTGGTGGGTTTGATCGTTTATCCCCTCGCCTGCGACCTGCTGATTAAACACCGTACCCCCGCGAAGGCAGTGAGTAGCCTGACATCGCGCATGGAGCCGGCGGCTCCCTGGCAGATGATCATCGGCTATACCCAGTACCGCACCCAGTTGAACAGCCTGCAGGGCATTCTCGACAAAAACCGCGAACTGCCGCCGCTGGCGAACCTGAAAGACAGCAGCGGCGATGCACCACGCACACTGGTGCTGGTGATTGGCGAATCGACCCAACGCGGACGCATGAGCCTCTATGGCTATTCACGCGATACCACCCCGGAACTGAAAGCGCTGCGCGACAGCGATCCAAACCTGACGGTGTTCAACAACGTGGTGACATCACGTCCGTACACCATTGAGATCCTCCAGCAGGCACTGACCTTCGCCAACGAGCAGCACCCGGACCTCTACCTGACGAAGCCGTCGCTGATGAACATGATGAAACAGGCGGGATACAAAACCTTCTGGATCACCAATCAGCAGACCATGACCGGGCGTAATACCATGCTGACGGTGTTCTCGAAGCAGACAGATGTTCAGCACTATATGAACCAGCAGCGCACCCAGAGCGCACGTGAATACGACACCAACGTGCTGGCACCGTTTAAGGCGGTGCTCGCCGATCCGGCACCGAAGAAATTTATCATCGTGCATCTGCTGGGAACGCACCTGAAGTATAAGTTCCGCTACCCGGAGAACTGGGGCAAGTTTGACGGCCAGAAAGACGGCGTGCCGCCGGGTCTGAGCGAGGAGCAGCGGGAGGCGTATAACGACTACGACAACGCCAACCTGTTTAACGACCACGTGGTAGCGACGCTGTTCAGGGACTTCAAAGCCACTGACCCCAACGGGTTTATGCTCTACTTCTCGGATCATGGCGAAGAGGTGTATGACACGCCGCCGCATAACATTCAGGGGCGTAACGAGGCCCAGCCGACGCGCCATATGTACACCATTCCGTTTATCGTCTGGACATCGCCGGCCTGGCAGGCAGCCCATCCCCGCGATTTACGCCCTGACGTGGATCGGAAGTACAGCAGCGCTGAGCTGATCCACACCTGGTCGGATCTGGCCGGGCTGCGCTACGACGATTTCGATCCGACGCGATCCCTCGTCAACCCGGCGTTTAAGGAAACCACGCGCTGGATTGGGAATCCGTACAAGAAAAACGCGCTGCATGATTACGACGCGCTGCCGCACGGCGAGCAGCCTGGAAATCAGTAATAAAAAAGGCCACCTCTTCGGGTGGCCTTTTTGTGTGCTGGCTGGCTACGCGGCCAGCACCGGGCGCACGCCGAGGGTATGACAGATGGCGTAACTCATCTCGGCGCGGTTCAGGGTATAGAAGTGAAAATCCTTCACCCCTTCGCGGCTTAAAATTTTCACCATGTCCATGGCGATGTTGGCGCCCACCAGCTTGCGGGTTTCCGGATCGTCGTCCAGCCCGACATACATCTGCGACATCCAGGACGGAATGCGCACGTTGGTCATGTCAGCGAACTTCTTCGCCTGTTTGAAGTTTGAAACCGGGAGGATGCCAGGGATGATCTCCACGTCGATGCCGGTGGCGGCGCAGCGGTCGCGAAAACGCAGGTAGCTCTCGACGTCAAAGAAGAACTGGGTAATGGCGCGGTTGGCACCGGCGTCGATTTTACGCTTCAGGTTAAGCAGGTCAGCCTGGGCGCTTTTCGCTTCCGGGTGCACTTCCGGGTAGGCAGCGACGGAGATATCAAAATCCGCGACCTCTTTCAGCAGCGCGACCAGATCGGTGGCATACAGCTCCGGCTTACCGCTGCCCGGCGGCAGGTCGCCACGTAGCGCAACGATGTGGCGAATGCCGTTATTCCAGTAGTCGCGCGCGATGCTGCGCAGCTCATCCGGCGAGGCATCAACGCAGGTCAGGTGCGGCGCGGCTTCAAGCCCGGTGCGATCCTTAATGCCTTTGATGATGCTGTGGGTACGGTCGCGCTCGCCGGAGTTAGCCCCGTAGGTCACGGAGACAAACTTCGGCTTCAGGCTGCTTAAGCGATCGATGGAATTCCACAGGGTCTGCTCCATTTCACTGGTGCGCGGCGGGAAAAATTCGAATGAAACGTTAATCTGGCCCTGCACTTCTGCCAGGCTCTGATTCAGGGCTTCCCGCTGGTTGGCGTGAAAAAAGCTCATACCTTACCTCATCAATCGCTGCGTAATCGTGGTGTGTTTCGAACTTCTATACGTTTAGACGTCCAGATGTAAAAATGACGGAAAAGGGATGCCGCGTCAACCGGTAAATTATTCCGTGACGTGAGTAATTTTCAGCGATGGTGAAAAAGGTTCAGGATGGGGATGGCAGGATAAAAAAGCGGGCGGGTAAGCTCGGTTACCCGCCCGTCATGCGCGATGACCTACAGCAGCTGCGCCAGGCGGTTGATGTCTGACTGGATGGCACCGGCGGTAACGTCGCGGCCCGCACCCGGCCCGCGGATCACCAGCGGATTGTCGCGGTACCAGCGGCTCTCAATGGCGAACACGTTGTCGCACGGCAGCAGCGCTGCCAGCGGATGCTCAGGACGCACCGCCTCGACGCCGACGCGCGCCTTACCGTTGGCGTCAAAGCGTGCCACGTAGCGCAGCACCAGCCCCAGCTCGCGAGCCGCTTCCAGACGCTGCACCATCTGAGCATTCAGCTCATCGCCGTTTTCAAAGAAGTGATCCACCGATCCCTCTTCGCACCCGACCGGCACCAGTGACTCAACGCGCACCTGATCCGGCTCGATATCGTAGCCAGCTTCACGCGCCAGGATCACCAGCTTGCGCATCACGTCTTTTCCGGACAGATCAACGCGCGGGTCCGGTTCGGTCAGCCCCTGCTGCCACGCCTGATCCACCAGCTCAGTGAACGGTACCGAGCCGTCGAACTGCAGAAACAGCCATGAGAGCGTACCGGAGAAGATGCCGCTGATGGCAAGGATAGCATCGCCGCTGTCGCGCAGATCGCGCACCGTGTGGTTCACCGGCAGGCCCGCACCAACGGTGGCGTTATACAGCCAGTGGCGACCGGTTTTGGCAAACGCGTCGCGGATCTGGCGATACTTATTGCTGTTGCTCGCCCCGGCCAGCTTATTGGCGCTGATAACGTGGAAACCGTGGCTGGCAAAATCAAGATACTGATCGGCCAGCTGTTCGCTGGCGGTGACGTCCAGCACCACTAAGTCGTCGTAAGGGTGCGCACGCATCCACAGGAACAGCGACTCTTCATCCTGTTCCACCGCTTCATCATTAAAGAAGGCCAGCGCCCGGCTGGCATCCAGCCCCTCGTAGTTGAGCAGGCTGCGGCGGCTGTCCACTACGCCGGCCAGCACAAACTCAAAGCCGGTACGTGCAGACAGGGTATCGCGCTCGCGGGCAAACAGCTCCAGCCAGCGTGAACCGATATTGCCTTTGCCGAACAGCACCAGACCGATGCGTTTTTCGGCGCGGAACAGCGACTGGTGCAGTCCCTGAATCAGGCTCTCTGTCGGCCCGGCACGCAGGACGGCCACCAGACTGATGCCCTCCTCCGACTGCCAGATGTACTCCACCGGCTGATCTTTAAGCTGCTGCCAGAAGCGGTGGCTGTGCAGCGGATTGCGGCACACGCCCGCGCCCACCAGCGCCACCAGCGCCAGCCCTTCGCGCAGCCGCAGCTCACCCGGCAGGTTTGCCGCCTGCAGAATAGCCAGCGCGCTGCCCACCACTTCAGAGGTGTAGCAGAGCTGAAGCAGGTTGCGGTCAGGATGCACGCCGACCGACAGCGGACGCACCTGGGCGCGCTGCAGCACCAGGCTCAGCTCTTTTCGCGCCAGTTGGAAATCCTGCTGCGCAGAGACCTGGAATTCAATCAGGCAGACATCATCATGGCTGGTAACGATACGCGCGCCGGTGCCGGAGGCGAGCACGCGCTCAATGCGGGTGGAACCCTGCTCCGGGGTATAGCTGCAGCGCAGCTGGAGATCGATATCGCTGCCGGAAACCGGCTGCAGGGTGCGGGCGTGCAGCACCGGGGCGGCCAGACGCGCCAGCTCGCTGGCTTCATCCAGGCGCAGCAGCGGCAGCAGACAGGCATCTTTCACTTTGCGCGGGTCGGCGCTGTAAACCCCGGCCACGTCGCTCCAGATGGTAACGCGCGACACACCGGCCAGCGCCCCGATCTGGGTTGCCGAGTAGTCTGAGCCGTTACGGCCCAGCAGCACGGTTTCGCCGGCGTCGTTGCGGCTGATAAAGCCGGTTACCACGATACGTTTATCGGGGTGCTGTACCAGCAACTGCTGGAGCAGCGGCCAGGAGAGGCCTTCATTTACCTGGGGCTGGGCGGCGCGCTCGGCGCGCAGAAACTCGCGGGCGTCGAGCCAGGCGGCTTCAATGCCCTGATGATTAAGCACGGCGGCCATCAGGCGCGCCGACCAGATCTCACCGTGCCCGACCACCTCGGCGTACACGGCATCAGTTACCGCGCCATCCAGCAGGCCCGCGAGGCGTTCGAGATCGTGAATGAATTCGCTGACCAGACCGTCGGACATCTCGGGAGGTAACAGGCCGCAGATTAATTCACTCTGATAGCGGCGCAGCGCCTGCTGCACCTGATGCGCAGAGAGGCGATCGCTCTGGCTGAGTTTGAGCCAGCTGATCAACTGGTTGGTGGTGCTGCCGGCGGCCGAGACCACCATCATATCCCCCGGCAGGGAATATTCAGTCATGATGCCCGCTACGCGCAGGTAACATTTCACATCGGCAAGACTGCTACCACCAAATTTATGCAGTTGACGACCCTTCGCCCCTGCCTGCGCTGTCACACTCATTTTTACCCCTCGGATGCGACCCGGAAGCCATTTTCCAGGTCAGCGATTAAATCTTCACTGTCTTCAATACCGGTCGAGATACGCAGCAGCGTCTCGGAAATACCTGCCGCCGCGCGTGCTTCAGGTGCCATACCCGCGTGTGTCATGGTGGCGGCGTGGGAGATCAAACTTTCGACCCCGCCTAACGATTCCGCCAGTGTAAACAGTGACAACCCGCTGAGGAAGCGGCGCAGCGTCTGCTCGTCGCCATCCAGCTCGAAACTGAGCATGGCCCCGAAACCTTTCTGCTGGCGTGCGGCAATGTCGTGCCCCTGATTTTCCGGCAGCGACGGGTGATAAAGTTTCTTCACCAGCGGCTGGGTTTTCAGGAAATCCACAATCGCCTGGGCGTTACGCTGGGCAACGTCCATGCGCGGCCCCAGCGTGCGCAGCCCGCGCAGCAGCAGGTAGCTGTCAAACGCGCTACCGGTAACGCCTATATTATTCGCCCACCATGCCAGATGAGTGACCGTTTCCGCCTCTTTCGCGATCACCACCCCGGCCACCACATCAGAGTGGCCGTTCAGATACTTGGTGCAGGAGTGCAGCACCAGATCCGCGCCCAGCGCCAGCGGATTTTGCAGCGCCGGGCTCAGGAAGGTGTTGTCCACCACGCTGACCGCGCCCGCTTCCCGCGCCAGACGGCAGATTTTCGCAATATCCACCACGCGCAACAATGGGTTGCTCGGACTTTCCACCAGCACCAGCTTCGGTTTTTCTGCCAGCGCCTGCGCTAACGCCGTCTCGTCATTCTGATCGACGAACAGCACGCGATAGCAGCCGCGCTTTGCCAGGCTGTCGAACAGGCGATAGCTGCCGCCGTAGCAGTCGTGCGGGGCCACCAGCAGATCGCCGGGGCTCAGGTAAACGGTGGTCACCAGGTGAATGGCCGACATGCCGGTATTGGTCAACACCGCACCGGCTCCGCCTTCCAGCTCCGCCAGCGCACGCTGCACCACATCACGGGTCGGATTGCCTCGGCGCGAGTAATCGTGCTCGCGCGGTTCATTGAAGCCGGTGAAGTTGTAGGTGCTGGAAAGATGGATGGGCGGGACAACACAGCCATACTGCTCGTCGTCATTCAATCCGCTACGCACTGCGATGGTGGCCTGTTTACGCGTCATGGTGAAGGGCTTCCTGGCAAAATTCCGGATGAAAGAGGGTCACAGAGTAAACACTGGAATAATAGACGTCAATACATCTGGACATCTAAATGTCTTTGCGTATAGATTGAGCAAAAGCACAATTCCCGTTAAAATTATGCGTTTTAGAGCAGTGAAACAGCCAGAAGGCCGCCATCGCGGTGTATTCTACGCTGTACACAACGCGAATTGATGGCTAAGACCGTGAAGATTGTCCGGTTTCAGCCCTACCCTAATGACTAGAGGATTAAAGGTATCTCATGGCTGAATGGAGCGGCGAATATATCAGCCCGTACGCTGAGCACGGCAAGAAGAGTGAACAAGTAAAGAAAATTACGGTTTCCATTCCTCTGAAGGTGTTAAAGATCCTCACCGATGAACGTACGCGTCGTCAGGTGAATAACCTGCGTCATGCGACCAACAGCGAACTGCTGTGCGAAGCATTTCTGCATGCGTTTACCGGCCAACCGTTACCGAACGATGCTGACCTGCGTAAAGAGCGCAGCGATGAAATTCCGGAAGAGGCAAAAGTGATCATGCGTGAGCTGGGGATCGACCCGAACACGTGGGAATACTGAGAAGCGGGAAGTGAGAACGCGGCGGCGGGCTGTGGTCTGTCGCCCGGTTTCTGTCTCCGGGAGCGGAGTACAGATGTGAAAAAGGCGCCTTGCGGCGCCTTTTTTCCAGGCTTATTTCGCGCCCGGGATGCTGAAGCGCTTGTTGAAGCGGTCAACACGGCCACCGGTAGCAACGTCACGCTGCTTACCAGTGTAGAACGGGTGGCACTGGCCACATACGTCCAGGTTCAGATCGTGACCCGCAGTAGAGCGAGTTTTGATAACATTACCGCAAGAGCAGTTTGCAGTAATTTCTACGTAATTCGGGTGAATACCTTTTTTCATGGGAAACCTCAGTTAAGGCCGCGTCGCTCTTCCAGCCCTGACGCCAGACACCACGCGATGTTAATGTATTTTGGTGAGCTTCAACGCGAATAAATCGCATCAAAGGCGGCGAATCATACAGAAAATAGCCACCGGATGCAAACTGATCCGCAATCAACCCGCGTCAGAGTGTATACTATCCCGCCACTTTTATCAGCCTGGATGACTTCATGCCCGTAGCCCACGTTGCTCTGCCCGTTCCGCTGGCCCGCACTTTCGACTACCTGCTTCCTGATGAGATGCGGGCGGTGGCTGGCTGCCGGGTGCAGGTGCCGTTCGGTAAGCAGCAGCGCGTGGGCGTGGTGGTGTCGGTGAGCGAAACCAGCGAGCTGCCGCGCGAGGAGCTGAAGCAGGTTTCCGAGGTGCTGGATAGCGAATCGCTGTTCAGCCCGTCGGTATGGCGCATGCTCATCTGGGCAGCGGACTATTATCACCACCCTATTGGCGACGTGCTGTTTCACGCCCTGCCGGTGCTGCTACGCCAGGGGAAACCCGCCAGCGCTGCACCGCTGTGGTACTGGTTTGCTACCGAGCAGGGGCAGAGCGTGGATATCAACAGCCTGAAACGCTCCCCGAAGCAGCAGCAGGCGCTGGCAGCACTGCGCCAGGGGCGCATCTGGCGTCACCAGGTGGCAGAGATGGCGTTTAACGATGCCGCGCTGCAGGCGCTGCGCAGCAAAGGCCTGTGCGACCTCAACAGCGAAGCTCCCGCCGTTGCCGACTGGCGGCAACATTTTAGCGTCGCGGGCGACAGGCTACGGCTGAATACCGAACAGGCCACCGCGGTGGGCGCGCTGCACAGCGCAGCAGACAGCTTTTCCGCATGGCTGCTGGCCGGTGTCACCGGCTCCGGCAAGACCGAAGTCTATCTGAGCGTGCTGGAAAACGTGCTGGCGCAGGGTCGTCAGGCGCTGGTACTGGTGCCAGAAATTGGGCTGACGCCGCAAACCATCGCCCGCTTCCGCGAACGTTTTCAGGCACCGGTAGAGGTTATGCATTCGGGTCTGAATGACAGCGAGCGCCTGAGCGCCTGGCTGAAAGCCAAAAGCGGCGAGGCGGCGATCGTCATCGGGACTCGTTCGTCGCTGTTTACCCCGTTTAAAGATCTCGGGGTGATCGTAATAGATGAAGAGCACGACAGCTCCTACAAACAGCAGGAGGGCTGGCGCTATCACGCGCGCGATCTGGCGGTGTGGCGCGCTCACGCTGACCGCATTCCGATTATCCTCGGCTCCGCGACCCCGGCGCTGGAAACGCTGCACAACGTGCGGCAGCGCAAATATAACCTGCTGAAGCTGACCCGCCGCGCCGGGAATGCGCGTCCCGCCATGCAGCACGTATTGGATCTCAAAGGCCAGCAGCTACAGGCGGGCCTGTCTCCGGCGCTGATCAACCGTATGCGCCAGCACCTGCAGGCGGATAACCAGGTGATCCTGTTTCTTAACCGCCGCGGCTATGCGCCCGCGCTGCTGTGTCACGACTGCGGCTGGATTGCCGAGTGCGCGCGCTGCGATCACTACTACACGCTGCATCAGGCGCAGCATCATCTGCGCTGTCACCACTGCGACAGCCAGCGTGCGGTGCCGCGTCAGTGTCCGTCGTGCGGCTCCACGCACATGGTGCCGGTGGGCCTCGGGACCGAGCAGCTGGAGCACAGCCTCGCCCCGCTGTTCCCCGGCGTACCGATCTCTCGTATCGACCGCGATACCACCAGCCGCAAAGGGGCGCTGGAGCAGCATCTTGCCGAGGTGCATCGCGGCGGCGCGCGCATTCTGATCGGTACCCAGATGCTGGCGAAGGGGCACCATTTCCCGGACGTCACTCTGGTATCGCTGCTCGATGTGGACGGCGCACTGTTCTCGGCGGATTTCCGCGCCGCTGAACGTTTCGCCCAGCTTTATACCCAGGTGGCGGGCCGCGCCGGACGTGCGGGCAAGCAGGGGGAAGTGATCCTGCAGACGCACCATCCTGAGCATCCGCTGCTGCAAACGCTGCTGACTGAGGGTTACGACGCCTTCGCCGATCGCGCCCTGCTGGAGCGCAGCAGCGTTCTGCTGCCTCCCTGGAGCAGCCATGTCCTGATCCGCGCGGAGGACCACAACAACCAGCAGGCACCGCTATTTTTACAGCAGCTGCGTAACCTGCTGCAGGCCAGTCCGCTGGCGGATAACCAGCTGTGGATTGTGGGGCCGGTTCCCGCCCTGCAGCCGAAGCGCGGGGGCCGCTATCGCTGGCAGCTTCTGCTGCAACACACCTCGCGTCCGCGCCTGCAGCATCTCATCAGTTCCACGCTGGCGCTGATCGGCACCCTGCCGGACGCGCGCAAGGTGAAATGGGTGCTGGATGTCGATCCGATTGAAGGTTAATACCGGAAGCGGGATCGAAATATCTAATGCCCATCACACTTTTAGTGAAAATTCTGTAACAGGCTAATACGAAATCTGCTAAAAATGTGAGCGATATCAGACATTGGGATGGGTCTGCGCCGGCGAGACGCGTGCGAGGAGAGTAAGTTGAAGCCTAAGAAGCAGGTTGCGTCTGCAACCATGAAAGACGTGGCGGTTAAAGCCAACGTATCCACCGCCACCGTATCACGGGCGCTGATGAACCCGGAGAAAGTTTCTCAGGCCACGCGCAACCGCGTTGAGCAAGCCGCCATTGACGTGGGCTATCTGCCGCATGCGCTGGGGCGCAGCGTCAAGCGTAACGAGTCGCGAACGATTCTGGTGATTGTGCCGGACATCTGCGACCCCTTCTTCAGCGAAATCATTCGCGGTATTGAAGTTATCGCTGCCGCGCAGGGGTATCTGGTGCTGATCGGCGACTGCGCCCACCAGAACCAGCAGGAAAAAACCTTCATCGACCTCATCATTACCAAGCAGATTGACGGCATGCTGCTGCTTGGCTCGCGCCTGCCGTTTGATGCCAGCAAAGAGGAGCAGCGCAACCTGCCGCCGATGGTGATGGCGAACGAATTTGCGCCCGAACTGGAGCTGCCGACGGTGCATATCGATAACCTCACCGCCGCCTTCAATGCAGTTCATCACCTGCATGAGCTGGGGCATCGCCACATTGCCTGCATCGCCGGGCCGGAAGAGATGCCGCTGTGCCACTACCGGCTGCAGGGTTACGTGCAGGCGCTGCGCCGCAGCGGGATTATCGTTGACCCACACTACATCGCGCGCGGCGATTTCACCTATGAAGCCGGGGCGAACGCGCTGGAGCAGCTGCTCTCGTTGCCGGTGCCGCCAACCGCCGTTTTCTGCCACAGCGATGTCATGGCGCTCGGCGCGCTCTCGCAGGCGAAACGTATGGGACTACAGGTTCCGCGCGATCTGTCGATAATGGGGTTCGATAATATATCACTCTCCGAATTCTGCGACCCGCCGCTGACTACCGTGGCTCAGCCGCGCTTCGACATTGGTCGGGAAGCGATGCTGTTACTGCTCGACCAGCTTCAGGGCCATACGGTAAACAGCGGTTCGCGACTGCTGGATTGTGAATTGATCGTGCGCGGGTCCACCGCAGCCATTTCCGCTAAGGATTAGTCCTCTTTACGCGGCCCGATATAGTCAAAGCCCCGTCGCTTAAGTAACATGGCGGGCTTATAAATGAAAAATACAGCGAAACGATAGTGGCACAACGAGATTATGTACGCCGCGGGCAGTCGACTCCAGCGCGGCGCAAAAAGAGCACGCCCCGTAAGAAGCAACGAAATACGTCTTCTGTTAATCCGACCATGGTCGCCATCGCGGCAGCTGTGCTGGTGGCCTTTATTGGCGGCCTCTGGTTCATTACCCATCATAAAAAAGAAGAATCTCAGACGCTGCCGAATAAGGTGACGGGCAACGGCCTGCCGCCGAAACCGGAAGAGCGCTGGCGCTATATCAAAGAGCTGGAAGATCGTCAGCCGGGCGTACGCCAGCCCACCGAGCCGACTGCCGGTGGCGAAATCAAGAATCAGGATCAGCTGACGGCCGAGCAGCGCCAGTTGCTGGAACAGATGCAGGCTGATATGCGTCAGCAGCCGACGCAGCTGACTGAAGTGCCGTGGAATGAACAGACCCCGGCGCAGCGCCAGCAAACGCTGCAGCGTCAGGAGCAACAGCGCCAGATCCAGCAGCAGCGCCAGCCTCAGACGGTGACCACGCAGCCGCGTACCGTACAGCCTTACCAGCAACAGCAGCAGACGCGCCCGGTGAGCGCGCCGCAGACCTCGCGCCCGGCGCAGCCGGTTGAACAGCCGCGCACCGTGCAACAGCCGAAAGCCGCGCAGACTCAGCAGCCGTATGACGACCTGCTGAAAACGCCGCCGCACAACAACACCGCGCAGCAGAAGCCCGCGCCGGCACCTACCTCAACCGTCACGCCAGAGAAAGAAACGGCGAAGCGTACCGAGGAGAAGAAAGATACCCGTCGCTGGATGATCCAGTGCGGCTCGTTCAAGGGTGTGGATCAGGCGGAAAGCGTGCGCGCCCAGCTGGCATTTGAAGGTTTTGACTCCCGCGTGACCAGCAATAACGGCTGGAATCGCGTGGTGATCGGCCCGGTCAAAGGTAAAGAGAACGCCGACGACGCCATCAGCCGCCTCAAGATTGCCGGTCACGGCAACTGCATTCGTCTCGCCTCCGGGGGTTGAAACCCCCAAATCCTCCCCCATTTATAATTGAATTCTGCTCCTGAACGCGCATCCGGTCGTTACGTCTGCTGACGAACGACCCATAACCCGGTGCCGGGAGCATCTGTTCAGTTAACAAAGGGGTCTGTCAGTGACAACGATAGTAAGTGTACGCCGCAACGGCCAGGTAGTAATCGGTGGCGATGGTCAGGCCACGCTGGGCAACACCGTCATGAAAGGCAACGTGAAAAAAGTTCGCCGTCTCTATAACGACAAAGTGATCGCCGGATTCGCCGGTGGTACTGCCGATGCCTTCACCCTGTTCGAACTCTTTGAACGCAAACTCGAAATGCATCAGGGTCACCTGGTGAAAGCCGCCGTTGAGCTGGCGAAAGACTGGCGTACCGACCGCATGCTGCGCCGTCTTGAAGCGCTGCTGGCCGTGGCCGACGAAAATGCCTCGCTCATCATCACCGGTAACGGTGACGTGGTGCAGCCGGAAAATGACCTGATTGCGATTGGCTCTGGTGGCCCTTACGCACAGGCTGCCGCCCGCGCGCTACTGGAAAACACCGAGCTGAGCGCCCGTGAAATTGCCGAGAAGGCGTTGGGGATTGCAGGCGATATCTGCATCTACACCAACAACTTCCTGACCATCGAAGAATTACCGTCTAAGGCGTAAGGAATCCCCATGTCTGAAATGACTCCACGCGAAATTGTCAGCGAACTCGACAAACACATTATCGGTCAGGACGCGGCGAAGCGTTCTGTTGCCATCGCGCTGCGTAACCGCTGGCGCCGTATGCAGCTTAACGAAGAGCTGCGTCACGAAGTCACGCCGAAAAACATCCTGATGATCGGCCCGACCGGCGTCGGTAAAACTGAAATCGCCCGTCGCCTGGCGAAGCTGGCTAACGCGCCGTTTATCAAAGTTGAAGCAACCAAGTTCACCGAAGTGGGCTACGTCGGTAAAGAAGTGGATTCCATCATCCGCGACCTGACCGACTCCGCCATCAAAATGGTGCGCATGCAGTCAATTGAGAAAAACCGCTACCGCGCCGAAGAGATGGCGGAAGAGCGTGTTCTCGACGTGCTGATCCCACC